>Ga0265293_10001459_pt1 | contig 51389 bp, 44 predicted proteins | sample Munlanlewell138R_FD_192505 | JGI IMG/M metagenome (GOLD analysis project Ga0265293, IMG submission 192505) | Leachate microbial communities from a municipal landfill in Southern Ontario, Canada - Leachate well 138R | ecosystem: Engineered > Solid waste > Landfill > Unclassified | place: Canada... | reverse complement strand
AAAACGATCCATATCCACTTTGCCAAGAAAAGTTTTTTAAACTCTCATCTTTGGTTTTCATCCACTTAGATGAATTAGCTTTTATCTTTTGAATTAATGCCATCAAAGTTATTTTTTGAGAATGTTTACATAAAATATATTGCACCCACACAAATCCATATAGAGCCAAATAGATTAAGTGATTTGTTACAAAATTTAACCAATCATTTCAAGTGACATCCTTTTAAATATTAATGAAGATGTTTTGAGGAAATATCAAGAAATGACATATCTCATTCTTTTAACTTGGTTTTATCATTTTCAAATAACTATACACTTCTTATTTTTGTGACTCATACTGTAAGAATAGTAAAGAATGAAAAACCAGATATTGTTAATTACCCTTTCACTTTTAGTTTTGTTTATTTTTTCGAATTGTTCTAATGAAAGTTCAATAAACAGTGAAAAGACTGTTATAAAAAGTTCGATTATCAACATCAATTTAAAAAGCGAAGTAGAAAAGCTAGTCGACCTTCATTGCAAAGCTATAAATGTGCTAAGAAAAGTAGATAAGGGAGACAGAACAGCTTTAAATAGAAGTAATGCCATAAGAAAAGAGGCAGATAAATTAGCCCGTGATTTGCGAAACAAATATTCATCCCCTGATGAACAAGAAGAATACTCAATAGCATATCAGAACGCACTTGTGAATTGTCCCTATTTGAAATGATATGACTTCCACTCCCTCTCCCTTTTTCTTTCATTAAATCCTCCAACCGTTCATAACTTTTCATTTATTAGTCTCTAAAAACTGGCAAAGCTTACCCGACTTTGTATTTTTGTAGAAAATCATATCAATTCACTTTTCTAATCCTTTCAAGGAAGATAAAGTATCGTTTATTAAAGTAAGTTGGTAGAAAATAGAGCGTATGTTTTTAGAGCAATTCCCCGAAGATGGCAAGTACAGAGGATGGATCGAAGTAATCTGCGGTTCAATGTTTTCTGGTAAAACAGAAGAATTAATTAGACGATTGAGACGCATTAAGTTTGCTGGGCAGGATTTGCTTTTGTTTAAACCTAGAATCGATAAACGCTACAGTGAAGAAAATGTGGTGAGTCATAGTGGGAATAGTTTTGAAGCAATTCAAGTAGACACAGCTAAAGAAATATTAAATTATTGGAAGAAAGAACGCATTGTAGCAATAGATGAAGCTCAATTTTTTGATGAAGATATTGTAGAGGTTTCAAACTATTTGGCCTCTCACGGAGTACGTGTTATTTGTGCTGGTTTAGACATGGATTTCCAAGCAAAACCCTTCGGGCCAATGCCTTTTCTTATGGCTTCTGCTGAATATGTTACAAAAGTTCATGCTATTTGTATGTCTTGTGGTAACTTAGCACAGTTTTCTCACCGTAAAACGAATGAGACAGAGCAAGTACTCGTTGGCGCAGTCGAAGAGTATGAACCGCTGTGCAGATCGTGTTATAATAAAATCAAACATTGAATTTAAATCTTACGCATAAAAAACTAGTTGATATTGTTTCAGGAAGTGTAGAAGTTCTTCCTGAACATTCAATTGATATTATATATTACGATACAAGAATAATAAACACTAGTCGAAATGGTGTTTTTTTTGCATTAAGTGGCCACAGAAATGGTCATGATTTTCTTCAAAAAGCTTACGATAAAGGAATTCGTAGTTTTGTGGTGAGTCAGGAGGTAGATTTACCAAAGGACGCTACAATAATTACTGTTGAAGATACTTTGCGTGCTTTACAGTCGGTTGCAAAAAATCACAGGAATCAGTTTTCATATCCAGTTTTGGCCATTACTGGTAGCCTAGGAAAAACAACAATCAAGGAATGGCTTTACTTTTTGCTAGCTGATGAATTCAATATTATTCGCAGTCCAAAAAGTTTTAATTCTCAAATAGGAGTAGCGATTTCTTTACTAGAAATGACGGATGAACACAATTTTGCCATTATTGAAGCAGATATTTCTCATCCAAATGAAATGGAATATATCGAAGACATGGTTTCTCCAACATTGGGTATTTATACTGGAGTTGGTCATTTTTATGCTGATAATTTTGAATCGCAAAAAGTGCATGCAGCAGAACATTTGAAGCTGTTTAAATATGCAAATATCACTTTTGCATTAAGCGAACATAAAAAAGAGTTGCGCAAGAATAAAATCAATGCCAATATCGTAGATTTTGAAGGTTGGAAGGACGTTGACTTTTCGAAACTGTCTTATGCTAATAATAGAGTTATTGCTCTGCATGTAGCAGAGTTTTTAGGTATTGAAAAGGAAAAACTCATCAAAAAAGCTTCTCAATTGCCCGTTCTTTCTAATAGAATGGAAGTTTTTGAAGGGCAAGATGACAACCTAATCATCAACGACTCTTATAATATTGATGTGGATGCGTTGGAACAAGCGCTCTCTTATCAGTTTTCTTCTGATGAAAGGATTGATAAAGTTGTTGTGCTTGACCTTTCTTATGTCGATGAAAATAGAAAGAAAGCAATCTTAGAGGTAGTAAATAGTTATGCACCCACACAGATATTTATTATAGAAAATAATAAAATCCCAAAGGAATTATTGGAAGTAAAAAACTCCAGTATCTTATTTAAGGGTTCTTATCGCTCAAGATTAAAAGACACAGTTCAGCTTTTCAAGAATAGAAAACACGAGACTTGGGTTGAGTTTGATTTAAAATCTATTGAGCACAATATAAGTGTTTTACAAAAGAAGCTTCCTAAAGGGACTAAGACTTTGGTTATGGTTAAAGCCTCTTCTTATGGAACAGGAGATGTGAATATTCCTCATTTTCTTCAACAGTTAGGAATTGATTATTTAGGTGTTGCCTATACCGATGAAGGAACAACTTTGCGCGAAAACGGAATTACATTGCCAATTCTAATTATGAATACAGAAATCGATGCTTTTGATGATGTTATTCGTTTTAGACTAGAACCTACCATCTTTTCAATTGCGCAGTTAGATGTCTTTTGTGATCGTTTAGGTCAAGAAAATATCACAGGATTTCCAATTCATATTACAGTAGAAACTGGAATGAATCGTTTAGGTTTTTTCCCGGATGATATTTCAGAATTGATTGAAAAACTAAATTCGCATCCAGAAATAAGTGTAAAATCGATCTATTCTCATCTTGCAGATGCTGACAATCCAGACCCGGCATACAGTTTACAGCAAATCGAAAACTTCAAGGTGATGAAAAGCCAGTTTGAAGAAGGTTTACAAGATCCTTCAATTCTCTATCATATTTTGAATAGTGAAGGAACCAGCAAATTTGGGAAGATTGCGGCTTTTGATATGGTAAGATTAGGGATTGGAGTTTTTGGATATACCTCCACAGCTCAAGAAGATGAATTGTTGCCTTCTATGCGATGGAAAACAACTATTTCTCAAATTAAAACAATTCAAACTGGAGAAACTGTTGGATACAGTAGGACATTTATGGCTGAAAAACCAATGCAAATTGCAACATTGAGAATTGGTTATGCTGATGGATTTCGACGCAGCTTAAGCAATGGAGTTGGAGCAGTTTTTATCAACGGAAAAAGTTGTCCTGTTGTTGGAAATGTCTGCATGGATATGACCATGGTTGATGTCAGCAATGTTGATTGCGAAGCAGGAGATGAGGTAGAGATAATAGGTGATAACATATCGATTAAAACGTTTTCTAAACGATTAAACACGATTCCTTACGAAGTAATGACGAGTATAAACAAAAGAGTGTCACGTGTTTACCTTAAGTAATGATTAATGGTTAATTATTAATGTTTAACGGAGGGTTCTACACTGTTTTTGGATTTGATTTGTTAGGGTTTTGGGTTCAATTTTCTTGTTAATTTCGTTGACTGAGCTTTTCGAATTTATTTCGAATTCTTTAAAAATGACTTTACAATTTCCTTCGGTGCGACCGTTGTCTTCGACAGGCACAGTCATCGAAGGCAACAAAGATAACGGGATTCTCTTCAGTAGACTGTATTTTTCGAAAGCAGGGCACTCCATTCCACCAAATGGTGTGTTAACAATTTTTAGCTATCTTTTAATATCATTGGGTTTTGGAATGTTATTGTTGATTTATTAAAATGCTTCCCCACAATGTTACCACTAATTATTTGCAACAGCAATAACCAAGCGATCAAATAGATTTTCGCCAAAATATCTTCTATTTAGTTTGTACCGGTGATTTAGATTATCAAAAGCACTAAGAGATTTTACTTCATTAAATATCATTTGTAATGTCTATTGTTTCACCTGGTATTGGCCGATTTAAATCATAAATTGATTAAACTAATCAGGGTTTTAAATTGAATTGCCCTTTCGAGGACGAAATAAGAGTAAACACAATAATCAGGAATATCTCTTTATTAGATAAAAGAATTAAATCCAACATGAATTCTGGGTTGAGTTCAACAAAATTATCAATCGTTAATTATCAATTGCCTCCTCCGCTCTCATCACTCACTCTCCTCTCTGGAATCCCACATGTTAAACATAATGATCAACCACAATTGATTGTATAAATAGACTTTTCCGCCTAAATATTCTTCTTTCAATTTCATTATTTCATCTACTTTGTAGAAAGAATATTTTTCTAATTCATGAGGGTTAACATATTTATCCAAAAGTGGTTTTAGTTCTTTACTCAACCAAAGATTTAATGGAATACTGAAACCCCATTTTGGTCTATCAAACAGTTCTTTTGGGACATAGTCGTAAAGTACTTGTTTCAATAGATATTTACTCTCTCCGTTTTTACGTTTTAACTTTTCATCTAGGTTCAATGAAAACTCTACCAATCGGTAGTCTAATAGTGGAACCCTTGCTTCAATGCTGTTTTGCATTGATGCTCTGTCTACTTTTGTCAATAAATCTCCTGGCAAATAGAATTTCAAGTCATGAAAGGACTGTTCTTCGCTTACCATTAGACGGCGGTTTGTTTTTCCTAATATTAAAGTAGCATAGACCTCAGTGAAAGAAAAATGCTTTTTTATGCTTTTAGCAGAGTATAAACCTTGATCAACAGAGAAGATGTGAGAAGGCAAGTGCTCGTCTTGCTTAAAGTTAAAATACTGACTTGCTCTTTGGTGATTGATATTCGGAGAAAGTGAAAGACCTGTTTTTAGAAACCATTTTAGGGTTTTTAAAGTGGTTAATCGATCTGCCCAATCGTACATTCCATAGCCCATAAACTGTTCGTCGCCTCCATCTCCTGTAAGTACCATTTTCACTTTTTTACTAGCCATTTTAGAGACTAAATAAGTTGGTAAGGCTGATGAATCCGCAAAGGGCTCGTCGTACCAAGATGGGATTTCAGTAACTAAATCCTGAATATCTTTATGTGACAATACGAATTCATGGTGTTCCGTTCCTAAGTGATTCGCTACTTTTCTAGCGTATTCGCTTTCATTGAAAGCTGCTTCTTCAAATCCTATTGAGAAAGTAGCAATCGGTTTATCAGAAATTGATTGTGCAACAGCCGCTATAATCGAAGAATCTATTCCACCACTTAGAAAAACCCCAAAAGGAACATCGGACTGCAAGCGCATTTTAACACTGGATTTCAATAATTCGTGATACTGTGATTTTGCTTCTTTTTCATCAGAAAGAGTCTTTTTATCTATTTTTTCTTCCAAAATCCAATACTTTTTGATCAAAAAGTCGGATTTATTCAATTGAATGTATGCTCCTTCTTCTAGTTTTCTAACCGCTTTATAAATAGTATATGGAGCAGGAATATATCCTAATCTAAAATAATGTTGAATGGCTGTTTCGTCCCAGTCTTTCTGATTTATAAATGGCGTAATTGCTTTCAATTCTGAAGAAAAATATAGTGTTTCTTCATCCCAAGAATAGTAAAGAGGTTTTACACCTAATCTATCACGAAAAATAAAGATTTCTTCCTCTCTTTCATTCCAAATCGCAAAGACAAACATTCCATTAAAACGCTCAACACATTTTGGGCCCCAAGTTATAAATGCCTGTAAAACCACCTCTGTATCTGAAGAAGTGAAAAACTCAATTCCTGCGTTTTGCAGCGTTTCTTTAATTTCTTTAAAGTTGTAGACTTCGCCGTTGTACACCAGAGAATAATTCCCACATTTCGAATGCATAGGTTGATTTGCAGCATCAGATAAATCGAGAATACTTAATCTTCTGTGACCTAATCCACATGTTTTATAGTTGTTTACAAAAACACCTTCTGCATCTGGACCACGGTGGACAATTGTTTGGGTCATTTTTAAGAGTTGATTAATCTCTACTTTTGCTCTTCTATTTACAATTCCACTTATTCCACACATAGGTTATTCATTGAAAATTTAAACATGTTGAAAAGATCCTTCAGGTTATCTATTGACATGCTTTATACCAAAGTTTTTATTTAATTTTTCTGTCCAGCTTTGATATTCAAAAGGTGGTTTTTATTGTAAGCATGCTCCATAATTGTAAAAGTGAAAGTCTCTAATTTATGGGCTATTTTTATCCAACCAATTCTTCCAGAAGCTAATCTTACTCCAATATATTTGTTTCCAGATTCCAAAGTAACAGCTTCAGAACTTGAAGCGTCATCTAGGTAAATAACAGCTTCACTTGAAACAGGATTTGACATGGAAAGTTCATCGTCGATAGAATAAACCCTTACTTTTGAAAAAATAACATCTTCAACAAGAATGCGGTTTTCTACACCAAAAGCTTTCACTTTAATACTTGAGTTGTGATTTTCACATGCGTCAAATGGGCTTACATTTTTGTAATAAGTTGAATAAGTGAATTCAAAATCATTGAAACCGTCTTTATCGACATCAATAGCTACTGAAACCACAGAGTCTGAAGGAGAAGGGATTAATTCATAACAACTAGGTGCATATATTTTAGCTACACTATCTGCAGGATTCAGTTCTAAATAAGGATCGTACAGACGAAAAGAAATTTCATCTTTTAATTCTTCAACTTTATCACATGAAGAAGCAATTATAGTAATCAATCCAAGGATAAATATATATCGTTTCATAAAATTGGTTTAAACTATTTTAATAAATTCAAGGCCTTTTTTAATTGAGTTTTAGTGACTTGAATATAACTTCAAAAATAAACATTTCTTGTTGTTATACAATTTAGATTTATTGGTCTCAAAAATAGTTAAAACTATGCACTCTATATATCTGGATTCTTCTTTTCTAAAAATCTTCCTTAGACATTAGGTGTTCGTTTTTTTGATCATACGAAATTTCCATTCTTATCTATGCTGAGGGTGGTTTCAGTCCATAGGAGTTTGTTAATGTCGAAGGTAATTGTAGTTATAGATTCTATACACCTCAAAATCCTTGAGATATAGTAGGCTAATTGGTATTAAATGACAAAGTATTTTGCTGTTGTTAAACTTAGACGTAATTTTGCACCGCTATGGTAAAAATTCGTGATATAGAATTAGGAGATTTTCCTTTGTTACTCGCTCCAATGGAGGACGTGAGTGATCCACCTTTTCGTGCTTTATGTAAAGAAAACGGTGCTGATTTAATGTACACGGAGTTTATTTCCTCTGAGGGTTTGATTCGTGATGCTGTAAAAAGTGTTGAAAAGCTTGATATTTTTGAATATGAGCGTCCTGTTGGGATTCAGATCTTCGGGAATGACATTGAAAGCATGAAATTGGCTACGGAAATTACCGCAAAGACCAATCCTGATATTATTGATATCAATTACGGTTGTCCAGTGAAAAAAGTAGCTTGTAAAGGATCTGGTGCTGGAATTCTGCAAGACATTCCAAAAATGGTAAGAATGACAGCGGAGATTGTAAAAAGCACTTCTTTGCCTGTAACTGTGAAAACCAGATTGGGTTGGGACGAAGATTCAAAATACATTGTTGAAGTTGCTGAACGTTTACAAGATGTAGGAATCGAAGGAATTTCTATTCACGGAAGAACACGTAAGCAAATGTATAAAGGTGAGGCGGATTGGACTTTAATTGCAGAAGTCAAAAACAATCCACGTATGCACATTCCTGTATTTGGAAATGGCGATATTGACACACCAGAAAAAGCTGTATTATACAAAGATAAATATGGTGTAGATGGCATCATGATTGGTCGTGCTTCAATTGGACATCCATGGATTTTCAATGAGATTAAACATTATCAAAAAACGGGTGAGCACCTTCCAAAACCAACATTGGATCAACGAGTAGATGCTGCACGACGTCATTTGGAGATGAGTGTTAAGTGGAAAGGCGAAAAACTCGCTATTGTAGAAATGAAGCGTCACTATTCAAATTACTTTAGAGGAATACCTCATTTCAAAGCTTTCCGTTCAAAATTAGTGACATCTTTTGACCTCAACGAAGTCTATGACACTTTGGATGAAGTTGCTGAGAAGTTCAAAGGAGCAGAGTTGTTGGTGTAGCAATTTAGGCATGGGTTTTTGATAAATGATTTAAATCAACTTTGGCTGTTAATATTCGCTAAATATATTATTAAGGATTTTTAAATTAGTATCTTAATTGCGGTCAAAGCATTAAGAGATTTTTTTATTAATTAAAGCCTATACAATGAAGAGTAAATTGAATGAATTAAAGAGTATTAAAGCAGATAATTGTATTACAATTATCCTAAACACACACAGAACAGCACCAGACAATCTAAAAGACAAGATTTTATTAAAAAACCTTTTAAAAGAAGCTGAAAATCGTCTTGTAGAAAGTGTGGACAAAAGAGTTGCAGCGAATTTGATCGAACGCTTAACCGCACTTGAAGGTACAATCGATCATTCTATGAATTTAGAAAGTTTAATTCTATTTGTGAATGAGGATGTTTCTGAAATCGTTCGTTTACCGATAAAAGTTGAAGACCGTGTTATAATTGATCAAACTTTTGCAACGCGTGATTTGATGAGAACATTGCACTTGAATTCACGTTATTATGTGTTGGTTTTGAGTCAGAGTAAAGCCAGATTAATTGAGGCGTTTAATGATAAAGTAATCAAAGAAATTGGAAAACCTTTCCCATTTGAAAATAAACTTATGTTTGGTTTGTCTCAATATGAGGCAGGTGTTGCAAGTCGCCAATCTAGTAATATGGCTGAATATTATAATCAAGTTGACAAGCATGTAAATGAGATTAGAAAAAACAGTGGTTTACCAGTTTTAATTTCTTCTGACGAGGCTAATTTCCATGAATATCTAAAGGTAGCAGATTACAAAGACACGATTTACCAAATACGCCTGGGAGGAAATAGACTTGAAGATAAGGACCAAGCTATTGTTAAAGATGCTTGGGAGATTATCAAAGGTTATGTGACAGAAAGAAATAATAAACGCATAACTGAGTTAGAAAAAGCTACTGGAACAGGTAATTTCAGAAGTGACATCAACGATATTTGGAGAGCAATTAAGGAAGGGAAGGTTCAAACAGTATTTGTTGAACAAGGTTTGTTTAAACCAGCAATTTTAGAAAATGATATAATCGAACTAGTGTCGGACGACAAAAGTGAGTCTAAAAACTATATAGATGATATCCTTGACGAGTTACTGGAATTAAACATGAGTTTTGGTGGAGAGAACGTTTTCTTACCAAAAGGAAAACTTGATAAATACAACGGTTACGGAGCGATTACACGTTATTAAAAGAGAATAAAAACTTCTTATTATTAAGAAAATAGTTATATAATTGTGGAGGTGCAAACTAATGTGCCTCCACAATTTTTTTTAATATAAAACGCTAAAAATGTTTGGAAACAATCGAAACAACGTTCATATTGGTGCTGAGGTCAGAATCGTTTTGAAAAAAGACCAAAGAACTGGAACTTTAACAGAAGGGGTAGTTGAAAAAATCTTAACAAGTTCACCAAATCATCCGCATGGAATTAAAGTGCGCCTTGAAAGTGGTGAGGTGGGAAGAGTAAAAGAGATATTATAAAAATGAGGTAAGAGTGTTAAACCTTACGCTCATTATACGTTTTTTTAAACAGCCATTTATTAAGAAATTAGTTTTTTCATTTTGTGCAAAATAAAAACTCTGATATTTTCATAAATCAATAGTTGTTAGGGTGTTGATCGCTTTTTTACTTGTGGTAGAGCAACTTTCCGTTTTCGATTTTAGCTGGTTTTGTATAAGGGTGCTCTGTGCTTTTATTTTCTCCCATGATATGTAAAACAGTCCATCCTTCAAACTTGAGGTAATCTGAAATAAGTGAACGGTGACAACTCCACCAAACCGCTTCGGCACACATTATTACCGTTTTTTTGGTACTTGCTAAAGCTTTGAGTTTATCGATTGCAAGTTTGAATTCATCGGTTTCCATGTAATCTGCATAACCTTGAAAACTGACCAGTCTCCAAGCATCGTTTTTAGAATTCTCTTGTACTTTCCTTCTTCCACCGAGGGCTTCTATGTGAAGATATTCATATCCGTTTTCAATTATAGATTTCTCAAGAATTTCAGAGTTGAAATGTGGATAACGCCTAGAACCTGGATGTCTGCGTAAATCTACAAGTAGTTCTATACCCAATGATTTGAGCATAGCAAGAAACTTCTCTAGAGGATGGGTAGAGTGACCAATTGTCCAAATCTCTTGTTTATTCATCTTGATTTTTATTTCAAGGTACAAAAATCAAAGGAATGAAGACAAAGTTAAAGGGTCATTTAACTTTTATTGAATGTGAAAAAATAGTTTTTTCTTTGCAAGCAAACTGGAGTTTCAGAGAGTTGACCCTCGTCATTAATGAAATGCTTTTGATAGCCCAAATTAAATAAGAGCTGTTGAACTTTTACCTGAGATTTTTCATTTTCAATTTCGTCTAATATTTCAATTAAAATAGGAGGTTGATGTTTTTTTAATGTATTTTCCAATCCTAAAAGCGTTTCATACTCAAATCCTTCAATGTCAATTTTAATGAAGTCAATTGATAATTCGGGATAGGTTTCTAAATACTCATCAATAGATACCATTTTCACTTCTTCAACAACTGCATTTTCAACATAGTTTGCAGTAACCATTCCAAGGTTTTCTTCTGTTTCGTCATGATACAATGTTATAGTTCCCGACTCACTTCCTACAGCTAGTTTTTCGATTTTAACATTTTTAAGACCATTGATTTCTATATGTTTTTTAAGTGCATTATGATTAATCGAAAAAGGCTCAAAACTGATTACTTTTCCTGTTTTCCCAACAATTCTTGACGCATGGAGTGAAAAAACACCTAGGTTTGCACCTAAATCGAGAAATGTTTCGCCCTCTTTTAAATGGTCAGCCAATACTATTAACTCTGCTTTTTCATATTCTCCTAAGAAGAAAATATTTTCCTGAATCCAATCATCTAATTTTAATTGAAGTTTAAAACCTTGATAATTTACCGAACAAACTACTCCTTTAAACAGATTGTAGGGTTTAAATATACGTTGGTGAATTCCGTAAAACCTTGTTTTTAAAAAGGGTGTTTTAAATAACTGCTTGAAGAGTTTGGCAATTAGAATTCTCATTTAATGTGTGTTATATCGTATGAATGTGAAAAAACAAAGTAAGCATTAAACATTAATAAGCAATATTACTGATGTTCACTCAGAAGTTCTTTTACTGCCTCACAATCTCCAAGTTCTTCCAGTAGAAACTCTTTGTCATTTCGACCGTTTCTTTTAATTTGTTTTTCCTCAAAATAGGCAGGTTCAATTTTTAATTGACATTCTTTCTTTTTTATCTTCAGGATTTTATACTTTTCTGTCTCGGCTAAAATACTAGAGTCTTCAGATGTTTTGATTAGTTTTTTAATCTCTAATCGTATTTTAAAACAATCACAAATTTCTGTTTGTTGACTACACCCAGAAAATCCAATAGCCACAAATAGTATCAAAAATTGATAACAAATCTTTTTCATGAGTTAGTATTATCATTCGCACCGACAATTATCGATGCGAATCTAGTGTGTTTTACTGATAAAATTCGGGACCTTACTTTGCAGGTAAAGTAAACAATGGAATACTCAATCGTTGAACAATATGTTTAGAAACGCTTCTTTTAAATATTTGAGTGAAGAAATTGCGTTTTCTTGGTTGAATTGCTAAGATATCGATATTCTCTTTCATGTATAGTTCACAAACAGCCTCTTCGAAATTATTTCCTGTGATAACATAAGTGTTTAATTCATCATAATTAACACCCAGTTTTCTTTTCCACTCTTCCATTTTCTCTTCAGTAATTTCAGAAACCTCTTTTTGGTAATGAATACTGCAGAGATAAGCATCAAAATAAGCTGCAAAACGGTTCACTTCATTAAAAGAAACCACTTCTTCGTCTTTATAATTGGTGAGGTAAGCAATCTTATCAATTGAATTTGTAGGACTTACTTCTACAGGAATACTCAATACATTACAAGGTGAATTATCAATTACTCCAGCAGCTACAGAACCAAGAAAAACCTCTTTTAAACCAGTCGCTCCAGTTGTTCCCATCACGATATAGTCTACTTTTTCTTTTTTTGCTAAACTCACAATTCTTGGTACAACCTGACCTTCAGTCATTATGTGTTTAAATTCAATATCCTCATAACCATTGTTTGTTGCTTTTCTGCGCAGTGTTTCAACGGATTTCTTGAAGTTTTCAAGCGTTTCCATTTCCATTATCTCAAATACTTCTTTGGACGTATTGTGCAATGCTCGACCAAGGTCAGGTAATTCATAAACATGTGCCAAAATTAATTCAGCATTGAGTTTACGAGTTAATTGTAATGCATAGAAAAAAGCATTTTCAGCTGCATTTGAAAAATCAGTAGGGAAAAGAATCTTTATCATTTTGGTATATTTTATAGTGCATATTTAATTTACTAAGTTAATCCTAAAAAAATATTTAACACCTAAAATCTGTTCAATTAAATGGATATTATTAAAATATTCTATTTATAAATAAGGTTTTTTTCATTTTGTGAATATCCACTCAGAAGTCTAAGATTTAATTTATTGGGATCAATCTATTTTAATCTTTCATCTTCCTTGAGGGAATGCAGCGAAATTATTCTATCTAACTACAATTGAATTGGAAATATTTTCATAAATTCATAGTTCTTAGATAGTATCTGATGGTTTACAGATAACAGATTTACACTAAAGTTTATGAAGCTTTTACTTTTGTCTTTTTTAATGTTTTTAATTTCATTCCCTCTTTTTGCAGTGAATGAAATTAATTATGTGGAAAAAATTGAAGGTGCGAAAACTGCTGAGGAAAGAGAGAAGTACTATTTGGATTGGGTAACCTTTCTTAGTCAGAGTAATACCTTGAAATGTGATTCGGTTATTAGCGAAAGACAAAACTATATTTCGAAGCTTTCTGATGATGGTAAGATTGCCTTAATAATTCTTCATTTCAATAATTCACGATTAGGAGGTGTAGGCATAACACCAGATGTTTCTAAATATCAATTGAATAAGGCTGATATGGTTTTGGTCAATGCTTTGGTTAAATGTCATCAAAATATACCAATCACAAAGAAAGAGTATGCGCAAATCAAACTTAATTATAAGGCTTATGCTGATCCAACGCGGCGAAGTCTTTTTTATGTGATCTCAACTTGTCTAGAGAATATAGATCAGCTTACGAAATTGAATTATTATGAAAATTCAATAGAATATGCCAAGTTAAGCCCTATAAAAACAGTTGCTTCCTCTATTTACGATATTTTGTCATTGGTCTATATCGACTTAGAGGATTTCGAAAAAGCTTTTGAAAATCAGCAAAATGGAATTTCGTTTTCAAAAACAAACAAGCTTCAAGGAAATACGCTTAATCATTTGGTAAATATCGGACGTATTCATTTTGAGTTGGGTAATATAGAAAAAGCAAAAGAGGCATTTCTTGAGGCAGAAAAGCAAAGCGTTGGTCTAGGACTAGATTTTATAACAGGTCAACTGTACAGTTACCTTGGAGAATTATACAACATAGAGAATGATTTGAGGAAGAGCATACAGTTTTACCAGCGCTCATTAATTAAGTTTTACAATATCAACAATACCAATGGTCTTGCAACTACACATAAAAATATAGGAAAAGCCTTCTTTGATAATGGAGATGTTGAATTGGCTGAAAAAAATTATCTATTGAGTTATGAGTTTTCCAAAAATATGGCTGGATCTGCTGAAAGTGGAGAGATTTATTATCTGATGTCTCAACTCTACCTCAAGAAAAATCAATTAAAACTTGCTGAAATAAATATTCAGAAAGCGATAAACTTTTGGAAAACAAAAAATCTAATCATACCGCTTCACAAAGCCTATTTACTGTATGCTAATATTAAAAACAAAAAGGGAGAGTTTGTATTGGCCAACGATTATCTTAAAAAGTATATCAATTTCAGCGACAGTATCCACAAGCAAGAAACAGAAAGAAAAGTTGCCGAATTAAGTGAGTTATATGAATCAGAGCAAAAGGAACGTAAGATTATTGAACAAAATAAAAAGCTAGAAGAAGAACTTTCTCATCGGTTGCTGATCCAGAATGAATTTGAATACTCTAAACAGGTTAATCGTTTAGTTATTGCCATTTTGGTTATTTCCTTAAGTTTACTTGTAGCGATTTTCATCATTTTTAGGAATAGGAGTAAACAAGAACAACTTAAGAAAAAGCAGAAGGAAATTGAGCTACAGCAAACACTGCTTCGATCGCAAATGAATCCACATTTTATTTTCAATGCCATGTCGGTTATCCAAAGCTATATTTACGATGAAGACATCCCAAATTCTTCAAAGTTTTTAATACATTTCTCAAAACTGATGCGTTTGATGTTGGAAAACAATGCTAAGGAGTTTATCAGTCTTGACAAAGAAATGGAAATTATTGACCGTTATTTAGTTATTCAAAAAATGCGTTTTGAGGACCGTTTTGACTTTGTCATTGATGCTCACACCATTAAGGACCATTCAAGACTCTCGATTCCGCCTATGATGGTTCAGCCATTTATAGAGAATGCTATTGAACATGGAGATTTAGATAAAATAGAAAATGGACTCATTCGTATTAAATGTGAAATTGTCGGAGATTTATTTATATTTACAATAGAGGACAATGGTATTGGTAGAAAAGCAGCGCAGAAAAAGAGGAAATCTGTAAAGTCTGATGATCACCGCAGCATGGCTATTGAATTAACGAAGAGTAGAATTGCTCTGCTCAATGAAAAATACAAAAGCAAAGGAGATTTGCGCATTGAAGATTTAGATGAAAAAGCTGAAACAGGAACAAGAGTTACCATTTCTACTACATTTGAAATTAACTATTAAAACACTTTCCTATGAGCTATAAAGTAATCATAATTGACGATGAGAGACGGACACGTTCAATGTTGAATAAAATGGTTTCTCAAGCTAACTTTCCTCTGGAAGTTGTTGCAGAAGCGGATGGGGTTGAATCGGGCTTGCTTGCAATTAAAAAGCATGAACCCGATATCGTTCTGTTGGATATTCAAATGCCGGATGGGTCTGGATTTGAACTTTTGGACCGTGTAAAAAACAGAACCTTCGAAATCATTTTTATTACTGCCCATCAAGAGTTTGCAGTGAGAGCAATCAAATGCTCTGCTTTGGATTATATCCTAAAACCAGTAGAAATAGAAGAACTTGAAGATGCTCTTGAAAATGCTATTGATGCTATTCAAACAAAATCAGATTTGTCTTTGAGGTATGAAACCTTGGTAAACAACCTTAAAAACAACAATAAGAGGATAGTCATTCGCACAAAGACCTCAATGTATGTTTTTGATGTAAAGGATATTGTTCATTGTCAATCGGATAGAAACTATACTTACTTTTATTTGAATGATGGTAGAAAAGTGTTTACATCCCGAACCTTGAAAGATTATGAGGACACTTTGTGTTTACCCGACTTTATCCGTTGCCACCGCTCTCATATCATCAACATCAATTATCTCGAGCGCTATGACCGTGGAGATGGTGGAACAATTGTCATGAAAGACGGAACCCAGATTCCTTTGTCGAGATTAAGTAGAGAAAGATTTATGGAGATATTGGATTCTCTGTAAAACTGCTTTTTTTGAATTCACGGTATGGATGATTTGAAGTTAGCTATGCCTTGAAATCAAAGAAAATTCACTAGTCTGGTGGGATTTGTATTTGAAGAAAGTAAAGGAATAGCGAAATGGTTAAAACGTCCCTTATTGTGTTTGCTTTCTCTCCTTTAGTGCTCAAAACTTATTAAATGTCCCATAGACCACTTTATTTCCTTCTCGTAATTGTACTTTAAAATCGTCAATTAAAAACTCGCCATTTTCTTTGTTCCAAATTAATGTTTTGAGGGTAATGTTTTTATAATTCAGATAGATGTCAGAAAGTTTTATTGAAACATAAGCATTTTGCCATTCGGAATTTAAACTATCTGAAATATTTAATTCATCTAAAGGAATTCCTGTCCAGTAAATCGATTCACCTTCAGATTCTAATGAAACAACCAATAATGCGCCATTATAGGAGTTAATTGGCTTGGTTTTGATAGAAATGTCGATAAAATCTGTTTTATTTTGAATTATGTCGACAAGTGAGGTTTTATAAAGTGGTCCCCATTCATTGATAGGATCCATTAAATAGGAGTTTTTTCCAGAGAAAGAGTGTGAGCTGGTTAAATATTTCGGATTGTAATTCCATACTTCTTTTGTTTCCTCTTCAAAATCCAGGATGGTAATTGAAGAGGTTTTGTTGCTGTTTTTAGAGTTGGTTTTAGCTGAACTCTTCGAGAAAAGATAAGTTGCTCCCCCGAAATAATTATTCTCTATCTCCATTGTTGGATAAAATTCAAGAATAATTGGAATTGCTCGTGGATCGATATTGTGCAGACTTCCCAAGTAGAGCTTGTCGTATTTCGAAGAATTCATAGCAATAAAGGTTTTGAGGTCTTTCATTGATTCGAAATCGGCGTACCAAACGTAGTTTTTGTCAATCTTTAATTTCTTTGTGTAGTATTCATTAATGTGTTCAACCGATTGAATAATTGAAAGAACGCTTTCTTCTTTTTCGTTGATTTCGCTATAATCTTCCAAGACTTTTATATAGCAAGATTGATAGAAGTAAGTGTAGTGTTGTCTTTCAAAAATCAGGGAATATACTCCAGCCACTAGGATAAGAGCAACCAAAATTAGATTTGTCTTTGGTTTACAATTGGGCAAGTGCCCAAAGATTAAAAACAAGATAAAAGTGAAGCTAAAAATCAATACAGAGTAATGCAGAACCGCACTGAAATTTACAGAATAAAAATAGCCGATTGCAAAAGGGAGAAAGAACCAAGTGAAGAATAGAAGATAATGTTTGTAATTGATTCTAATTGACTTCTTAGAGATTATAAATCCTAAGGCGATTCCTAAAATCGTTAGCATTAAAATCCATGAGTGATTAAAGATAAAACTGATAAAATTGATGATAAAATCGGGTTTTGGTTTTGCCAACCATTGTTCAACTCCACCTAAACTTAGCTGATAAAAGAAGATATTAAGATGAGGAATGTACAATACAAAAACGGCTAATCCGAGTAAAATATATTTGAGTAAAAACCCTCTTTTTATGAAGAAAACACCGCTTATTCCAACAATTGCGGCAAATAACAGGCTAAAATGATGGTTATAGGCACATAATGCTCCTGAAATAACGAATAGAGATCCGTTCAAATAGAAGTTTTTTTCTGGCTTTTGAATCAGTTTTGTGAGATAATAAACCAACATTAATGAAAACAACAAACCGCTAATATATGGTCGAGCAATTTGACTAAACATGACTGTATATTGCAATGTTGAAACCGTTGCAGCGCTTAGCAAACCAACAGTGTCATTAAACCAACGTTTTCCAATTAGATAGGTGAAATACACAGACAAAACTCCAAATATGATAAATGGAAATTTGATGGCCTGTTCTGATATTCCAAAGATTTTAGACCAATAAAATAAGAAAACCTGAACTCCAGCTGGATGTCCGTCAATTTTAACACCTTCATTAATTAATGTAGAGAAAGAATCGAAATCGAGGCGATCCAAAGCACTGAATTCATCATGAGTGAATGGAATTTCCGAAAAATTGAACATTCTTAAAACAACAGAAATCACCAAAATGATGACTAGAATCCATTGATTTGAGAGTTCTTTCATTTGTGTTTATTAATCGTTTCGTGCGTCTCTACGGTGGTGAAAAAAAAATCTACACTACAATATTCACAATCCTTCCAGGAACTACAATCACTTTCTTCGGAGTTTTGCCTTCTAAATAATGTTGTGATTTTTCCATCGCTAAAATCTCTTTTTCAATTTCGTCTTTAGTCAGACTGTTTGGTAATTCAACTTTGAAACGCATTTTACCGTTGAAACTTACTGGGTATTCGAATGCATCTTCAACCAAGTATTCTTCGTTGCAAATTGGGTAATTGGCATCTGAAACCGTTCCTGCTTCATTTCCTAAAACAGTCCACAATTCTTCAGCGATATGAGGGGCATAAGGAGCCAATATCACCACTAAATCTTGTAAAACAATCTTATTGTGGCATTTTTGTTCTGTGAGTTCATTTACACAAATCATCATTGCAGAAACAGAAGTGTTGAATACATATCTGTCCATATCGTCTTGCGCTTTTTTGATGGTTTTGTGCATTGTTTTTAATGCTTGAGCATCTGGAGTACCGTCCTCAAGAATAACATTTCCATCTTGGTCATGGAACAATCTCCATAATTTACGCAAGAAGTTATTTACGCCGTTGATTCCTTTAATGTCCCATGGTTTTGCTTGCTCAAGAGGGCCTAAGAACATTTCATACATTCTTAAAGTATCGGCACCATATTTTTCTACTAAGTCATCTGGATTTTGAACATTGAATTTAGATTTTGACATCTTTTCAACTTCATGTCCGCAAATGTATGTTCCATCATCTTCTAAAATGAATATTGCGTTTGCATATTCTTCTCGAGATGCTTTGAATGCTTCAATATCTAATTTGTCGTTGTCTACAATGTTAACGTCAACGTGGATTTCTGAAATATTATATTCATTACGCTTTCCAAAACTGACGAATTTGCCAGATTCTTTATCGCGATAAACAAAACTACTTCTTCCCAAGATCATTCCTTGATTAATCATCTTTTTGAATGGCTCATCAAAAGGAATAAATCCAAAATCATACAAGAACATCGACCAGAAACGAGAATAGAGTAGGTGTCCGGTAGCGTGTTCTGCTCCACCGATATATAAATCTACATTATTCCAGTACTCTACTTTTTCTTTGGCTACAAATGCTTTGTCATTGTGAGGATCCATGTAGCGCAAGAAATACCAAGAACTTCCCGCCCAACCTGGCATGGTGTTCAATTCCATTGGATGAACGTTCTCTTCTTCGGCTCTGTCTTTTCCTACTAATTCCTTGTTTTTTGTGTCCCAATACCAGTTTGATGCATTTCCTAGTGGTGGTTTTCCGTCGGCTGTAGGCAAATATTTATCTACTTCAGGCAATTCAATTGGTAAATATTGATCTTCAATTGTTTTTGGTATTCCATTTTCATAATACACAGGGAATGGTTCTCCCCAATAACGTTGACGAGAGAAAACAGCATCGCGCAAACGGTAATTTGTTTTTGCTTTTCCAATTTCCTTTTCTTCTAAAACTTCAATCGCTTTCTTGATTGCTTCCCCAACTTCTAATCCATCTAGGAAATCAGAATTGGTGATTTTTCCTTTTTTCTCAGTGTGTGCTTCTTTTTCAATTGAAACGTCAGCGAAAATGTTTTTAATTGGAATCTCAAAATGATTTGCGAAATCCCAATCACGCTGATCTCCGCATGGAACTGCCATAACAGCACCAGTTCCGTAGGAAGCCAAAACGTAATCTCCAATCCAAATTTGGATTTTTTCTCCACTTAATGGATGAACAGCATAAGCTCCTGTGAATTGTCCAGAGATTGTTTTTGTGTCCGCCATACGGTCACGCTCTGACTTCAATCCGGCTTTTTGCTGATACTTTTTTATGTCTTCTTTGTATTCTTCAGTCGTAATTTTAGCTACCAATTCATGTTCTGGTGCTAAAACCATAAATGAAACTCCGAAGATTGTATCTGGACGGGTGGTGAAAACTTGGATTGTTGTATCATCTGAGATTTCAGGGTGGATATCCTCCCCCTTAGCTCCTCTCCAAATAGAGAAGTTTACAGAAGCACCAACCGATTTTCCTATCCAATTACGTTGAATGTCTTTTACAGCATCCGACCAATCTAATTTGTCTAAACCTTTTAATAAACGTTCAGCATAAGCTGTAATACGCATGGACCATTGACGCATTAATTTTTGCTCAACAGGATGTCCACCACGCTCTGAAACGCCATTTACGATTTCATCATTAGCCAAAACAGTTCCCAATGCAGGACACCAATTTACCCATGAATCTGCTAAATAAGTTAAGCGATATTCCATTAGAACATCGGCTTGTTTTTTATTGTCAAAAGAATTCCATTCTTCAGCAGAAAAAGTGATTTCACAAGCAGAAACAGCCTTTACATTCTTATTTCCTTCTTTTTCGAAAATCAAAACCAAATTCTCAATGGGTAAGGCTTTATCAGCATCTTTACAGTAATAGGCATCAAATAATTGTTTGAAAATCCACTGTGTCCATTTGTAATATTGCGGATCAGAAGTTCTTACTTCACGCGACCAATCGAAAGAAAAACCAATTTTATCCAATTGATTTCGGTAACGTTTCAAGTTTTCTTCAGTCGTTACAGCAGGGTGTTGACCTGTTTGAATAGCATATTGCTCAGCTGGCAAGCCAAAAGAATCATATCCCATTGGGTGAAGAACATTATATCCCTTCAATCTTTTATAACGCGCATAAATATCCGAAGCTATATAGCCCAGCGGATGTCCAACATGCAGTCCAGCACCTGAAGGATAAGGAAACATTGTTAAACCATAATATTTTGGTTTAACCACATTCACTTTCGTTTCGTAGGTGTTATTTTCCTGCCAGTGCTTTCTCCACTTTTTCTCTATAGCGTTAAAATCGTATTCCATGCTTGCTTCTGTTTGGTTTTGAAAGGGCAAAGATAAATTAAATTTAATGAAGATGCATGGGGTATGCTTGAAAATGGGCGGAAGTTGTTTTATTTAAAGAATATTAAGGAAAAAACACGCATTCGACTTTTCTTAATCTTTTAACAACTTTATTTTATTGTCCAATGGCATAGAATGGATTGCTTCGGTATCATCTATTATTTCAAGATAATGTTCTAGTCCTCCAGGAATAATTATCGTATCACCAACATTTAATTCATGCTCTTTACCGTTCATTTTTAATATAGCCTTTCCTTTAATCATGGTTAAAACGGACTCTTCAACAGATAAATGTTTTGGACCAATTGAATTCCCTTCTGCTACCATCTTAAGGCTTTTAAAAACTTTTCCTTTCTCTAAAAGTATAGTTTTTGGCATTTTTGTTTCTTTCATTTCTATTGTTTTTATAAATATTTATCTCATCAAGTTACAAAAAGTTTATTGAGAAGAAAAACTGTTTTTTGATTCTGTTTTTATAAAAAGATGAGTCTTTTGTTTTTAGTTGGCATATTCTTAAATTTGATTGGTACAGATTTGATTTTCCCATTTTAAAAAGCCGCTACTTTAAACATTCATTTTAACACATTCCTAACCCTAGCCCCCCTTTAAATTCTTATTTTTGCTCAAAAAAAAATGAATTTTTCAACTAGTTTAGGAATACTCCGTGTTTTAGCCTTGGTAGAAGGAATTTCTTACCTTGCTTTGGGTTTAACAATGTATATGAAATATATGTTAGATATGCCTTTGGCCAACAAAATAGTAGGGATGGCACACGGAGTTTTATTTATTGCTTATTGTATAATGGTGTTTTTGGTAAATCAAGAAAAAAAGTGGTCGTTCATGACAAACTTTTGGGCTTATTTAGCTTCTTTAATTCCTTTTGGAACTTTCGTTGCAGATGCTAAGATTTTTAAAAAAGAACAAGAAAAAGAATTGAAATATAGGTAGTTAGTAAATATAGGTGTATATTTACTTTAGATTTTTAGGTACTACCAAGTATATCCCCTAACATTCTTGTTAGAATAAAGAGCGTTATGTTTCATTACATAACGCTCTTTTATTTTTTTAAAATCAAGTTATTTAACTCTTCATAAAGGATAATCTGAATTGTCTTCTTGAAAAATCGGCTCATACAAAATAACACATAAATTTAGCTCTTCATTTTCTTTTGGAACTTTCGTTGCAGATGCTAAGATTTTTAAAAAAGAACAAGAAAAAAGCTTAAAACTCAATTAATTAAAGAAAAGGGATTACCTTTACTGAAAGAGAAATCCTTTTTAAATAATATTTCAACACACCCTAATTCATTTATCCTACTACTAAAGGGCGCTGTGTTGATTTACATAGCGCTTTTTTATCCGTAAAATTTTGTGTTGTGGACTTATAACTGCAAAAGTCTTCTTGCTATTTGTCGATAAATTTATTTGCTATTTTTCTTGCTGCCTCATCAACAGAAACGTAGTCTTCATATTTTGGTTTAGCGATATGCTCCACTCCCATCATTGTTTTCTCGTTGATGATCGCTATATCTAAAAATCCGATTTTCTTATCTAAAAATGCTTGAACTGTAATTTCATTTGCTGCGTTTAAAGCACAAGCTGCTGTTCCTTCCATTTCCATTGCTCTGTATGCGAGATCGAGATTTTTAAACACCTCTCTGTTGGGTTGTTCGAATGTCAGGTTTGGATAATCCATAAAATTGAATCTTGGATAATCTGTTTTCAAACGCTCTGGATAAGTCAAAGCATATTGAATAGGCAGTTTCATATCCGGCAATCCCATTTGTGCTTTCATGCTCCCATCTTCAAATTGAACAAGAGAATGTACAATAGATTGTGGATGAACAATCACATCAATTTGTTCTGGTTTTAATGCAAAAAGCCATTTCGCTTCAATTACTTCTAGTCCTTTATTCATCAATGTTGCTGAATCAATGGTAATCTTAGCTCCCATTTCCCAATTCGGATGTTTTAAGGCTTGTTCTGGCTTTACATCTTTGAGTTGTTCGGTTGTCCAACCTCTAAATGGTCCGCCTGAAGCAGTAAGGTAAATTTTCTCAATTTTGTTATGGAATTCTCCTGTCAAACATTGGAAAATTGCTGAATGTTCGGAGTCGACAGGGTAAATATTCACCCCGTTTTCTCTTGCCATTTTGGTGATCATTTCTCCTGCTACAACTAAAGTTTCTTTGTTGGCCAAAGCAATTGCTTTTTTTGCCTCAATTGCATGCATCGTAGGTTTTAAGCCAGCATAACCAACAAGAGCAGTAAGAACAATATCAACATCGGCGAATTCTACAACTTGACAAAGAGATTCTTTTCCTCCGTAAACATGAATGTCGTGATCCTCTAATGCGTCTTTCACTCTGTCTAAATGATCTTTATTCGCAATCACAACTGTATTGGGCTGAAATTTTATCGCTTGTTCAATCAGTAAGTCAGCATTGTTGTTTGCTGTGATGACTTCCAAATCAAAGAGGTCAGGATAAGCTTCAATAACTTCTAAAGCTTGCGTACCAATTGAACCTGTACATCCTAAAATGGCGATTCCTTTTGTCTTTTTTTCTTCTGATTGTTGAGCTGAATTCACGATATTGTATTTTAAGTGCGAAAATAATCAATTACGAATGATTTAATTACGAATTACGAATGAAATAAATTCAGTCGCCAAAGTCTCTCCACTTAGTTAATTTCGAATGCAACAGTTACGAATTGTGGTGTTTGTTTAATAGTGTGCGCAGGGTTTAAGTAGGACGCGTCCTCCCTCTTTATCTCCCTCCAGGGAGAAATAAAAAAGTTTCCACTTTACAGTCATTTCGTAAAAAATAAAATAGGATTGGAATTTCAATATCTCCCTATGGAGTTATACCGAGAGGGAGGATTTCTTCAAGCAAAAAAGGACTGCCAATTGACAGTCCTTTCAAAATTAACTAGGTTTTCTTCCTTAAAAATTAGCAATCAAAGACAAAACAAAGTTTCTCCCTGCTCCTGAAAGTCCAGAACTGTAGGAACGATATCTTTGGTCTGTAATGTTTTCTAATCCTCCACTCACTGTAAAGTTATCGTGGAATTGATACATTGCTTTTAAATTTAGCGTATACCAACTTGGAGAATAGGTGTTACCGTCTTCGTCTAATGCGTAAATATCAGTTTTACCTTGCTCGCTTACTGATAAATCAGCGTGTGACTTCTCTCCTTGATATTGTGCATTAACTTCTAAACGCAATTTACGGTAAGTATAACTAAAACGTGTTACACCAAACCAAGGAGCAGCGTGGCGTGAGGGACTTACAGACCCATCATCCATTTCTTCTTCTCCCATTTGGTAATTGAATTTTGAGCTCAGGATAAATCCTTTTGTCAAGTTGATATCAATTCCCGCTTGTATTCCGTATACGTTTGCTTTTGCAGCATTCTGAAGTGCTTGAACTTGACTCATTGAACCATCAAAGATGATGCTATCCATACCATTCAACTGAAAATCACGTCGAACCAAAGCATTCTCAAGTAAGGTATAGTAAGCAGTCAAATCTAACTTCAATACGTTTCCAAATACCCTTGTAATTCCCAAATCTGCATTGTAAGCATATTCAGCTTTCAAATCTGGATTCGGAATCACCACAGCTCCTGGTTCAGAATCAAAAACCTTTCCTATGTCATCCACATTTGGAGAACGGAAAGCTGTTGAAGCGTTGAACCGAACAACTGTTTTTGAATCGATACTATAAACCGCACCAAGTCCTCCGGTTAATGCTCCGTTATTCAAGTTTGCTTCTTGGAATGGGAAATCGAAGAAAGTATTGTCAAACTTCGCATCCAATAAATAATGCGTGTAACGCAAACCACCTTGAAGTGTTAATTTCTCAGTGATTTTGTGTTCGTCATTCAAATACATTCCCAAAGACTGCCATTGCGATTGTGGATAACGGGCCGAAGTAAGTGCCGAAACACCAGTATTGATGTCTTGTACAACTCCTGTTGACGTTACATCATTGATTACGTACTCAACTCCATAAAACAAGTTGTTTTTAGCACTAAATCGCTTTGTAAAATCAACGTTTGCAGAATATGCGGTAACATTCTCTTCTCTTGTTCTACGCTTGCTGTTATTGAATTTTCTATCAATTCTACTTTCAACAAAGTTCTGATGTGCAATTCTGATACTCATTTGATCATAAATTACATTCGATGAATAATTGTTGATCGCCAGTTGATTCATCATCCATTTTTGTGGACCATAACCCCATTCAGCATGCTTAGGTAAACCGTTTTTCAATTCTGTATGGCGATCATAGCGCCCATAAGAACTGGTTTCAGAATAATGAAAGCCGTATTCAATATCCCAATTTTTATTAGGAGAATAACGCACTTTTTGCATTAAATTCATTTGGCTATAAGCACTTGGAACTTGCAATAACTCATCTTCTTGAGTAATCACAACATCAACACTGTCAATTCGCTGAACGTGGAAAGGCTTTAAGTAATCATCTGGTCCCTTACTTCCTTGACGCAAATGGTCAAATTTATTAGCAGAAACACTCGTTACAATTGCCCACTTTTTCCAACCTACATTGATGTCAAAGTGACCAGTGTTTTCGTTGTTTGCAGAAGAATAACGCATCATTGCTTTTCCTTTTACATAGGGTTTGTCGTCAAGTGAAAACATTGGCTTTAGAGTTTGAAAACTCATTACCCCACCAATCGCATCACTTCCGTAGATAGTAGAGCTCGATCCAAACAAAACTTCAGCGCTTTCCATTGCTAATGGATCCAAAGAAATTACGTTTTGAAGGTTTCCACCTCTAAAAATTGCAGTATTCATTCGCACTCCGTCAATTGTGTACAGTAAACGGTTGGTTGCGAATCCGCGAATCATTGGGCTTCCTCCACCTTGTTGACTTTTCTGAACGAAAACATCTCCAGAAACACTTAATAAATCTGCTGCAGTTTGAGGATTTTGTAATGCAATATCCTTGGCTGTCAATCGACTTATTTTGTGGGGAACATCAGAAGAAATCTGACTCCATCTATTTGCTGAAATCACAACTTCATTTATTAAGAATACGCTAGAAGCCATTTCAATTTTGAAACCCTCTTTTGAAATTTCGGTATAATCAAACTCTAAAGGTTCGTAGCTATACAGTCTCAAGATAATATCACTAAGCCCTTTGAAAGGAGTGATGTCAACCTGACCAGCTGAATTTGTGATTAACATTTTTGTAGAACCTTTGCTGCCCACTTGAACAAATTCTAAAGGTTCTTTTGTCGTTTTATCAATGACGGTAATTTTCTGCGCCATTGATATGGAAACACTAAAAAGCATTCCCATGAGTATTAATAATCTCATTAATTTTTTGATTTATTTTATTAAAAATATAATTCCATAGCACAGTTAAATTCTGCACTTAAAAATCTTATCAATTGGAAAATATTTACGCTATAAATCGCGGGGGTGGTGACAAAGGTTGAGTTCCTCTTTTTATTAATGAAAATGCTTTGTTATAGTAAGGAGAAGATTGTTCTTCTTGCTGAAACGGAACTTCCAAAACGATTTGTTCATCCAAACAAACCATTGAGCGAATCACGAAGTTTAAATATCCGGATTTAGATTGTTCTTGTGGGTTTTGGTTAATCAAGCTATTTGTTAATCGCCCGAGTTTTCTATTGAGAACGGTTTCTTTATGGTCCCACCACAGATCATATTTTACAGAGTCAGCCGTGTAATACCGCGTAACGATATCATACATTTCTCCTTGAAACTCAAACTCCATATCGTGTTTCCAATCCAATAAAGTCACAGTATCATTTTTCGCAAAGGTAAACTGAACCAATTCATCCTTAGGAATTCCTTCCATTAAGAGGCGCTTTACGGATTTTTGAATGGCTTTTTTCTCGAATTTCAACCAACCATATACTCCAATAAATGGCAGGGTAAGTGCCAAAATAAATAATATTGGAATTCGGTTTCTCATAAATACAAAAGTAAACAATTCCGAATAACGAAGACCTCAACAGAGTTAATTATCAATAAGAATCTGAAATCAGATTAGGAATTATCCTTTTTCCAAAAGAATAATTTATTGTAATATTTCTGAAACACCTCAATATACTTTACGAAGTAAGTAAAAACCATAATAAATCCAATAGCACCAACGATGGCAAACCATGGAGTGAGGTTTTTATCAATATATGTGCTTAGTCCAAAGCCGAAAAGTCCGTTGTATAGAATAATCACATGGACAATATAAATTGACAATGTGTTTTGACCTATTTTGATGAATAAATCGTAATTCCAATTCACCAATTTAGCTGTTGTAATTATTACGCCAATAAATAACAATAAATGACCTAAGGCATAAACAGAGAAGGTTGGGGAAAGATAATGCTCGCTACCTGTGGCAAGAGTGTAAATAATAATTGAAAGACCGACAGTGGCGAATGCTATAGGAATAATCCAGCTTTTCAAGTAGCCCATCTTTCTGTGGTAAACTACCCGTAAATAACGTTTGTGTTTTCCTATGTAAATGATAATTGCCAAAACCCATATAACTTGTCCAAATCTGGCAAATAGATAGCCCAATCCATAAAATGGTTTTACTCCTGGAATATTAAGAAGAATTGGTTGAATCCAACTTAAGATATGATCTGAAAAGAGGTTGAGAATTAAGCCTGTGATGAATAATATTAAAGGAAATTTATTGGTGTAAACTTTTGATGGATTCTTGCTGACATAGGCACCCAGCATTGCTCCGAAAAGAACAAATCCAACCCATGGGAATAAAGCGAAAATTGATTTGAATGGGCGGTCCTCAGAAGTAACAACAAGCATGTTCTCTATTAGATGAGGTACAGATGAGAAATCTAATGCATAAATGGTTGGTCGTAGAATAAACGCCAAGAATCCGAAGAAGCCAAACCACCAAGTTAAAGGAACGACCTTGACTATTTTATGTAATCCGTATAATAAAATAACGGTGATTAAAGACAGTCCAATGCATTGTAGAACATGGAAGATGTATAAATAACCACTAAAGGTATATTCTCCGTTTTGCAATAATCCTTTAAATAAAAAGAACAAATTCAATTGTAGAGCATAACCCCAAAAAATTAATCGAACCCCTCGACTCAATCCTTTTTTAACACGTTTGTTTTTGAAAAATGGTTCTTTGTTTCGCACCAAAAGATAAGTGAAAACCAATCCTGAAACCGTGAAGAACAATGGTGCTGTCAATCCACGAGTAAAACGCCAGATGTCATAAAGGAACAAATCATTTCCTCTGTGGTTTTCGGTGAGCGACATTACAATGAAATGACCTTCTAACATCATCAAGATTGCAATTGATCTTGCGATATCAATAAAGACTAAACGATTGGGAACCTTGCTCTTTGCTAACATTCTACTTAAAATGATTTGCAAAGATAAACTGAATTAACTGGATTTAGCAACAGCCTTCGGTTTTTCCATCCAAAACACTAATCCAATATAGAAAAGTATGAATAAATTATGAATCACAAGTTGTAAGATTCCAGCTTCCAAATCTATCCAATTAAATACAAAATAGATGAGTAATGCAGTGGTGCTATACAAACCGAATTTTCTCAAATTGTATGGGATAGGGTAGTGCTTTTGACCTAATAAGTAAGAAGCTATCATTTGCCCTCCATAAACAAAAAATGTTGCCCAAGCACACGCCATATATCCATAAATTGGGATGAGAATAAAGTTCAAAGTAAGTGTTAAGGCGGCTCCACCCAATGCAATATAGGCCCCGAATTTAGTTTGTCCACTCAATTTGTACCAAATACTTTGATTGATGTAAATTCCAGAAAAAACATTCGCTAACAACAAGATGGGAACGATTCTTAAACCTTCCCAATAAGCTGGGTTAGGAATGAAATATTTGAATATATCGAGATTTAATGACACCCCCAAAAAGCTTAAGAAAACGGCTCCAACGAAGTAATTCATTACCTTGACGTAGGTTTTATTACGATCTTTACTTTTAGATTGCGCAAAGAAAAACGGCTCTGCAGCATAACGATAAGCTTGTAAAAATATCGTGACTAACATGGCCAATTTATAACTCGCACTGTAAATTCCCACCTGGGATTCCGCAAAAGTTAAGGCGGCTTCTGTGGTTAATTCTTCAATAGAATTTTGGTAGGTGAGGTGCTTTAATAAAATTCTATCTACGGTTTCATTGATAATAAAAGCAAAACCTGCCAATGCAAGTGGGAAACTGTATTTGAACATAGATTTAACTAAGGTCGTGTCCCAAATCCATTTTAGTTGCAAGAAATCCTTGTAAAGAATAGCCGGTTTAACAAGAGAAGCAATTAAGTTGGCAATTAAAATAAATCGAATTCCCACCGCAGCATCTTGAGATTCAGGTTGGAAGATAAATAACATTAGGATCAAGTTTAATCCGATATTTATACCAATCCCTGTTAGCTGAATCACTACGAATTTCTTAGCTTTTTCCTCTGCACGAAGTTTGGCTAAAGGAAGCGCTGAAGTAGCATCGATGACAACAATAATTCCTAGAAGAATGATGTATTCTGGATTGTTGGGAAAGAGTAATTTGTCTGCAATTACGCCGTTAAAGAGTATGATAAAAAGTATAAATACAGCGTTGACAACAATTATGCTTAACATGGAATTCCTAAAAATCTTCTCTCTGTTTTTTGGGTCGTCCGACATAAACTTAAAGAAAGCTGTCTCCATCCCAAAAGTCAGCAAAACCATTAGGAAAGCAATCCATGCATAAAGTTCTGAAATGACTCCATAATCTGAAGTATTCACAAAAACGCTAACATATAAGGGAACGAGCAGATAATTCAACAAACGCCCTACGATACTCGATAAGCCGTAAACCGCTGTTTGTCCTGCTAATTTCTTTAATGGATTGCTCATTTATTCTTAATCAGAGCGCTAAGTTAAATGGATTCTTTGAAAATGAGATTATGTGAAGAATGATTTCTGTTTTTTGTGATGGAAATCAGGCATCAGAATTCATAAATGAACGAATTGCTTTATTAAAAAAGCAGTTTTAGGATGGAGTTGCTTTGTTAGAAAAGCAATAAAGATGAGATTATATTTTTGATAAAGGGATTTATTGGTATCTATTAGCTTAGTCCTCCCCTTTAATCTCCCTTCCCGATAAAAATCGGGAGGAAATGAGATTTGCCTCCGATTTTCATATTAACAAATGATAGAAAATTAACCTTCGAACAAAACATTCTTTTCTAAAAGTACAAATTGGAATAAAAGTTTTATTTATTTCGCAACACATTGGTATGGAACACCTCCCTCTCCGAGGGGGATACAGGGGGAGGATAAAATAAAAGTGCTGATTCCAAAATTTGAAATCAGCACTAATTTCTCCAATCCTTTTTTAATTTTTAAGACCTTCAAATTGACTATGGATAATAGTTTTTGAATTATTTAGCCTATAGCAAGGCGAACTTTATTTTGAAGCCGATAACTATTGGCACCAAAAGTCCCGATATTTTCATCGGGATAACTGTTGAAAAAATGAGGTTCAACGCCGTTATTGGCTAAATAAACAAAAACTACTTAAAATTCGGTTTTCTTTTTTCTACGAACGCCGTAGTTCCTTCCACAAATTCCTCCGTTCCAAAGCAATTACCAAACTCAGCAATTTCAACTGCAAATCCATCAACACCATCCTTGTAATTAGCATTCACCGCTTTCATAGCAGAAGCAATCGCGTTTCCAGAGTTATTGCAAATTTTACTTGCAATTTTCTCAGCCAAAACCATTAAATCCGCTTGAGCAACAACATGGTTGACTAATCCCCATTTTTGAGCATCATCCGCAGAAATCATTCCTGCAGTTGTGATCATTTCCATTGCTTTTCCACGACCAACCAATTGCGCCAAACGCTGTGTTCCACCATAACCAGGAATCACACCTAAAGAAACTTCCGGTAAACCTAATTTTGCGTTATCCGAAGCCACACGAATGTGAGATGCCATTGCCAATTCTAATCCACCACCAAGTGCGAAGCCGTTCACTGCTGCAATAATTGGCTTAGATAAGTTCTCAATAAAATCAAATAATTTCTTCTGACCTTCAGCTGCTAGAGCTTTCCCATTTTTCGTGTCGAAATCAGCAAATTCTTTAATGTCAGCACCAGCAACAAAAGCTTTTTCACCACTTCCTGTCAAGATAATTGCACGCGTTCCTTCATCTTCGTTTGCCGCTTTAAAAGCTTCGTGCAATTCTTGAATTGTCGCTTTATTTAAAGCATTCATCTGTTTCGGACGATTTACAGTAATGTAATGAACTCGCTCTTTTTGTTCTGTTGTTATATTTTCGTAACTCATATTTTTGTTTTTGTGCTAAAATAAGGAATCAAAGCTAATTATCAATTACGAATGTTCGAATTACGAATGTTTGAATAGCCAAGTTTTACATATAAAGCTTATTAGCTCTTTCTGAAAATGGCAAAAGTAAAAAGCTCTTCTACCTATATTGGCTGTCATTTATCCACGAAAAAAAAGATCTGCGAAATCTGCGAAAATCTGCGGGAAATTCACCCCAAGTGAATTCAATCTAAAATATCTACTTTTACACCTCCAAACATCCAAAAATGAAAAACAATATACTCATCCGTAAAATTGAACCCAAAGATAATCCACATATCGCTAAAATAATACGTACAGCCCTCGAAGAATACGATGAAGCAAAACCTGGAACTGTCTATACCGATCCAACAACAGACGAACTTTATGAAACCTTTTCCGCAGCTCCAAAAAGCGGGTATTTCATTGCGGAACTCAATGGAGAAGTCATTGGAGGATGCGGAATTTATCCAACCAAAAATCTACCAGAAGGTTATGCTGAATTAGTAAAAATCTACCTAGAAAATGAATATCGAGGGAAGGGAATTGGTAAACAACTCATGGATAAAAGCATAGCTTATGCAAAAGAACAAGGTTACACACATTTGTATCTTGAATCCTTCCCAAGTCTAAAAGAAGCGATAATTTTATATGAGAAAATTGGATTTGAGAGAGTAGAAAAACCTTTGGGAGACTCTGGACATTTTGCTTGTGATGTGTGGATGGTTTTAGCGATTTAGGAGTTGGACTAGATTTTACAAAGTTGCTATCGGAGTAGCGATAATTGGGTGTAAATCGAAGATAACGCTATTATAGTAGCGATAATTGAATGTAATTCCTTAATTTTATTTTTAAAATTGGAAGTTTAGAAATGGGAGAATATGGCGATGAAAATACTCCAAAAGAGGTAATGATTCTTTTATCAAAGAGGATTGTAGCGCTCAGGAAACAATTGAAGATGACTCAAAAAGAAGTCTCAGAAAGGTCTGGCGTAGCGTATGCAAGTGTTCGGAAATTTGAAACCACTGGAATTATTTCGCTGGAATCACTATTAAAGATTTGTGACATTTTAGGTAGACTCAAAGAATTCGAATCGATTTTGCTGGTAGATGAAATGGAAAAAAATAAAGAAATTATTTGATTATTGATTATGACAACAAAACTCGACGTATTTATACAGTTTTCTCAGCAAGAAGAACTTGTTGGTCAGCTTGTTTTGGTTGATCGAAAAACTATTACGCCACAATTAATTATGAGCTTTGCTATACATTTATTTGCATATACGCAAATAATGACTATATTTGTTCTAACAATTCCTCGCACGCCTCTGATTCAAGCGCAATTTGCGAGGCTTTTTTTTGCCTAAAAACTTCTTATCTAAAGTACATCAATCTTGATGATTCGGAATGTTTTTTTGGGAGCCTAATCTGTCTTCGTTTTCTAGTTGTCTTTTTCCTTTGCTACGTATTTTATAAATCCAACGAGCTTCCGCTGGTCGCTGTAGTATTCATAAATACTGTGCAAGTAAATTCGGCAAGCTGTTCATCTCCGGCAGGGCTTTGGGAAATCTTCGTGAAATTAAGTTTGATAAAATATTCTTAGTAATAATTCGAGATTAACACCTTAATTAGGTATCTTTCTCAAAAAAAAACTAAGAATGACAGTTTCTGATTACATTCATAAATGTCTATCAAATGAAGAATACTCTTTTTCATTGGAGGAGTTACACTCTGAAATAGATAATAGTAAAGTTTCGATAAAAAGAGAATTATCAAGATTAGTTGAGAAGAAAATAATCATTAATCTTAGAAAGGGTTTCTATTTAATTATTCCACCAAGATATTCCAAACAAGAACAAATTCCTATTCAACTTTACATAGAAAAACTTTTCAAATATCTTAATCGCAACTATTATTTAAGCGTTTATTCTGCCGCTAAATTTTATGGAGCAAGTCACCAACAAGCTCAGCGAGAATATGTCATGACTGAATTACCAAAGTTGAATGATATTAAAAAGGATTCACTGGATATTCGTTTTTTTACTAATTCTAAATGGTCAAATAAAAACATTTTAGTTAGAAAATCAGATGCAGGAATTTTTAAAATTTCAAGTCCTGCATTAACAGCTGTGGATTTAATCCATCATCAAACTAAATTAGGAGGAATAAATCGAATGTTGGCTATTCTAGAAGAGTTATCAGAAGAAATAAACCAAAATGATGTTGATGAGCTATTAACTTGGTATCCGAATAAAAGCACCTTACAACGTTTTGGTTTTCTACTAGAAGAAGTAAATGCTGAACAAGTTCTTATTAATCAGGTGAGGGAACACTTAAAAGAATCAAATTATTTCCCTATATTACTTAGCCCAAAAACTGGTGTAAAGCCAGGAGCTGTCAATAATTTTTGGAAAGTAGTAGTAAATATTAATTTGGAAAGTGATTTATGATTCCTAGACCCTATATCGCAAAATGGCAAGACCATGCCCCATGGAAACAATTTTATCAGGTTGAACAAGATTTGATAATTAGTCGTGCTTTAGTAAAGATATTTTCAGATGAATTCCTGAGAGAAAACTTAGCTTTTAGAGGAGGTACAGCCCTACATAAATTATATTTAAATCATGCACCAAGATATTCCGAAGATATTGATCTAGTTCAAATTAATGCTGGACCAATTAAACCAATTATGCAACGTCTCAACGAAGTAATTACATTTTTTGAAGAACCAAGAAAAACCGAAGTAAGAGGCCATGGTGCAGAAGCATTGTACCGCTTCACCTCTGAATACGAAGGAATTCCTTTACGTCTAAAATTAGAAATAAACTGTAAAGAACATTTTAATGTTTTGAACTGGGTTGATTTTCCGTTTGAGGTAAATAGTGACTGGTTTTCAGGGAAAGCAAATATAAAAACATACAGCATAAACGAACTCTTAGGAACAAAATTGAGGGCTTTATATCAAAGAAGTAAAGGACGGGATTTGTTTGATCTAAATTATTCTCGTTTAAATATGGAATTGAATTTTGATGAAATTATTCATTGTTTTAGGGAATACATCATTTATGCAACTGGAAACAAGCCACCAACTAAAAAAGAATTTCTAATGAATATTGAAAAAAAAGAAATTGATCCTAATTTCACAGGTGACATGGAAGCTTTATTGAGACCCGAAATAGTATATAACCAAGAAGAAGCATTTACTTGGTTAAAGAACGAGATTATAGAGAGGATGTAGAGGTCTTGATTTAGAAGTGTTGAAAACATTCCTTAAGTTAAATTGTCTTTCCTTACCCAAAAATTAAAAATGAACAACTTCAAATTCAACAAACAAGAATATTTAAAAAGAATAAATTTCGATGGTGAGATTTTTGTCGACTTCGAAAGCTTGAAGTCACTTCACCGTGCTCAACATTTAACTATTCCTTTTGAAAATTTCGATATCTGTTTGGGAAGAAACATCGGTATTGATCCAGTAGCTATATTTCAAAAATTGGTAAATCATAAGAGAGGAGGATATTGTTTTGAACTCAACGGATTACTTTTAATAGCACTTCAATCATTTGGATTTGAAGCGCGTCCATTATTAGGAAGGGTTCATTTATCTAGAGAAATAACCGGAAGAACGCATCAAACTACTTTAGTAACAATTGAAGACCAAAGTTGGGTTGTAGATTTAGGATTCGGAGCCGAAGCGCCACTCGTTCCAATTCCGCTTGTTTACAACGAACCTATTTCATTCGAAAATCAAACCTATAAATTAATTAATGATGAAGTCTATGGATACATTCTTCAGAACAATCCAAATGGACATTGGAAAAACCTGTATAGTTTTGATTTAAGTCCTGTTTTTGATATCGATATCAAATTGGGAAATCATTATACCTCAACTCACCCAGATTCTTTCTTCACCAACGACAGGATAGCTGCTCTTCCAATAGAAAATGGTATGATTAGTTTATATCATAACAAGTTGAAAAAGGTAATTAATGGGAAAGAAAAAATCATTTCATTAAAAGATGACTCCTCTTATTTGGCTGTGCTGGAGAAGGAGTTTGGGATTGAGATTGATGCGGGGTATGGGGAATTGAAGAGGTTGAGGGGGGGTATGGGATTGTGATTAAGGCGCATTGATTTATAGTGTTAAGCATAAAGTGAATGTCTTCGAGATTTTGTTAAATTTGAGTGGTATATATAGGTTGGGAATATACTATTGAAAACAGAAGGAATGATCAATCTACCCGTTATAGATAACGGAGAAAGAGCTTATGACTGCTTACTCTATCAGGTATTAAGGTGAATATATATTAAACAGTATTTTAAGTATGATGAATTAAATGTCTAATTCGCATGCAAACAAATAAGGATGAATCAATAATATTTATGTGGGGAAAACAAAATCCGATAATAGGACGCGATATGTTTTCCGTTTGTGATGATAATAATTTAAGAAAATGGGACAGAAAGTTTATTTTGATAATATAAAAGATAGGATAATAGAGAATCTCAATTCATGTAAATTCGAATTAAAAATAGCTGTTGCTTGGTTTACAGATAAAAAAATTATCGAAGAAGTAAATAAGTTAATCCAGAATGGTGTTGATGTCGAAATAATAATTTATGATGATGTAATAAATAAAAAAGATTTATATAAAGATTTGTATTATTCTAAGGTTAATATTTGGTTGTCTAAAAGAATGATGCATAATAAGTTTTGTATTATTGATAATGATATTGTAATAAATGGTTCCTATAATTGGACTAATCAAGCAGCCAGAAATCATGAAAACATTCAGGTTTCTTATGACAACAAGGAATTATCAGAACAATTTATCAGACAATTTGAAGAACTTAAGGAATCATGTACAAAAATCGATGACTACTTTGATTATTCCTTATCAAGTTTGTCAGATTTAGAAGAGTATTTTGATAGTTATTATGCTGGCTGGGAATCTGAATACTATAGATTTCCATATTTTATTGATGCAAGCAATATACAGCCATCAAAGCCTAACAAATATCTTAGGTTCAAAGGAGAAGTTTATTTTATAACAAATGAAGAAGAGGAAAGAAAATTTGTTTTTTTCCTATGGTTAATCGAAACTGACCATTCGGTAAGTAAGATTTTACAAATTCAAAAAACAAAAGTAGTAAAACCTAGGAGTTTTGATTTTGTTCATAATTTAGTGTTAGATAAAAATAATGTAGGTAGGTTTTTAGACTCGGAGTATATTGTCGAAAGAAAACGGGTTGTTTACAAAATTGATTCAGCAGGTAATATTATTTCGGAAAAATTTCCATTTTCACATAAATTCAGCAATGAATTATACCTCTATTCAACTACTAGTCCTCACAGCAATTTAAGTCCTCATTTTTTTAATAAAAGATTTGAAAAGACCTTGATTCCTCATAGTGTTTATTCTGTTTGTGGGAATTATATCATAGTAAGAAAATACGGAAAGAAAAGATTCGATTTAGGTGTTCTTGATCTAAGAAATAAACTTGTAATCCCATTCCTATATGATAAATATGGAGGTACTCACGATGATCCAAATATAAGCTTAATTGAGTATCCTATTTTTAACCGTAAAATTAATACTGATTGGTTAGAGATTTCAAATCATTCCTACAATAATTACTTAGATGCAGACCACATTATACATATTTTTTCAGTAAAAACATTAAAATTATTAGAGCAAAAACGCATAAAAGGAACTAAAGGAACTGAAACTGATGATTTTATTTTTTTAAGCGAAGAAAACTACAAATATAAATCTTTTTATGAACTAATTAGAGAAAACGGTTTAGATGGTGCCCTTTACGGAAATTCATGTAGACGCAGTTATTTTAAAGTAAAGGAATTTGATACTATGAAGAGGGATTTCAACAATCCAGCAAAGATTCAATTTTATTTGAGAAAATTTAAAAATGAAAGAGAAAATGAGCGAAGACTTAAGGCTGAAGAATCCAAGAAATTTAAAGGTTGTTATATTGCAACTATGGTATATCAAAACTACGATCATCCAAACGTAATATTATTAAGAGAATTTAGAGATCAAAAATTAAATAAAAACTACTTAGGGAAAATGTTTATAAATATATACTACATTTATTCACCTAGATATGTTGAGTTTGTAAAAGATAAAGTGTTATTACGTAAACTCTCTTATGGGGTAGTTGAATTGGTAGTGAGAATTTTAAAAAAAACATGGCGTAATAAAGTCTAAATAATCACATCCATCTTTTAGTACGATTCTACTTTAGCTTAGTATTTATGTGTAAATCAAAACAAAGGAACAAACAAAAAGAATCATATGATATTCTAATTGAAAGAAGTATGAATAGAGACGGACTTTTATCATTCATTGAAAATCTAGAAGGAAATTGTTTTAATGAATTAGTGTTTGAACAAACAGAAAGGCTACAAAAAAAATTAAACAAGATAATTGAAGAGTATATAGAGGAACAGAATAAAATTAATGATAAGGAATCGAGTTACTTGCATTTAGATACAGAGTTCTATTACGAAAAACTAATTGCTCTTTCTGAAATGAATATTGTTTATGCCTACAAAGATTTTGAAATTAATTTAAAAAAACTTATTGGTGCTGCTTATGGAGTAGACACTAAACAATTTTATAAGTGGGAAACCATTATGAAATTCTTGAAATTAAAAGGTATAAATCCTTCTTCTTTAGAAGGATTTCAGCAGGTAAGTGATTTGAAAAATATAAACAATCATATAAAACACTCCGTTTCCCCTAAAATTGATAAGTCAATAAAAAGTATTCCTGAATTTAGTAAAGAGGAAAATATTGAATACGACAGTTTAAATCAGTTTTATAAAAGAATTAAAAACGCACCATTAATCTTCCTTGATAGTATTTCTTCAGAAGTAGATAAAGACTTATACGAATTCGATTCAGATAAGCTTAGGTCGATTGCTGAGGAAATGGCATTGCGTATGGATGAAGAAACAGCAATGGAGTTGATTAAAGAGCTTAGGAGGCTATATTAGTGTTTGTCAACATAGTCGCTTGCTACATCTAAAAAATCCGTGAATATCCGCGTTGCTTGCATCCGTGTTCCCGAAAACTTTCGGGACCGCGTTCCATTACAGCGTATCACAATAAGCCCTGATCTTGGGTTCAACTTCCTCGAATCACTCTCCGCAATAATCACAATAATCACTCTTCACATCATGCTCAAAATCCACCCCAGTATCATACAAATCACTCACAATTTTCGTCAAGGCCTTTTCAAACAATTCCATTAACTCTTCAATGGTTTCCGTCATTTGATTGTCTAAATAAAACGGACCATCATTCAGATTCACCATGGAGATAATTCCCACTTTTTCAGGGTATTCACCGAATTTGTCATGGAAAAGCATATTGTACACCAACATTTGGAAAGCATATTTACTACTTTTCAATTTTTTGATTAAATCTTCTACAACATCTTCTTCGGTTTTTCCTTTACCTTGCGTTTTTGTGATTTTAACATCATTTTCGGTGCATTTCCCCGATTTGTAGTCGATAATTCGCTTTTTTCCTTCAAAATCATCGATTCTGTCAATGTATCCTACGAAGTTGACCGTCTTCTCTTCTCCGTGGATGTTGAGTTTTAAAGTAGAGTTCAATTTCATCTCTAAACTCACGATGAATAAATGTCCTTTGTTGTCTTTTAAACTTTGACGTTCTTTCTTTAGAAAACGATCGGTTAAATGTTGGGCAATTTCCAAACTTAAGAAGTTTTTTCCTTCTAAATTTTGATTCGCTTCAAGATTGAAAAACTCATAATAATGTTTTTTCATTACTTTACCTTGCTGCTTGATCATGTTGTCAACATCAACAACAGATAAAGATTTATGGTGATCGCGTTTGTTTCCTTCTTTGTCGAGTTGAGCAAAATCATCATATAAAGTCTCCAGCGTATTGTGAATGAAATTCCCAAAAGTACTCGCTTCGATTTCCTCTTCTACTTTGTCTTCTTCTCCAAAACCAAGCAGGTATTTGTAGTAGAAATCCATCGGACAACGCAAAGCAGTTTTTATTGCAGAAGCAGAGGTGCTTCTTGCAAAATAATCGTCCAATCGTTGCAAAACAGCTGGGGTTTTCTCAACAGTTATTTCCTCACTTTCTTCATCTTCGTTAGAAATCGTGTAATCCGAAGTATTGAATTCAATCAAGGGATTTACTCGTGACAATTCTAACTGCAATTGCATAATGTAACGTGATGGCTCATCGACACCTCCCATGTCTCTATCCGCAGATGAATAAGTTATCCAACATTTTTCTACGTGATGCAATAAACGATAAAAGTGATGTGCAAAAAGGCCTTGTTTCTCCCTTGGCGTTGGCAAATTGTGGTATTTCCTTAAATCCATTGGGATAATCGTCTGAATTGGATTCGTTGGCGGCATACTTCCATCGTTTAATCCTACGACAATCATGTTTTTGAAATCAATTAATCGGGTTTCCAATAATCCCATCACTTGTAGTCCATCGAGCGGATTCCCGTAATAAGCTATGCTTTCATTCACCCAATGTTGATTAAACAAAGATTTGAATGTTCCTAAACGTAAATCAGGCTTAAATTCTTCCAAAACCGACTCTAATTTGTTCAAAGAGCGATCAAAATGATACAAAATTGATCTTTCTATCGCATTTTTGTCATTATTCAATCCTTGATAAATCGTTTGATTCAATTCTCGAATTTGTTCTAAAGAATATTCTTTTTCAGCACCTTTCCATGGAGTAAAAAACAATTGAATTAACTTCGAAATACGTTCACCAAGCTCCAGTTGTTTTGGATAAATAAATGTCCAGTTTTTTGTTAGAATGGTTTGTTCTATTTTGGTAATGGCTTTTAATTCTTCTTTATTGCAAAACCCGGTAATAAATGGATGTTTGATAAAACGAACAAAATCCTTGTGGTAAATCTGTTTTGAGTTGAATTGCTGAAAATGTTCCTGAACGGTAAACAGCATGTCCACCCAAGATTTTATAGCGGTGTTTTTCAAGGGTAATCCCAAAGTGATGTTGGTATCGCCCACACTTTTTGGAATGTTTTTCATCACAGGAACAACCAACTTTTCATCTGCGAGCAAAAGCAAAGTATCTGAGAGTTCATTGAGTGGAATGTCATCATGTAGAATTGTCGCGCTAACTTTCGCTTGTCCGGTTGGTTGAGCGCAGTTGACTATGTTGATTACTTTCTTTTCTGTTCCGATTTTATCTACAACGAAAGAAAGATCTTTGACTTTTAATTCGCTAAATAAATCGCGAATAAATCGACCCGCTTCATGGTTTTTATCGTTGAGGTAATACTCATCTGCATCAACAAATATTTCTCCTCTTCCCATGTTTTTCAATTGTTTCATAATTGAAATCTCGGCAGGAGAAAGTGCATTAAATCCGGCAAAAATAAACTGTGTCTCTTTGTCTTCTTCAAAAGCTAAATCAATGTTTGTAGCCAAATTTCTGTAGGCCATTCCCATATAACATTCGCCATCTTTTTTTAATTTTTCGTTGAAATGCTGGTGATAATCTGCCAGTAAATCCCAAAAACGCATAAAGCGCAATTGACCTTCTGTGAGTTGTTCCTCGCTATCAAAACTCCAGTTTTCAATGTCTTTAATGTCTGCTAAATTCCTAAACAAGTCTTTACTGTCGATGAGGTATCTGTCCATCTCATCAAAATCGCTCAACAAAGTTTTTCCCCATTTAAAAAACTCATCCAAAGTTTGAGGCTCTTCCTTGTCGACTTTCAAATGCACATCGTACAATTTGAAAAGTGCTCGAGTCGGTTCAATAATCGGTAAAGGAGATAATTCCTGCACCCATCGGTTCATGGTGATTATCTTTGGAGAAAAAATCGGTTTTCCATAAACCTTAAACAAAGCACGCTGCAAATATTTCTTCGCACGTTGCGACGGAAGCACAATTGTTAAGTGTTCCAATGGAATTTGCTCTGAAAAAATATGGTCTGCAATGCGGTCGATGAAATAGCTCATGGTTTTTAATTTATTATTGTGTAGTTTTTCCTCCTCCTTTATCCCCCTCCGAAGGGGGGAAGGCTTCGCAACTTTCTTTGCACTATCGAGTAAAAAATGTCTATTCTAAAAACAGTAATATACTATGATATTTATCAAAAGGATAGAGTTCGTTAGCATCTCCCCCTTTGGAGGGGGCAGGGGGAGGACTTTTGAGTTACTAAAAACTCCCAATCTTTATAATCTTCTTCTCAATCAATTTCCGAACAATTTGTAAAGTATTCAATGCTGCTCCTTTACGTAAATTGTCTGCAACTACCCACATGTTTAGAGTGTTTTCTTGACTTTCGTCTTTTCTCAATCGTCCAATAAAAACCTCGTTTCTACCTTTGGCAAAAAGTGGCATTGGATAGGTATTCGTTTCAGGATTGTCTTGTAAATGAATTGCGGGATTATTGTGGTAAGCTTTACGAATAAAAGGCAAATCGAAATCTTTTTCAAAACTCACGTTGATCGCTTCTGAATGTCCACCCTGAACTGGAACACGCACTGCAGTTGCTGTAACAGCTATGTTCTGATCTAGAATTTTCTTTGTTTCATTCACCAATTTCATCTCTTCTTTGGTGTAACCATTATCAAGAAAATCATCGCAATGCGGTAAAACGTTTTGATCTATAGGATAAGGATAAACCATTTCTCCTTTGATTCCTTGGCGTTCGTTTTCCATTTGTTTAACGGCTTTTGCACCTGTTCCAGAGATGGATTGATATGTTGAAACGACAACTCTTTTAACCGTATATAATTTATGTAATGGTGCTAAAGCGATCAACATTTGAATTGTGGAACAGTTTGGGTTGGCGATGATGAAATCTTCTTCAGTTAATAAATCTCCATTGATTTCTGGAATAATTAACTTCTTGTCTTCATCCATTCTGAAAGCGGAAGAATTATCAATTACCCTACACCCAATTGCTGCGAATTTTGGTGCCCATTCTAAAGAAATATCTCCTCCAGCAGAGAAAAGAGCAACATCAGGCTTCATCTCCAAAGCTTTTTCCAAATCAACTACTGTGTGCTCTTGTCCACCAAAAGTGATTTTCGAACCAGCAGAATTTTTCGATGCCACAGGAATTAATTCTGTTATCGGTAGACTCATTTCTGCCAATACTTTCAACATTTCCTGTCCAACCATTCCCGTTACTCCAACAATTGCAAGCTTCATATTTTCTGTTTTTACAAATGTAATTAATTTTGGGTTTGGGTGGTTGGATTTTGGGTTTGGAGGTAAGTGTAGTTTTGGAGCTAAATTATATGTTAATAGATATAAAAAGCAAAATAAGTTATTAATTATATGTTTTTACGTATATTTTAAAGTCGGTTTTTTAGCTTTTAAATTCTAATTGCTGATACCTTGACTCTAATAATTTAATATAATCTACTTTCATATTTTCGGATAGAAACGAATCATTAATCCATCGAATAGCTTTTGATTTATTTTTATTTAATCTTGAAAACACCCCTTCAATTTGTTTATCTGTTAATCCCAAACTTACTCCCAGACTCTTAAAATGCTTTAGTTTTAATTTTTTCTTCTTCGCGCTAAGTGTTAAAGCCAGTTCTTCTTTATCTTCTGGAAATAAGATTGTAACATTAAGTAAATCATAAGCTGGTGCTAATTTCCACTTTGAGTTGTCCTCAATCATCGAAAAGTTCTTCAAATGCATGTCATTATTTCCTGTTATGAAAGAGAAAACAGTTAATTCTAAGAACAATATTTTATCAAGTAAGGTATTTCTTGAGTATTTACCAATCGCCTTTCCGACTCTTTCCATAGAACCTTTATATTTATCAAAAGCTTCTGTAATTTGAAACATATCGAGCATGTGAATCTTATCGCCGTTTGGCTTTCGATCAATTCTTTTTGTGATGTATGATAATTCTCCAGAAGCTAGTTTAATTAATGATGAAGGTACAACTGAAATTCCAAATTCCTCTGCAATTCTCATTGTTAGATGTTCGTTTTCTGGCATCTCTGGAAATCTATCTGAAGGTGGTTTCAAAATATAATGCCCACCCAAAGCATCAACAACAGTTAAGCGTGAGTTCGAATTTTCTTTATTTTTTTTAATAAGTGACATTGACAATTTTGCTTGAACACCAGGCACAGAAACGCTTCTTTCGACTGTTTTTTTTGCAAGTTCATCCATTTGGTCTATTGAATAGTCTATTTTTGGAGGAATTGATATTCCGAAAAATTCTGAGGAACATTCAGGATGAAAGTCCTTATTTCCCTCAAGAGTTTTGTAGCAATACAAACAATTATTTTTCATCTTTATTTGTTTTTGGTATTACACTTACTGCTCCAATACAGTTTTGACAACATGCTAATAGCAAACCCATTCGATCGTTTTGATTGATTTTCCAGTTTTCTGATGCAATATCCAATAACCAGCCTTCCGGTATTAATCCCTCAAAAAATGGGAATAATCTTTTTTCAATATATGCTTCACTTCTCACTGGCAAAGTGAAGGTAATAAAGTCCTTTGGATGCTTTTCAACGTAGTTCGGGTCATACTCAAATTTGTATTCACCATCCACAGTTTCAATTATAGTTCCTGCAAAGATATCTTTGTAATATACTAAACCTTCTCTCATCTTTCAATCTCTTTACTATCCATAGGAGCCAATTCATGACCAAACATGCTCAGCACTAAATTCACTTTGTCCAAATTTAAATTGGTCTTTCCTTGTTCAATTTTCCTCAAAACTGTCAATGCAACTCCGGTCTTTTCAGCGAATTCCTCTTGGGTAAGATTTACATCTTTTCTTCTTTCTTTTACAAAACTTGCTAAATCCTTCATTATATGTTTATGGATATAATTTAAAGTAAATGTAGTGAATTATATGTATTAAAGTATAATAATGTTAATTAAAATACTCCTGAACGGGTATAAAAACCCTGTTTTAGCCTGAATTATACCCGTTCGGGATTAATTGTTCAAAATTACTTTTTCATTTTTTATTGAATTTTCATTTATTTAAACTAATAATCAGTTTAAACCAAAGAAAAATCGGCTTTATTGAGTCTGATTTTTGAATTTTCGAGTTTTTGAATAGAAGCTTGAATTTTTAGTTTTTCACTTTGGGGAATAAATGCTGGGACTAAATCAGTAAAATCAATTTTAAGTAAACTGTTAATTAGAACAAGGTCTTTTAAGGTAAAAGGACTTACTCCGTTCATTAATTCAGACATGTAAGATTTGCTTGAATGACCTAAAATTTCACCGAGATCTTGTTGCGTAAGATTTATAGATTTTAATTTTTCTCGAATTAAATCACGTCTTCTATGGAAGAATCTTCTTTCTGCTTCAATAAGTCTTTCTGCTAAATCACTTTCGGCCATCTGTTCATCGGTTATTTTAGAATCGGATGACCAATGTTTATTTTCATATTCAGTAATTAGTTCTCTTAATTGCTTACGAATCGCAATATATTTGGCATCCTCTTTAGAGAGAACTCTTAGTTTTCTATCCGCAAGCAAAGCTCTTTCTAAGTCCAGTTCACTTTCAAGCTTGCCTCTTTTAAGTAATTTTAATATGTCATTCTGTGTTTTCATACTATTATATCCAGTCGTTATCACTTAACCATTTCTTTATTGTATTTCTATTGTTCTTGAATATAGTTTCATAGTCTTGGTGTGAACCAACCCAAACAACTGTAGCTTCTTCTTCTTCTTCAAAAACAATTAAAAACAGTGTTCTATGTGCATTTATATTGAAAAAATAAAAGCCATCATTGTGCACACAATCTGCATCAGTTCTGTCAATGTATAATTTGTTTGGTGTCTTCCATTTATTGAACTCAATATCATCAACTAGTTTATTCAAAGCTTTTATAAGCTTAGTGTTCCCCTTGTTTTTTCGCCTAAGTTTTTCTAGCGATTTTTTATTGGTTAGTCTCATTGATTTAATCAAATATAATAAATGTTCTTGTATTATCCGAACTTTTTGACTGTCTAAATATTTTAACTTTGAAAATCGTGTTAATTTTAAGACTCTTCTCATCATATAAGGGCAAAGTAAATTCTCCAAACCTTTCATTTGTAAATGGCTATTCCCCACCCAAATCCTCATTATTTCCTCAAACAATTTCGACAATCATACAATACGTTTATATTTGTAAGACATTTTGTAGTTTAATCTACTGAATAAGAAAATTATGAAACATTTATTATTGGTTTTTTGCAGCTTAATTATCTTTTCTTCATGGGGTCAAATGAGTGATTCTTTTGATGATGGAGATTTTACAAATAATCCAACCTGGGTAGGAAGTGTAAGCGATTTTAAGATTAATTCAAACAATGAATTACAACTCGATGCCACAGGAACAGCAGAGAGTTATTTATCTACTCCGCACAACTTAACACAGCTTGAAAATACGGAGTGGAGATATAAAATTAATTATGGATTTAGTCCTTCAATTAACAACAGGGGAGATACCTACTTAACAGCAACAGCTGCGGATTTATCTACTTTTCCTGATGGAATATTTATGAGAATTGGAGAAAATGGAAGTGCTGATCCGATTTATTTAATGGAAAGAGTAGGAGGGACAGAGTCTATAATTTTAACAAGTACACCAGCGATTGTCGCAACGAGTTTTGAAATTACAGTTAAAGTAATCTACAAAGCCAATGGAGACTGGGAATTGTTTACAGATTTAGCAGGCGGAATTGCTTATCAATTAGATGCAACAGCAAATTATCCAACATCTGTTTTAGGTCAGCACCTTGGTGTTTGGTTGAAATATACTTCTAGTAATTCAACAAAATTCAAATATGATGATTTCTATGTTGGTCCAATTCAAATAGACAATACTCCTCCAAGTTTAACAAGTGTAATCGCTATTTCTTCAACTGAACTCAAAGTCTTATTTGATGAAGGAATTGACCAAGTTACAGGAGAGAATGTTTTGAATTATTCAGTTGATAATGGAGTTGGAAATCCAGCTTCTGTGCAGCGAGAAGCTGGTAATATGGCTTTGTTTAACTTGACTTTTGCGGTTCCTTTTAATGTTGGGGATGTTTATACTTTAACAGTGAGTAATGTTGAGGATGTTGCAGGAAATGCAATGTCAACCCAAAGTAAGACTTTTCAATATGTAGTTGCACAAACGCCAGTTTTTGGGGATATTATAATCAATGAGTTTCTTGCTGATGAATCTCCTGTGGTTGGATTGGCAGAGGTTGAGTTTGTTGAGTTGTATAACCGAAGCAATAAATTCTTCCATTTGAATGGATGGAAACTGAGTGATAATAGTTCTTCAGGAACTATACAAGATGTTTGGTTATTGCCTGGCGAATATTTGGTTTTAGTTCCAACAAGCGGATTAGCACTTTATCCACAGGCAACTGGGGTAACAAGTTGGGCAGCGTTAAACAATAGCGGAGACGATATAGAGTTGAAAACAGACGGTGGAATTGTTGTGGATAAATTGACATACACCGATAAGTGGTATAGAGACGATAGTAAGAAAAACGGCGGTTGGAGCATAGAGCGAATTAATCCTGATTTAGCTTGTTCTTCAGCTGATAATTGGCGTGCGAGTATTGATCCAAATGGAGGGACTCCAGGAGCACAAAACAGTGTTTACGATGATGTGCCAGATACAAAAGCACCAACGGTAATTGGTTTTGAAACGGAACTTCCTAATCTTTTGAAAATTAAGTTTTCTGAAGGAATGGATTCTTTAAGTTTGGAAAATGCAGGTTTTTTATCAACTCCAACATTAACAATTTCTGCTCGAATTCTAACTGAGAAATATCCGACTGAAATGACATTAGAATTTGTAGAGACACTAATTCCGGGAAAACTTTACGCTTATGAATTGAAAGATTTTTCAGATTGTTCAGGAAATACAAATAGCTATACTGGAAACTTTGTTTTACCACAAACACCAGAAAAAGGCGATTTAATTATTAATGAAATTTTATTTAATCCTTTAACTGGAGGTTCTGATTTTGTAGAGATTTTCAATAATTCAGATAAATATATAGATTTAAAAGATTGGGAATTGGGGAACCATAAAGATGGAACTGTTGCAAATCAAAAGAAAATTATCCAAACCTATGTTTTAAACCCTAAAGATTATGTTGTGCTTACTGCAGATAGTAACTTCCAAAAGATGAATTATCCTGTAGCAATTCCAGGAAAGTTTTTACAAATGTCGAGTTTGCCAAGCTACAACAATGATTCTTCAACCGTTTATTTGATTTTCAACAATGAAATCATGGACAAGGTTTCCTATTCTGAGAAATGGCACTTCTCTTTAGTTAACTCTAAAAAAGGAGTGAGTTTAGAACGCTTTTCTGCCAATCAACCTTCAAATACAGCCTCAAATTGGCACAGCGCAAGTGAAACAATTGGTTTTGCTACACCAGGAAGAGTTAACTCTCAAGACATGAAGCCTGGACAAGAAGGTGGAGCCTTAACATTGTCATCTAAATCATTCTCCCCAGATGGCGATGGATTTGAAGATGTTTTGTTATTGACTTATGAAGTTACATCACCAGATTTAATGGGAGATTTAATTATCTATGACGACAAAGGAAGATTGATTAAAACACTATTTAAAAGCCATTTACTTGGCGGAACAGGTACTGTAAAATGGGAAGGAACAAGAGAAGATGGAACAAAAGCATCGATAGGTCCTTACATTATAATGTTCGATATCTTTAATCTAGATTCAAGTAAAACGCAAACGGTGAGGAAGGTTGTTACACTAGCAGGGAGATTGTAGGAGATTGTTGTTGCGGCGGATGTACGGATGGTTTGCAAACCGCGCCAACTACTCCGCCACCAACCCAATCTCCAACAAGTTCGGCCAGTTTTTTCCTGTCACAAACAATTGTTTCGTTGATTTTTTATAAGCAATTCCATTCAAAACCTCACCCGTTTTACGGTAGTCTAATGCTAAAATACTAGCATCAATTCTTCCAGTTACAGCTCCAGTTTTAGGATCTATAATCACCATTTGGTTTTTGGTGTAAATATTTGCGTAAATCTTTCCTTCTATGTATTCCAGTTCATTCAATCCTTTTACTGGACCTTCGTTGGTGTAAACTTCTATAGATTTTTTCAAACCAAAAGTGTTTGGATCTCTGAAGTAAAGACGTTCAGAACCATCAGACATAATTAATTGCTCTCCGTCGTTACAGAGTCCCCAACCTTCTCCTGTATATGTGAATCTATTCAATTCTTGAAGTGTGTTTTTATCATATACAAAACAAGTGTGTTCTTGCCAAGTCAGTTGGTAAAGCTTATCTCCAAGTATGGTTATTCCTTCTCCAAAATACTTTTCATCCAACATTTTTTTGTCTTGAATACGGCCAGAATTCAAATCAACTTTAGCCACCATACTTTTTCCAGTCGCACCTGTTCCACCCGTTCCTTCATATAGTTGATCGCCATCAAACTCAAGTCCTTGTGTGTATGAAGTTGTCGCATGAGGATAAACTTTTAATACTTCAGCAGAATATTCTTGAGGGAAAATATCAGGAAGTATTTTCATGATACGGTGGTCGCGGCGAGTTGTTCCATCACTAATTGTTGTTTCTAAGGTCAATTGATTAGTTCCAAAACCCCATGAAGAAGTACTTACTTCAAAAGAAATTTTATTCTTGCTTATTGGGCCTTCATAAATGACAGAATCTTTAGTAAAAACTTTAATTGATTTTACCTCTGAAGGCTCTGCAATACTTATTTCAACTTGAACAGATTGTCCTTTTTGTGCAGTAGTGTTGTTAAATGGTAATTCGAATCTTGCGGGAACTAAACTACCACTTTTGATTTCGTCTTTCCCATCACTACATGCCATTAATAACATAACTAGCAAGGATGAAATTGCTACGTAAGAAACTATTCTTTTAACCATTTTAAATTGATTTTTTAATATGTCGAGCAGAAATTCCGTTGTGAGAAGCTGTATAAATAGCCTCTTTTTTATTGATTACAATCACTTGAGGCGACTGATGTTCTACTCCTGATAATTCGCTTAATGCATTCGAAACATCTCGGTGAGCTATTAAGTCGATAAAATACAATTCGCACTTCTCATTCTGATCCCATTGATTTTCAAAACCATTGAGTGCCATAGCAGAGATATTACATCTTGTAGAATGTTTAAAAAATAAACCATCTACATTTTCTGTTTCAGCGATTGCTTGTTTTAACTCTTCAACCGTCGTTATGTTGATCCAATTTAGTTTGCTTGGACGCGGTTTTTTACTAAATGAAAAAAGTCCCATAATTAAAATGCAGATTTAAATTGTTTTAAGAAACGCACATCGTTCTCAGAGTATAAACGCAAGTCGTTTACTCTATATTTTAATTGGGCAATTCTTTCAATTCCCATTCCGAATGCAAAACCACTATATTCTTTTGGGTCGATATTGGCAGCTTCCAATACACTTGGATCTACCATTCCACACCCTAAAATTTCTAACCAGCCTGTGTATTTACAAACGTTGCATCCTTTTCCACTGCAAATAGTGCAGCTCACATCTACTTCCGCGCTTGGCTCAGTAAATGGGAAATAAGAAGGACGTAAACGAATTTGAGTTTTCTTTCCAAACATTTCTTGAGCGAAATATAAAATTGTTTGTTTCAAGTCAGCGAAAGAAACGTCTTTATCTATGAATAAACCTTCAACCTGATGAAAGAAACAATGAGCACGTGCCGAAATAGCTTCGTTTCTATATACACGGCCTGGAGAAATTGTGCGAATTGGAGGTTTGCTGTTTTCCATTACACGCACTTGTACAGATGAAGTGTGGGTTCTCAATGCCATTTCTATTCCGTCAGTTTCTACGAAAAAAGTGTCTTGCATATCTCTAGCGGGATGTTCTTCAGGGAAGTTTAATGCGGAGAAGTTGTGCCAATCATCTTCTACTTCTGGACCTTCAGAAACTCCATATCCAATGCGTTCGAAAATCGAAATAATTTCTTTTCTAACTACACTAATAGGATGTCTTGCTCCAATATTGTTTGGTTCACCCGGTCTAGAAAAGTCTACTTTCTCCTCGTCATCAGTTGCGTTGGAAAGTTGCTCGTTGAATTGGTCAAATACAGATTGTGCTGCATTTTTTAATTCATTGATTTTTTGTCCTACTAATTTCTTGTCCTCATTTGGAACATTTTTCAGCTCCGAAAACAATGGTTTTAAGCAGTTTTTTGTTCCTAGAAATCGAATTCTAAATTCTTCCAATTTAGCTGAATCTGTTATTGAAGTAGTGTTTACTTCATTTAATAGTTCCTCGAGTTTATTTTGAATATCTGACATCTTAAAATGATCTTTACGCTTTATTATACTTTACAATCAAAGTTATATACTGCAAATTTAGCAGTTATTTTTCATAATTGGCTTCACATGGTTAAAAGTTACTTATTAAAAGGCGGAAAAACGCTGTAGAACTTAGGTTGAAATGTGTAGATTTGATGTAGTAAAACCTGTATCTCTGATAGTGTGTTAGAATTGTAATAATCTAAAGTCGTCCTCGATTAATTTTGTTGATCTTATTTTAATGCAATTTTTAAATCTGTGAAAGTTTAAAGAAATACCTACAGTGAATGAACCTAGTCCATATTAATAGGAGTAGTACAAGATTTTTTGCTCGAAGACATGAAGTAGTTAGAAAATGGAAAGTATAAAGGAAAAGTAATTATAAAAATTTTATTATTCTAGAAACTGAATTGTAGACAAGTCATTGATACCTCTTTAAAGTCTCTGAATTGTAAGTATTCTCTTTGTTTATATTTTTGATAATACATATTGAATCATTGTTGTCCGATAAAAAAAAATATAAAGAGAAGTCAGCGAGGCTGACTTCTCGATAAATCGTAATTTTGATTTCGCAAAAAGTCAAATTAACGATGGGTAAAAGTAACTATTTTTCAACTA
>Ga0265293_10001458_pt1 | contig 51395 bp, 53 predicted proteins | sample Munlanlewell138R_FD_192505 | JGI IMG/M metagenome (GOLD analysis project Ga0265293, IMG submission 192505) | Leachate microbial communities from a municipal landfill in Southern Ontario, Canada - Leachate well 138R | ecosystem: Engineered > Solid waste > Landfill > Unclassified | place: Canada... | reverse complement strand
CCGTCGAGTTCGGTCAAATTTTTAACGGTTATCACTTTCATGATAATCCTCCTTTGTATTTTTTCATTTAAATAATATTTATTTATAATTCAAATTAAATTTTTGTAAATTTTTTTATTTAAAAACATAGAACTTATTATTAAAAGATTGTGAAATCTAACGGAAGTTTAAATAAGTAATATTATTTGGATTTCTAGTAACGGTATTATTAAAATAAAATAGAAAGCGAGACTATTATGTCAGGAAAAGATACTAAAGTTAACATAACAAAAAAAGACACAAGACTCTTTTTTAAAACCAATGTGAAAAATGACAAGAGCACAAAAGAAATTATTGAAAGGACTTTAAATTTTGTATCAGGAGTAATCTCCTCAAGCTTAGGTCCATATGGAGCTAACACAATTATACAAGATCGAGGTATGCACCATGTTGTAAGTAAAGATGGGTATACAATTTTAAATCGTATTATGATTTATGAAGCAGCTCCAAGAACTCTTTTAGACCTCATTAGAAATATATCCAGAAATTTAGTTAAAACAGTAGGAGATGGATCATCATCAGCTATTGTAGCTGCTAAGGAACTTTACTATGAACTTAATAGATATAAGAATGAATATAATCTTAATAATACTGAGTTATTCGAAGCTTTAGAATTTGCCAAAACTATAATCACTGATAAATTAAAAGAAATAGCTATACCTATAAATACTATGGATGAGATAGAAAACATAGCAACGATTTCATTTAATAACAATAAAGTAATGGGATCTATGATACGATTAATTTTTGAAGAGATTACAACTAAGGGAAATATTCATGTAGAACTTTCTAAAAATGAAAATACATATTTTGAAATCGGGAAAGGCTTTGAAGTTAAACGTGGTTATATAGATAAAGCTTTTGCTAATGTAGCTTCTAAACAATGTGAACTTTTAGATCCATATATCTTCATGTGTAATGGTACACTAGACCAAAGTGATGCTAATATTATAATTTCATTATTAAATAACTGTATAGTAAATAAATTATCTATGGGTCAAGCTATGAATCCTATCGTATTTATTGCAAAAGCCTATGATCCTTTTGTAATGGAAATGTTAGCTGGTACTAAACGTCAATATCCACACTATCCAATTTTAGCTATAGATATGGCGACAGGTACAACAAAATCCTTAGATAAATTTAATGATTTAGCTTATGCTTTAGGTTGTAAAGTTTATGATAAATTAAATTATGAAGTAATTAAAGAACTGTCAATGACCGCACTAGAAAATTATATAGGAAAGGCTGCAAAAGTGGTTTCATCAGAAACTATAACTAGATTTATTATCGATGATGAAGATGAAACCTACTCGAGCAGAGTAGCTGGTCGTATTAATGAAATTGAAGAGAATATCAAAAAAGCGTATGCTGTCCAAGATTACATAAACCGTGATGACGATATTTATGAATTAAATCTTCGTAAATATTTCTTAGCAGGTAAAATGGCTAAATTATATATAGGTGGAAAAACTGAATTAGAGAAAGAAAATGCTCAATTCTTAGCTGAGGATGCTGTGTTAGCTTGTAAATCAGCTATAAATCATGGATATGTCATAGGTGGTAATCTAGCTATACCATTTGTTATTAGTGATTTACTAAAGAAAGAAAATCCGAAAGCTCGTCTATTAGAAGGAATCTCTAGAGCGTTCTTAGCAGTTTATCGACGTATAGTTCATAACTTAGATAGAACTCAAAAAGATGAAGCTATGATAGATGAAATAGTAATCACTAGTTTAGCTGATAGAAAAATTAAAAATTTAGTAACTCAAGAATGGGAAAGTGTAACAGAAACAACAGTAATAAACTCTGTTGAAACTGATATTGAAATTTTAAATGCTGCACTCTCCATAATCACCTTATTAGTAAATAGTAATCAATTTATTACTACTGAATATTAAACTATAAAGGGTATTCCAGCTCTCTGGGATACCCTCTTTAACTTTATAGGAGCGTCTCATATGGAAGGGTTTACCCTAAAACAATTTATAGATAATCCAGCTGGTAAAGGTTCAGCTTACTTAACGGCTAGATATGCGATCAAAGCTGATTTAGAACGTAGATTCATTACAATACTTAAACAGTATAAGATATTTAAGACTTCAGTGTATTTCAATAAGAAAACTGATGGGTATATTTTCTATGTAAGAGTACCTTCGGAAGATCTTGATCTTAAGAAAGAACTCCTTTATGACGTAATACTAGAGTTAACACCTCCTAATATTACAAACGTAGGTCGCAGTAATAACCTTCTTCTTTATAATTTGAAGCTATGGAGTAATTCTCCAGGGTTTATGTTTAGCTATATGTATGTAGCTAATAAAGCTGGGTTGATACCACGTTGGTTAATTTCTAGTAAATGTGCTAAACGAGCTTTGAAGGATCCACCTGCTACCAGAAACCCTGTAGAAGCCATGGGATTTGAAAAATCTTTATATTTTGCTATCCAGTATTTATTCTATATGGATTATTTGAATGTAGCTAATATTGGAAACTTAGCTAAAAAATTTGATAAAGGAAAATTACTACCACACTTAATGCACCCTGAGGATAAGCTACTTGAATATAATAAGATTAAAAAACTTGGAAAGAAAACTACAGCTATTAAAGAAACTACTGGTGTACAAAAGATGACTCGGAACTCAGTAAAAAAATTAGTAAAACCATTAACCAGTCCGTTAGCTAAGCCTCTAGCTAAACCACTTTCTAAATCTAATTTATAAGTATATATTATTTTTTTGAAAAACAAATAAAAGTAACGGAGGGCGTGATGAAAGACTTACTAGAAAAACTTTTTGTAATAACTATGATTATTGCAAGCTTAGTAGCAATCGCTATAATTGGAATTAGCACGAAAACGGCACAATTATTATTCGATAAAGAAAGTTGAGGGGACACTTGGGAAACATAAAACTAATTAAGGAAGATAGATATTTAACGATATCTGGTGGAGAGGAATTTGATGCTGAGTGTGAATTAGAAGTTCGTAGTTATCATTTATATAAGCAAAGATTTGTTAATAATATAAAATATTTTAAAGATACTTTGTCTTATATTTTTAATAATGAATCAGACGAAGCTAATTTACTCTTTAGGTATTGTGAGATTAAATATAATTATTTAACTCAAGAATATACTATGGATGAACTTATTGCTACCTTAGTTGAATTTCTTAAGAATCAAGAATATCAAGAATTGTTAAATACTTATATAGAAAAAAACTTTGTTAAAAGTGAAGGTGAAGTTAAGAAGAGTAATGATGAGCTCTATCTTAATGATGATCATTGTAAAAGTATACAAAGGATAGCATTCTCTATAAGGTTTGTAACTCCATTATTTTCAGATTTCTTAAGACTGACAAAAATTTATGGTAGTGATGATGTGTACTTTAAACTATATTATCGTATAGCCGATGAATTATATAATGAATGTAACATTATTAGTAAACTACATAAATTTGTCGAATCAAGAGTAAAGAGTACCATATACTCGGATTCAAAGATTTGGAGTTACTTGAGTTCAGTATCTAAGGATGTGAATAATAGCATCATGGATATTTTTGAAAAGATCTTGACTTTGATAATCTATAAACTAGAACCCAAACATCGTCCAATAAGTTTCTTACATGTCGGGGTAAAAAATCAACTATCGTTTAAGTTTAGAGAGAACTTCGCTATTAAATTTTTTCCTGTTGTAATTCAGGAAAAAGATGAAGAAAATATTACTAATTATAATAAGTTTGAAATCGAGCTTATTAGAAATGATGAAGGTAAAACGATACTTTTGAATTTTAACAAAAAAGAAAGTATACGTCGTATTAAAGACACATATGGAATTGAGATTAACCGAGCTGAAGTTTTAGAATTTAGTAAGATTAAAGTTGACAAATTCAAAGTTAATCTAGCTCTATTATATTTTTATAAACATTTTGGCTCTTATGACTCTTTCAGTTTAACTAAATTAGAACTATCCTATTTACTATTATTATTTAAGAAGATCTTAGAGTTTAAAGGTTATAATAATCTTGCTCAGATTTATGATAGTCATCTAGTTGTTAAAAATAAGAAAAAAGTAAATTTCAATAAAGAGTAACGAACTGCTAAAGATTTTTATGAACTCTTAAGAGTATTTAATAAATACTCATATAAGTTTCATAAATTATCTTAAACAGTTTAGCTCCCATAGCAGAGTAATCTGCTATGCGTACAAGGTGAATTGCTGGAAACCCCTAAAGCTTACTAAACTACAAAGTAATCCGTAAGGATAAGCTTGAATGTTACGAAAGTAGAAAAAATTAGTAAGATGGTATATGGTTAAATCCTAAGTACCGTAGCAATGGGCAATCAGCAGCCAAGGGTCTTATTTATAAGATCAAGGTTCAACGACTATCCTGAAAGAATGGAGTAGGGCTCAAGTGAGCTCGAAGTGCCTTGCCCCTATAAATATAGGGTGATGATATAGTCTATGCTTATACGAAAGTATAAGAGTGTATAACGAATACCTGTTATACTGCTAAGGAGTAACGAACCTTAGAAATGATTCAAATCTAGGTATGAAAGATATGAAAGAGAGTAATCTCGCAAATTTGATATTTTAACTCTAAAAATGTTCTAACATTAAATTAATAAATTTAGTGTGAGGTGAACATGGTAAAGAGTTTTAAAACTGAATGTTTCCCTAACCAAGAACAAAGGAATATCATAGAAACAAACTTCGGTATGCGCCGATTCTTCTTTAATGAAACTATAAAACATCTAACAGCTAAGTATGGAGATCTTAAGAAACATGCAAAAGATATCACTCAAAAGGAAGTCTTTGCTTTAAGGAAAGATCTATTTAGGACACAATATAAAGCTCAAACAGCTTTGGCTCCTAGTGTGGTCTTAGATACAACTATGGAAGATGTACTATTTGCTATAAATAGTTTAAAGAAGAAAGGTAAAGTTATAGAATTTAGAACTAAAAAGACTAGTAATACCTGTCGGTATTTTCATAAAACTGATACTAGTTTTAAGTATGAATCTGGGTCTAAATATATAACTACTATTAAGCTTAAAGATCTAAAGATGGCTGAACCTATACGATGGGAGCACCCTGATATTAGAACTTTGACTATAAAGAAAGTAGCAAACCGATACTTTATCTCTATGACTTGCAATATACCGGATCGAATCCCTACTCCTAACCTTAATAGAGCTGTAGGATTAGATTGGGGTTGTAAGACATATTTCACTGGTTATGATGGAACACATACATTAGAAGTGAACTTTGATGAAAGTACTCTTAAACGACTTGATAAACGTATAAACAAATGTCAACGACACTTGTCTAAAAAACAAGAAGGTTCTAAGAACTATGAAGTAGCGATAGCCAAGCTACAACAAGCTTACTTAGACTTTAATAACTATAGACAAGACTTTATATACAAAGTTGTTAAAGAGCTTAATGACGACTATGATACAGTTGTACTAGAAGACTTAGGAATGAGGTTCGTTACTAGTAATAGAAGACTAGCTAAACGAGCAGCGCAAAAACCTTACTATCTCTTTAAGGTTAGTGTTATCCATAAATTTTCCGAATATGGTAAGAAAGTTTATATGGTTCCTAAGAGCTATCCTAGTACTCAAACTTGTAATAGTTGTGGTTACGTTAAGAAAGATAAAGAGAAGATGAAACTAGGAGAACATACCTATGTTTGCCCTAGCTGTGGAGTCTCTGTTGATAGAGACCTTAATGCAGCTATGAATATCTATTCTTATCGTAATCTTGAAGAAGCTTCGATAGAAGATTAAAAAAATATTAAATTTGTGGGAAGGCTCTCCCATTTAAGCCTGTGGAGTGTCCATATTTATGGAACTGTGAAGCAGGAAAAATATTCATATATTTTCATATGAAATTTGAGCAGATTACTACTAGATTAGAAAACACAAAATCCTTTAGAGAAATTTACAACAAGTATAGTTTTGCTCTAAGCAAACTTATCAACATACGAGATAATCGTGAACCTATAACTAACTTACTAGGAGCTGTGTATTTTAATAAGTGGCAGTTACCTGGTGAAGAAGATATTGAAATGGATAAAATACAACTGTTAACAGAATGTATCCATTTTCTACTATATCTATAAAAATAATAAGAAAGAAGAGAGAGAGAACTATGAACAAGACTCCCGCAGAATTCAGTATTAAAGTATTCAAGGATTTAAAGAATCCACATCGTTATCTAAGAAAGAATTTAAAGACCCAACAAATTAATTTCTCCAGCTTAGTTGATCTTTGGGTAAATGAAGACAATGAAGAGAAGTTAATAGACTTCATTAAGAATTTTCACCAATATCTAAAGTATAACTCTTGGGTAAAAATTTCCGAGTATGTATCTTCTTTAGAGTTTATAGATTTATTCTCAAATAAGATAAACTGGAATGTAATTAGAGGTAGAGTCCTTGAAAATAAATTAGAAATTAATATTGATTGGTTGATTCACAACCTATATAAATTAGATAGTGTAAGAAATGAACCATTTTTATCAGTTTATAAAGTAAACTTAACTCAATTAAGAAAACTTATAAAGGTTTTAGATTATACTAACTTAACCATCGTATCACGCTACCAACAACTATCAGAAGCTCTTTTACGTAACCATCCAGAATTAGATCTTATAGGAGTAATAAAAAATGATTCCGTAGAGAGTATACCAGTGGAATATATTAGTGATAAACTTAATCCATTGAAAAAATTACTCATAAATTGGAAGGGGATGACACTCGGGGAATTCAAAAGACTATCTCTAGTGTTAGGTAGTGATAAAGATCTATTTACAGTTGTAAATAGAAATAATAAAAATAGTTCAGAACTTAAAGAATTTTTAAGGACAACCACATTAACAGAGTTAAATGAAATTGGTATTCCATCGAATTTCTTTACAGACGGACTATAAAAATTTTGCAGCGATAACTTCTAAAGTTATCGCTATTTTTTTATACGGAGGGATGTTATGTTTTTATATGACTTTTTAAAAAGTAATGTAGATTTCATTAAGTTAACTAGTAATCAGAGAGAAATCATAATAGAATGTCCATATTGCGGAGATTCAGAACGAGAGAATCATGGGCATTTTTATATATCTACTACAGAACCTCATCCTTGTATGTGTCATCTATGTAATTTTCGTTCAGGGTACATTTCATTAAAGATTCTTAACCAGCTCAAGGTACATCATACTGGAGAATCAAGAACATATATGAATGAAATAGAGAAAAATGCTAGGTTTGATACTTCAATCAAAAAGCATGTAAAATCTGATGGCTTCAGTAAATTTGATTTAAATTATTTTGGTCAAGATTTAAATAAATTTGGATATAAACTAGATTACTTCTCTAAACGAACTGGGATTATCTTAGATGATGAGAATTTCAAAAAATACAAACTTATAGTAGATCTGGAAGCAATTTTTGAGCTTAATAACTTATATGGAAATCATGATATAAATAACCAAGATATAAAACGACATATAAGGAATTTACAAAAATTTTATTTAGGATTTTTATCCTTCGATAACTCTCATATAATCTTTAGGAAAATTGATGATAGCTTTAAAGGGTATCGATATTACAATTTTAATGTCTTTAATCAATATTTAGATGACATGAAAAATTATTATGTTATATCTAATAAAGTTGATATCATGCAGCCAAAGATTGAATTAGTGCTTACAGAAGGAGTATTTGACATCATTAATCTTTTTCATTATTTTTATAATCAGCAGGATAATATTATCTTTATATCTAACTCAGGAAAATATTACCTACGAGCTATACGAGATATCTTTAAACTAGGGTTTCTTTCTACTGATATTTCAATATATTCAGATAGTGATGTGCAAGAGTCTTACTATAGATACGCTATAAAGCCCAAAATATTTTCTAATACATTAAGGGTGTTTTATAATGCTAATGGTAAAGATTTTGGAGAGAATGTAGACAGTATTCATATAATTGAAAGGAGATTTTAAGTATATATTATTGTGATGAAATAACTAAAGAAAAGGAGAAGGAAAGATGGAAAAGGGAAAAATTTTCATTGACGAACATTCTAAGTCCGTCATTGTTGAAAAAAAATCAATAAAGATTAAACCAGATGAAAAAAAGTCAATCTCTAAGTATATAAAAAACACCTTAGAGAATTTGACTGAGGAACACCTTATGACTAGGTTTTCCAAAATTCAATTGACAGAACGTTTAATATTTGCGAATGGAATATTCCAGACCACATTTGCAGATAACTTACTACCAGAAGATCGTCTTAGAGATTTTAGAAAGAAACTTAAAAGTATCTATGATGAGGAAGCAATTAATGATGAACAGTGTAAAGAGGGTGAAGATGAGAATATTTTGATTAGAACTAGAAATCGAGAAAGAACCGCTATGACAAAGTTCTTAACTGAAAATAATCTTTTAAAAATTTTACCAAGAAATGTAAATGATGCGAGATTTGTGAAATCTATCTTATTATATCTTAACCCCTATGCAACCCAGACAGAAGCACGAGAGTTTGCAAGACTAGTTTATAAACATGATGATGCACACACTTTTGTTTATGTTCCTAGAGCTAAAATAAAAAGTTTTCTTCTAATAGGGTTACTTACAAAAAATCCTAAAAGCTTTTTAACTCTAGCTAAGAAACTTATGAAAAGTGGGGAATTTGAAAGTGTACAGAGTATCAACTTGATCTTCCCAGATTTTAAAAAGGAGAACTTTGAAGCTTATGAGAAAATTATAGATAGTATAAAGAACTCATCTATAGAGAACATGTTAGCTACACTACCTTTAATGAATTATAAGAGAATCCAAAATTTATCTATGGATGAAGATGAAAGATTAATAGACATTCTAAAAATAAAAACTGGGATTTACTCACAATATAGAATGCGTAATACATCTAAAGTCAATGGATATAGATTTTCGGGAACTTATCATGTAAACCGCAATACTTTACCAGTTATCACAGGTTACCCTATGCCACATGAGCTGTTTGAAGGGATAAATAACAAAATGTTACTTCTAGATCATATATATAAGTTAAATGTACGTGACATTTTACAAAATACTGCATTGAACCGTTATACAGAGAATGGGATAGTTACTCCAGATTCAAATTATAAGTTCGTAAAATGGACAGAAGAAGAAAATACTTATACTGCGATTTTAACTATAGGAAACTATGCAAGTGGAGCACAATCAACTTATCTTAAAACTCTAGTAATAAATGATACTCAATTATTTAAAGGCACTGACATTTTACCAAATACTGCATTGAACCGTTATACAGAGAATGGGATAGTTACTCCAGATTCAAATTATAAGTTCGTAAAATGGACAGAAGAAGAAAATAATTATGAGGCGGTTTTAACTATAGGAAACTATGCAAGTGGAGCACAATCAACTTATCTTAAAACTCTAGTAATAAATAATATTCAATTATTTAAAGGCACTAGTAAAATTCATAAGTTTCCTAAACTTATAAAAGCTTGTAAAGAACTTTTAGGGACCTTTGATAGAGTGTTAATTCCCGAGAAAGGTATTAACTACAATATATATAAGCAATTAAATTTAGAAGTGGATGAAGAATACAATAGATTAAAAGAGTATCAAAAGGAAGTATCTGGTTCAGACAATAGAATTGAAAACTTCCCCACGTATAATTTAAGGATAGAATTCACCGCTAATAATGATGATGAAGAGAGGAAAGTTGAATTTACTAAAGAAAATCTAGCAGACTATCTTACTGCAGTTGCATCTCCGTTGTTAGAAACTTATACTATTGATGAACTTCTAGCTATGGAAAAACCAAACTCTTTTATGTATAAAGAACGTAATAGTATTTCTAAAGGATTCTTATTTTTAAAGGATGACATAAATAAACGTTTTATATTGGAAATGCCGTATTACAATAATGATGGGAATAATCTTTCATCAATAACAATGCAAGGGATTCTAGATAGTTTTACATCCTGTGTAAAAGATATGAAAGAGCAACCTGAATATACTATACATTTAAGATACAACTTTAGGTCAGACTTTTTAATATATCAAAGAAAAGTTTTTTCCAGCAATAGAAGTTTTAGAAGATTAGGTAAAGAATTTAAAAAATTTTATTTTAGAAAGAGAGAAAAAGCAAATGATAGAAACATTGAATGGACGGAATAAAAGATATCATAAAACCACCCCTGTAGAGGCCCTTATGTCATACCCTAATAAGGGTGAGTTAAATATACTCAATAAATCTGATATAAAGATAGAATACGACGCTGTTGGAGGGTGGAGATTTGAAGAAGAGCTTGATTTTAAGGAAAAGAAATTTATAGAAAAACCAGATGTTTTGACTAATTATCAAAAGTTCATATACTCCATAGAAGATCCTACATTGATTGGTTGTTTCTATATATTTAGTAAAGTAGATGAGTTACAAAAAGATCTTAGCTATGTTTTCTCTAAAGGATATTTCGAAGAAAATCTCAATAAAGAAACTAGTGAAAAGATAAAAGAATTAGAAGATATTCTCTCTAATTTATACTATAAGAAAAATGTTCATGAAACAGGAATTACAGTCTATGATTTACTTTATGATGATAGAATCAGTAAAAAAGTAACTTTACCAGAAGGCTATATACAGTTTACAACTTTCGAAAAATTTTATAGAGTCTTTGAACCTCTTATAGAGCGTGACGCTTATAAAATTAAAGATGATAAGCTTATAGATTACGCAAATAAACTAGACTTTGTTAACAAGATAATACGATTTAAAAGTCGTGAAAAAAGAGCTCTTATAAGAGTAACAGAGAATTTAGATTTTGAAGAATTAAATGGATATAAAACTGAAGATCGTAGACATGATGGGTCACTTAAATTTTTACTTAATGACTGTAGTATGAATCGTGAAATAAGAATTATTCAAAAAGAGAGTAATAAGGAAAGAACTGAAGTTCATAAAACATGTATTATAGATTTAAACTTTATGTATGATCCAGAAAAGGAAACTCCAGATTTTCCAATCTATAAATTAATCAAGAAAGATGTACATGTGTTATATCTTCCAATGATAGAATACTTAACCCATAGAGCTCCTGATTTACTTTATAAGAAATTCAAGATTCCAAAAAAAAATAAAAAGGGGCAGTTTAGAGATATAGCAGAACCTGTCGAAGAATTTAAAGCTCTACAGAGGAATATTCTAAGTAGGTTATATAATAGAGTGATGGTGAAAGATAAAAGATTGAAGCGGAATTATGCTTATATACAAAAGAAAAATTGTATATCAGCTATACAACAACATAAGGATAACAAGTATTTCATGAATGTTGATATAGAAAAATTCTTTGATAATGTAACTCCAGATATCATCAGACAAACTTTTAGAATAACTAATAATAAAGATAATACTTCTTCAAAAATTGAAAAATACACCGATACTATCATTAATGCACTATGTAATGATGACACAGGTGGAATTTCTTTAGGTAATCCTATGAGCTCTGTTTTAGCTAATTTTGCTACTAAACACTTTATAAACTATCTCCAAAATATTCTTAATTATCATTCTACAGACCCTACTACACGAGATGGGTTTAAAAGTTGGGATGAAGAAAAACAAAATAAACTTTCAAAAATGTACAATCTTAATAAAGATCGTAAATATAATGTCACAATTTATGCAGATGATATAATCATATCATCTAATAAAAAGATTAATCAGAAATTCGTTGAGGATACCATAGACCGAGCTTTTGAAAAATTTAATTTAGGGTTTAAAGTAAATAAGACAAAAACTCGTCTAACTTCTAATCAAAGACGGGAAGGATTAGGGTATGCTGTTAACCATCATAATCAGATAATCAAACCAAGAAATTATCTAAAAGCAAATAACATTAGAGTAATCTTGGAAAAATTAGCTTCAAAAAAACTACCTATAAGTATGTTGGAAAATAACTTTTCCCTACAAGGTAAAATCAATGAATGTATAAGACCAGAATTCTTATTGAATGAAGAAGGCCCGATAACTCGTTACATTAGAAAATTTAAAGAACCTAGATTTATAAATTTAGAAAAAGTTCTTTTAACTAAAGGTAACATCCGACTTCCTTCAAAAATATAAGATAATATTAAATATTAGAAATGGATTTAACATGTGCTACACGTGTATACTGGCGGAATGGAATTAGTGATTACCACTAAACTCCGAGCGGGATCATCAATCCGACAAATTTCAGTACAGTACCAGACTGTACTCTTTGTCAGGTGATGATCCTCTTATCGTCATTTAGTTTAAAAGCATTTCTAAAAAAAAAATAAATGGGCTTCACATATGTTTCATATGTATTAGGAATAATCCCGTTATTTCTTCAATACACCGCTACGATAACCCGCCACCGCCCTCAGTGCCTCACGCACGGATAGAGGTGTGCACTCTACGGGCTTATGGCGAGGTCTCTCCAGCGATGTTATTTAAAAGCATTTATTTTTAATTTTTAGGCGACTTCACATGTGTTACACATGTATCAATCATAGCCCCATATGTTAGGACTTCCTCAATAACACTTAAAGTCTTCACCACAGTTGTCTTACGACGTGTTCGACTTTACTGCTTCACCGCTTTAAAGACGTAAGCGGTTTCAGCAGCCGAGTTATTGAGGAAACGTTTTAAATGGCCTAAAACCATAAATCTTAGATAAACTATATAACATATGTTACATATGTTTAAAACTAATAACAGTTAGTTCATAATTTAACAATCAACACCAACGTAGGCTCGAGTTTCAACTGATATCGGATAGAGAATATCTTGAACTCTAGCCAACGATGGTGTATGCTCGTTTAAATTTTAAATATATCTAAGAAAAAAAGTAAAAGGAAATGAGGTAAAAGAAATGAAAATTTTTTGTGATGGTGCCTATCAACTTTGTAAACTTACGGAAGAAAAAGTTGGTGGATTTGGTATAGTTGTTGTCAATAAGAATAATGAAGAAATTGAATTTTCATCTGAAAAGTATAAGAATACTACTAATAATCGTATGGAACTACGGGGGTTTCTAACTATATTTAGTATGTATGGAGACTTAATTAAAAATTCTGATGATAAAGTAACAATCTATTCAGACTCCAACTATGTAGTTAGTGGGTATAATAAATGGTTAGATGGGTGGATAAAAAACAATTGGAAAACTTATAATCGTAAACCAGTTGAAAATTTAGATCTTTGGAAGAAAGTTGTAGAATACAAAGAACTTTTTCAAGATAAAATAATAGTTGAATGGATAAAAGGTCATCAAATAGAAGAGACTGAATTATCCAAATATAATGACTTGGCTGATAAATTAGCTAATGATGCTTGTCAACAAGATAAACGTAGCATACTTGATAACTATGAGTGAGTTATTAAATAAACACCTATATACAGATAAAAATATCCATTATATTAAGGGTAGCCGTATCTTTGAATACGACATAAAAGATGCAGGGTTTTCTATTATTAAAAATAAAGAACTCTTACCTAGTTCCGTAATTAAGAGTTTAGGTAAACTAAAAAAGGAACAGAAGAATATTGAAATCGGGAAATTAATGAAATATACTCCTGATCTTTCTACTATGATGATGAATGAATTTATAAAAATAAGACAAGAATTCGGACATCAGAACTCTATAATAAGTTCTGACATATTGGCAATTAAGAAAGATGCCATATTCACTATAAATAAACTTTGTAAAAATTTATTTATTAATAACTATGAATTCACCTTAAGAAATCGTTATTCATCATTCTTAAATTTAGGTGGTCTAGAATTTTATTACAATTACAATAAACTAGACGTTAAGGGTATCAATATCGAAAAGCAAAACCTTCACAGGAAATATATGTTTACCTTTATTAATGATCTATTAAGGTTATGTGAAGAAACTGAAAATCAAGATAAGATATTTACATATTTGAAGAATTTCAGAACTAAATATCTTACCAGAAATCTGGATTACAGGTTCTATAGGGAATTGAATCAAGATTCAATGTTCTTATATAAACGTAGTAACCCTCTTAGAGTGTATCTAGAAGAAATTCCTCTTTCTATGGTAAAGGAATTAGATATACTATATAATTATAAAAATATATTTATTGAGTTAATAAATTATATTTTATAGGAGAAACTTGTATGGACGAGTCTAAAATTGTTAAATTGAGTATAATCTTTCTTATACTATTTATTATCTTGGTAATAATTAGTGGAATATCAGCCTTATTTGAAAGTAAAATATCTTCCTTAGGTAGTTTACAAGAAAGCATTAGAGCTGATATCCTTAATTATAAAAATGATGTCGATCAAACTAATTTAATAAATGCTTTGAAAGAGCAACTCAATAATGCAATTAGTCGTGAATTTCATGTAGTGGATGCAACTGTCTACCAATTAGTTCCTGAGCAATGTGATGATTCCCCAGATGTTTTAGCTTGCAATGAACGAGTTAAAATTGAACTAGCTGGAAAATATCGCTACTTAGCTATCTCACAAGATATGCACAAAAGAAATGGTGGACATTATGAGTTTGGAGACCTTGTAGAAATACGAGGTTGTATAAACGAACAGTATAATGGGATCTGGATTGTGAAAGATCTAATGAACAAGAAATGGAAACAACGTATAGATTTTATGGTTGATCTAGACGCTCTACCTATAAAGGAAACTAACGTACTAATAGCAAATCTCGGCATAAAACATATAAAATAAAGTCTAACGCCCCTTTAAGATATTATTCTTAAAGGGGTTATTTTTTTTTGTTGGTTCTTCTATACTGGCAATGGTATTCAGCTAACATTTAATTAATGGAGGTAATCAAATGCCTATATGCGAAAAAAAGAACTGCTATAATCATATAATAGCTGTTTTAATCTTAATATTTTGTAGTGTAGTATTATTTAAATTTAAAACTGAAACTGTTAAAATATATCTTAAAATATTTACTATGCTACCATATCTGATAAATGCAGGTATTTTAATTTATTTTATTAAAACGTTAGTCTTATATTTTAAAGCTAGAGCTAAATTAATTTTTAAATTAATCATTATATTTAATATACTTTACTCAGTATCTTATCTACTTATACCAATCTTTATGAGTGAACTATGTTATGTATTAAATAATAACACAGAAGATATTTTACAACTTATTATATTAACAATGAAAGAAAGTACCATTGTTATGTTAAATTATGGGTGTTTACGTCTTATAAATAAATATTTATTTGGTGGTAAATAGTATGAATGACCTTATTCAATCGATTAAACTAAGTATAGAGGTTTATGAAAAATTTGGAATAACTGCTCTAATAGTAATATCCTCAGTACTATTTTTTTGGCTAACCCATCGTTATATTTTTAGAGTTTTTCGTAATATTTTAAAATATTTCAAGCGAAAAAATCAAACTTGTGGATCTATCAACCTTCAACAAGATCACTCAGCTGTCTTATCTAAAACAGTAGATGACTTCAAAATACAGTTGAACTTTATAAAACGAAACTATATTGAAAACGTAGCTATTTTTAATAATACAACAGGAGAGTTTAAAAAGGGGAAAACCTTACTATTTAAAGACCTAGTAAAGGTAGAAATAAAAAATACCATAGCTTTTTTAGAAGGTTTAAAAAAAGAAACTACCCCTAATGGATATGATTTATATAATATAGTTATAAATCATCTAACTACCATGATGAAAAATAATCAGAATGATTGGGAAGACTTGGGTATACCTAAAGCTATAATAGGTCGTTACCTAAATAACTGTTCACTTAATCCTGATTCTCTATTGAAGGAAATAGAATTAATTTGTATGTCTCCAGATTTTATTAGCAATAAACAACGTATATCTGCTATTTTATTTTTAGTAGTTCTCTCTGTTAGAATTTCTCTTGAGTATAAAAAGCAGTTATTCGCTAATTTAAATGGACAACTTAAAGACTATACATATAAAGAAGAAACCTTATAACAACTATCAACAGGAGGCACATTTATGAGGAAAGTGGTATTATCTCGTAATCTTTCAAAGAATTTTACTTTAGCTGAGTTTACTAAAACTAGTCATACAGACTTACAAGCACAAAATATACCTACAGGGGAACAAGTCTTTGCAATGGAAGAATTGTGTAGACTTATCTTACAACCTTATAGGGATTTTATAAAGCTTCCTATTATCATTAGTTCGGGATTTAGAAACCCAACTTTAAATGCTAGAGTTGGAGGTGTTCCTAATTCTGATCATGTAAATGGAACAGCTGTAGATATGTATATTAGTAGTTTACCTATTAAAGCTCTAGCTAAATCTATGTATGATTTTATTAAGAATAATAACATTAATGTAACACAATTTATTTTTGAACCAGGTTGGATTCATGTTTCCTATGATCCAAAAAAAATTAAAAATGAATTTCTCTTTGCATACCGTGATGCAGTTACTAATAAAATGAAATATCGTTTATTAGTACAGAGTGATATGAATTAAAAAAAAATATCCCTATACCAGTATATGGTATAGGGAATTCTTTTAAAATAATGTTTTATACGTCATTGAATAAATATATTTTAAGATTTCGTCATCTAAAGCTTCTTCATTCTTAAAATATTTTAGAAATCTATATCGAACTTTATCCGACATTACATTTCTTACTCTAAAATAAAGATCCTTAGAGATCTCATTTAGGTCTTTTTCTTCATATGAACGATTTTTAGCAACTTCTAAGATATAATTGTATTTAAAGAAGGGCTCTATGATGTAATCAATATAGGTATGAAACATATCGATGTCCCTTTTAAAATCTAAATCCTCACCAGCTAGGGTTAGTTGCTGTTGAAAAAATACGTTCATAGTTTCTAATTCTTTAAGTTTTTTTCTTTGTTTAAAATACAAGTAACCTAAGCTTAGGCTAGATAAAAACAAAAAGTTACATAGTAAAATTACTAAGAATATCATTCTTCTTCCTCCTCTGTTTCATTATATAATGCTTTATAATCTATTATAGTAATTAGTACCAACATACCAATATCTATATACTCAGTTCTAATTGGTAGAACGGTGTAAATAAATATTATAATTGTAGACACAAGATACGTTAATATACCGATTAAAATCAAAGCAGAAAATACTACATCTAGTTTAAGCCAAGAACATATCTTAAATGTAAGTGAAAAAGTAACAAGTCCAATAAAATTTATTAATACCATAGAATACGAGAAATAATTAGTACCTAATTCAATTCTCTCTAGTAAATTTATTATAACTATTAAAATTATAACTAACTTAGCAACAGTTAAACTCGGTGTATTACGCTTCATCAATAACCTCATTTTTATTTAAATTTTTTATTTTTAAAATTGTGTTAATATCGTTTTCTCCAGTGAATAGGTTTTTATATTTGAGTTTAGAATAATCTCCTAAGAATAAGCAGTACTCATCAAAGAATGTTTCAATATCACCTAAAATTTGTGTACGTTTTATTTCTAACTCACCCGAATGAGCTAATTCATGTAAAGTAGTAGTCAATGGAATCAACCCAATTTTACCTTCATAGTGTAATTTCATTACCTCATCTGCTATCATAAATTCATTATCCGAAATATCACTTCCCTCATGTCTAAGCTTTAAGATTACAGCCCAAACTATATCAAATAAGGTAAAAGGTTCATGGTGGAATTCTAAACGAACTTTAGTTTCTTTATCTGATACATCTATATTTCCAAAGAAAGCATCTTTAGAAAGTTCTACATCTTTATTATATTTCAAAAAACGTATTAAAGATTTATATTCAGGACTTAATCTTATTAGGCGTTCAACATTCTTTATTATAAATTTATCTTCTTTAGTTATTTGCACCTCCATAATGTTCCTCCTTAAAAAAAATATTTAAATTTATGTTTAGTAATAATAAAGGTTTAAATAGTAGAAGAAATGAGCAGTGCTTTTAAATATAAATGAAACGGACCGAGGCGTAACGATGGAATGTCGAAATAACTTGAAGTAATAGGAGGGACATTCCTTGTATACGCTCTGGTCCTTTCATTTAATGATAATTACTGTGGTAACTATTTACACATATGTATCATATGTATACATCCACTGCTCATTTTTTTTTTTGTTCTAAAATATATTTTAAAATAGTCGAAAAACATGTCCCTATGGTCGCTCAAATCAATTAATCCTACACATTTAAGGTGTCTTTGATTTGGCGTCATAGGGGACTGTTTTGAGACTCTTTTAATGAATCCCGTCTCATTGAGAAGAGATAAACACATGTATCATGTGTTATATATTTTATTTTAGATTTTTCTTAGAATGCTTTTAAACGTGACTCGGAAGTGTAAGCGGGTAAGAACGGGGGTAAGAAGTATCTCAACCCATCCACGGAGCTGGTACCCCGTTCTGACCGCTGTAACATCTGATTCATGTAAAATTCCGTGAAGGTTCTCTAATACATATGCAGCATATGTAAGTTGGTCCATTCTAAATTTTTTTTTTGTGTCTAAAATATATTTTAAAGAAGTCGTAGAAACGCCCTCTCCTCTTTGCAAAGTCTGAGTTTGAGATACGCTGTTGAGACTTGCAAAATGGAGAGGTTCAAGTTTCAAGCGTCTTTCTTAAACTCCGTTAAGTAGAGATAAACATATGTATCATATGTTATATGGTTTATTTTAGATCACTTCGAAAATATAATATGATTTTATATTTCGAATCAAAAAAGAGACCTAATAGTATTATACTATTAGGTCCTGATATATTATCTAGAGAGTTTCTTTAAAATCCTAAGTTGAGTAGGATAGGGTAAATCATCTATAGTTTTAATTTTATCTCGATCATAACGAGATAAAGAACTTTCAACCAAATCCATATACTTATGGTCATTAGTCTTTAAACGTCTATTATGTCTTCTAAGTAAAGCTTCGAGTTTATGAATTTCAAAGATATCAAGATCTGGTATAGTAGCTTCATTCATTTCTTGAGCTCGATCTAATTCTTTTTCAACACCCTTACTTTCACTCTTTCCTTCAGCTTCTGCTTTCAATTTGTCATATTTCTTTAAAGCTTCTTCTCGATCTTCTTCATTATCCCAAGTCTTTTTAAAATGTTTAAAGAAAGCTACTTTTTCATCTTGATTCAAGTCTTTTAAACTAACTGTTTGAAAATCATTTAAACAAGCTTTAAATACCTTTCTATAAGCTGTGTCAGGATCTTCAAAATTAAATCCTGTTGATCCAGCTGTTCCCTCAAATAATCCACGTGGAGCTTTAACTCCATTAACTAGAGTTTCTAAAACAGACTCTATATATGATTCATATGAGCCTAAAATTTCTGTAACTGGTTTTCTACGCATCTATCAGTATCTCCTTATATATAAAATTTATGTAAAATATATTCTTCTTCTGTTTGGATCTTTAAAATATTGACTACGCCAATACTCTAAGAGATCGTTTCTACGGTCTTCCATACCTTGTACAGTTTCCATATCAAATTCTAAACTACCAAAGACTGTTGATACAGATGGGAAATTTTTCCTAATTCCATATAAAAATCTTTTAACATCAATTAAAGCTAATTTTAAAAACTCATCAGAATACGTAGTATTGATTGTAAAGAAATTTTTATCGTGCATTAGTAATAAGTCTACTACCATACTCCTATAATAAAGGTTCTTTGGTTTTAATTCCATTACATTAGGGGGATGAAATTTAACTGTAGTTGGTAAAGTAAATGCAGATAAAAAATCTGCTTGAGCTTGTCTAGTATATATATCAGTATTATAAGCTAGGTAACTATCCCTAGATACCATATAGCTATCTGGGATAATTTCCTTAATACCGATTAACTTGTCTGATCTAACAATTTTTTCAGGTATTCTAAACCAACCCATTTTATTATCCCCATACTTATAATCAGGATCATCGACCTTAAAACTTATTCTTAAAGGTCTAGGAAAGAATTTAGAGAAGGTTGGTAAACTCTCAGTACGGATAATTTCTAACATAGTCTCACCTGCAATTTCTAAAGCTGTATGAGTGATACCAAGATCTATACCTAATTTTTTAATTAATAAAGTTGGATTTAAATACATCGATGTTACCCATTATAAATCTATATGTTTAGATAAAGATTTTAAGAAATCTTGTTTATTCTTAACTTGTGTCTCAACATCAATTTTGTATGTTGTATGGGTATCATAGTCTTTAAATAATAAAGAGTTTTCAAATAAGTTATAAGTTATACTTGTAGCTTTTTCATTTAATCTAGAAAATAATCCACTCTCCATAAATTTATCAACATTAGATGAGTCTCTAGCAAAATAGTCTAGTAACGCATTCTCTGTAACTGGCATCAAAGAAAAATTCTTTTCTTTATAAGCTTTAACAAAGTTAAGAGATTCATTGACCTCTTTAATGTATGCTGTCTTATGTGAGGGAAATAGTACACAATCATAGGTTAGAATTCTTAGAGGCTTTGTAACCTTAACTTTCCCACCTGGCATTTGTACTACATTACCTACACCTCTCATAGAAAATGCTGGTTTAACGTTCTGATATAAGATAGATTCCATTAAAGCTTTACCAGGTTCATACATAGATGTCATAATTTCACCTTCAATATGTTTACCTGGAACATGATGATATTTCTTAATTAGATGACTAGCATTAGTACGCACTATAGTCATTTGTCTAGCTAAATCCTCAGTTAAAGGGTGGCCGTCCTCTCCATACCAAGAGTTTTTATTAATTAACTCTGTTATGATTTCACCCCTTAAACCATCTAAAATTGCTTCTTCTTCATACAAACGTGAATTCCTGTTCCATTGGAAATCCTGTAAATATGTATCAAATACTACAAATTTATCTGTTGATTTAGATTTATTTACATTTACACTCATATGTGGTGTAGTTTCTTCATTTAATACATATCCAATAATTTTATCCTTCATAACACACACTCCAATAAAGATTTTTGTTTATTAAATATTTGTTATACTATGAAACATTTTTATAATATAAAATACTATAAAGGAGCCTCAAATAAATGTTAGTTAAAAGAAGATTAAGACGTTTAAATGAAGATGATCGAGCAAAACGAAGACCTCCTCAAAGAACTTCTGGTGAAGATATGCCACCTAATACTACTGATCAAGAAGATTTCACAGCTGATAATCAAGATATGTCAGCTCAACAACCTAGAGCTGGATATGATCCTGCTGCAGAATTCGATCAACAACAAGCCCCCCAACAAAATCAACAACCACAACAACCTGCTCCAGAAGGTGGTGGTGCCTTTGATCCTGCTGCAGATTTTGATCAACAACAAGCTGGGGATCAAGCTGCTTTAGGTGGAGAAGGTGAAGTTGGAGGTATCCCTGATGTAGAAGGTGATACTTCTATGGAAGGCGATGCTGGTATGGGTGGTGATGCAGGTATGGGTGGTGATGCAGGTATGACACAAGCTCAACCTGAATCAGGAGTCATGGATAAATTTGGAATACAAGCTAAACACTCTGATAAAGAAAATGTTAAACAAAAGAAAAATTCTAAATTTATAATGTTTGAGAGAATTAGTGAATTATTAGAATTATATAGGACCATTGAATCTAATATAGAGGAAAGTAAAAATTCTTCTAATTTAGATATACATGGTATAAAAACTCTAGATGCCCTATCAGAACGTGTAAAATTTATAATTGATAGGATAACATATATAATAAATGTAAAATATAAGTCATTAGAACCTGAAGAAATTAAGAAGATTTATAAAGAATTGTCCGACTACTTTACAATCATTACTGAAATTTTTGTAAAAACATTCAAACCAACAACTGACAAATAAACACATTAATAAATTTTAGTATAAAATCAAAACTAATAAACAATAGGAGTGTAAATATTATGATGACAATTATTAGTCCTAAACAGACTTTTAAACAAGATACTGCAGGAGTCTTGATCTCTGAAGCAGCTCAGACCTTTAAAGATAGAGAAGGTGTTGGGTTCTTAGGTGAAAACATTAAAGCTATATTCACTAATCCAGCTCTTTTCGAAACTTATGTTGATAGTTTATCAGAAGGTATGGAAGCTGACCTTGCTATAGCATTTACAACATTAATGGAAAACTATAGACAAAATGTTATTAATGAGACAGCTCTAACCACAATTACAAATATTGCTGCCCTTCAAGGACCAATGTTAAGAAAATTCTTACCAAAGATTTGTATTAAAGATACTTTACCTACAGAAGTGACAACTATTCCTACTTTCTGGATAACTCACTTAGTACCTTACATGATTGACTTAGATGGCAATCGTCATGAACTTCCACAATCAATGAGACAAAAGTTTGCTGATGATGGAACTGTTCCATTTGGTTTAAAACCACTTTATCGTGATTGGATACCAATGTCGGCTGCTAAAAATTTAAATCTTTTTACTACTACCACATACGGCTCTGGTGCAGCACATAAGAAAGATGGTATTGATCGTAAATTCTCAATCACACAAGTAACTATGAATCTTGGTAACGGTACAAGTGGTACTAATGTAGAAGTTAATACTGACATTTATCGTGACCTTAACAATAACTTCTATGGTGTAGTAACTTATACTAACCCTGTAGCTATTGCTGCTGATGCTGATAATGGAATTACAGCTGTAGATGCTAACACAACCTTCACAGATACCATTATGGGTCATATTGATCTTAGAACTGGTGACTTAATGGTTACTAACATTAATGGTACAGCTGCTAATGAAAATGCTGCTGTAACAAAAATTAAAATCACAGGTTACATTAGTTCAGAAATGAATAATTATGCTGAAAGCATTCAATTTGATATTAAGAAACGTGAAATTGTAGTTGGAACAGGTGGTCACGTTACCATTCCTCTACCAATTGAATATATCCAAGACCTCTTGGCTACATTTAATATCGATGGTGCTTTGAAGCTTGTTGACCTTGGCTCAACTGTATTCGCACAAAAAACAGACTTAGAAGCTTGGAGATTCTTAAAAGAATCATTTATTAAAAATAATCTTGGTAGCATTGGATTTTCTGGTGGAGCAGGTTATTATAGAGAATTTGACGTATATCCAGCTAAAGAATTTACAGGTCGTCCAAAAGATTGGAGAGAGGAACTCAAGACTGTAATAGAACACTTGATAGTATCTATTCGTAATGATTCTTGTTATCCTGGTGGAAAATTTGTATTGCTTGGCAGTCCTATCGATATGATGATTCTTAATAATGTTAACTGGGTATTTAATGGTATGACAGGTGATGAAAGATCAGGTGTTTCAGTTGATTATTCAATAGGAACTTATCAAACATCAGCTGGTATCATTGATGTAGTACAAACTGAAAATATCCCACAAGGTGAACTCAAAGTATTCTTCTATCCTTCAATGCCAGATCAATACACATACAAGTATTATCCATACTCATTCCATGTTGAAAACAACACTGGTTATAGAGATCCTAATAATCCTAACGTACCAGCAATCATGATGACAAAACGTCATACCTTTGCAGAGTTTACTCCATTGCAAGGTGTTATTAGAATTCTTAACAACACAGGTCAAATCAGACCACATTACACATATGTTGATGGTAGCGATACTTACGCTGACTTAAATAAATTAAATTCATAACTAAATAACTTAAAATATATGCAGAAGAGAGCTCATGCTTTCTTCTGCTTTTAAAAAAGAAAGAATTGGAGACTAACATATGATAGTAATAACTGAAAGTAGGGCGAATATTACCCCAATTTTAGTAGAGCGAATTACTGAAATCTTTCAAAGATTTATAGATTATTTCGAAGCTAGAAAACGACCAATAAATAATAAAAAAGATTTAAAAGTACTTAGTAATAAAAATTCAACCCCTAGTAAGATCTTATGGGAACTCGGTAAAATTCAAAAAGAGCAATTATTATATGAAGGTTTTGACCTCTTAACTGGAATAAATACTGATGAATCTTCAGGTATAGATTATGCCCATATAGTTTATGGTATTAAAGATAGAGATTCGAAAGAAGCTGATAGATTTCTAAATAAGTTAATATTGGAGATACAAAGTGCTAGAGATATTAGTGATATGAAACCTTTAACTGCTAAAGAATTGAAGTTATTTACTGGTCATCTCTTTATTAATTTATTCTTAATTAGAAATGAAGTTGTGTCATTCACTGCTAAAGAACTAACAGCAATTTATTTACACGAGTTAGGACATGTATACTATCTAAAAAAAAATATATATAGATTATCAGAATCTTTACATGGTAAATTAAACAATTTTGCAGGTACATTAAGAAAGATTTTAACAGCGAATGGGAATGATGTCGTTATGGCTTTAAATTCAATATTAATTGCCACATATGATTTAATAACTTTACCAGTTATACTAAATCATAAAAAATACTCATACATCGAAGGTGAATATCTCGCTGACCTCTTACCTTCAGAAATGAGCCTTCGTCAAGATTTACAGTCAGCCTTGAATAAATTAAACTATATAGAGCGAACTTTATTTGGTGGTAAAACATGGATTGGTAAGATAACTAACTTAATTACAAATAAAGACCACCTTATTAAACAGCGAAATAGAATGATGATGAAACATAATGGGGATGCTAGAAAGTTCACGAGATATTTGTAATTTAAAACAAAAAAAATCTTAAAAATATAATTAATAAAAAATTTGGAGCCTTTTATGAGTACCCCCATTATCCTACCTGATGGATCTTATTTTCATACTAATACAAAAAATAAATCATTTATTAAAATGTATCGATATTTAGTAGATAAAGGAATTAAAAATAATAAATTTTTTTTAAAGGTATACGATAAAGATTTATTAAATATTGACCCATTGAAGATCACCCCAGAAAATGATCTTTTATTGTATACTAAGATTATTTATGAATGTACTATAAATCCCTGGTACTATTATCGAGAGATATACATGATACCAGAAACTGGTGGGGCCATTAACTTTCAATTAGACCGAGGATCTTTAGCTTTCCTTTATTTATCACATAAGAATAAGAAGACAGTAGCTGAACAACCTAGACAAACTGGTAAGACTTGGCGAGCTGTAGCGTTCATTGACCATACTTTTAACTTTACATCATCTAATACAGAGTTCTTATTTATGAATAAATCTAATAGTGATACTAAAAAAAATATTGAAAGATTTGTAACTGGAGAGCGGGAGCGACCTCCACAATATAGGTTTAGAACACATCGGGACGTCGATAATAAAGAGAAAATAGGTATGGCTGCTAAGAATAATATCATAAAAATGGTACCATGTCCTATAAGTGCTGATATGGCTGATAAAGCAGGTCGTGGACTTACTAGCCCTATAGTATGGTTTGACGAGTTTTCCTTTATCAAATACATACCTACAATCTTTGGATCAGCTGCCCCTGTGCTATCAAGAGCATCGGTAGCAGCTCAACGTAATAAAGTCCCATATACAATTATAGCAACATTTACCCCAAACTTCCTAGATTCAGAAGAAGGTAAGTTTGCTTTTGATCTTATGAAAAATGCAGCTAGATTTACTGAAGATATGTATGATTTAAGTGATGAGGAATTAGATGAATATGTAGTTGAAAACTCTACCAATGACTTCGTGTATCTTAAATTTACTTGGCGTGAGTTAGGTTATGATGAAGATTGGTATAAACAACAATGTCGTGATCTTTTAGGTAAACAAATTAGAATTAAACGTGAAATTGATCTAGAATGGACATTTGCATCTAATACTTCCCCATTCTCTGAAGAAGAGTTATCCGCAGTAAATGCTTATATAAAGGAACCTATCTTTGTTAAAAGATTAGGCCACTACATGTTTAACGTTTATCAACCGATTGATATTCGAAAAGCATATGTGATAGCAGCTGATACCTCTGGGGGTTTATTACAGGATAGTTCATCTATAGTCATTATTGACCCTGATAATAAAGCCCCCGCTGCTATCTTTAATTCTAATAAGATTAGTATACCATTATTCCGTAATCTCATCTATGAGGTTTTAAAGAAGTGGTTAATAACTGGGTTTGCTGTTATAGAGCGTAATAGCTTCGGGCTAGCTATTGTACAAGAGTTCTTAACTAACCCTGATTATGTTGATATACGTGGAAGACTCTTTTATACTGTCAGAGAAGAAAGCACCCGAGCTAGATCTAGTGATAGATTACCTGATGAAAGTAAGAGTAGATTAAGTAGTAAACGTAGTCGTAGCCGTGTATATGGTATTGATACTACAGTTAGTACACGACCCCTCTTATTTGAATTATTATTCCAAGTCATACGAGAATCTCCAGCTGAGATTTTATCTAATGAGTTATTTGAGCAAATTAAAACTCTTGAAGTTAAGACTAATGGAAAGATCGAGCATAGACAAGGATTTCATGACGATATAGTATTAGCATATCTTATAGGACGCTATGCTATGACATTAAAAACATATAACATCTTTAGAGCCCGACGTCTAGATGCAGGTAAAGAAGGTTCAGGAACTGTATATACTAAATTTATGGCTTATCAAAATAATCTTGAACAACTCACACCAATGACGAGAGAATTCATAAGAAATGAAGAAGAAAGAAATAAAAATAAATACTTGTTTGAAAACCCAGACAGTCAAGGAAGTTTTCTTGATATGGTATTGGGAATGAATAGAAAGGAGGAAACTTGACACAAGTAACAGAATTAGATAAGTTACTAGATCAATTTAACAGTGAACGTATAAACGAAGAAGATACTACATTCTTAGTAATGGCTGATAAATTAGTTTTAACAGCTATTGAAGAACAAATTAAGAAACGTGACTGTCACTCAAAAGATAAAATTGATTATATAGCTGATCTAAATAAGAAATTTAAATTTATGAAAAATGATTTTGAAGAAAATGATCCACAGTATAGAGTATTAATAAATAAAGAGTACTCTCTTTACTATACAATACTTACTGAATATTTCCCCAAGCTAGGTATAATTTATAATGAACGTTCAGATAAAGATTCTATTGATATTGAAGATCTTTATATCCTTGTACACAATATTTATCAATTCTTTATATTAGATTATGGAAAGAATTTAGTAAAGTTTTTTAAGAACTATATAACTTCTAATAAAGCTAGTATTGTAGATCGTAGTCTGAAGAATAATGAACTTAATAAAAGAGACTTAGATTACATACTAGGACGTAGAAAGTTCATCGATAGAAATCTTTTAATAATTTCGTATTTCTTGAGTGGTATAATCAAGGAAATTCGAGAAGAAATGAACTACCGAAATCATGACATTATTACTTATATAACACATGATGACCCTGATGAAATTCTTAATGAGTTCATTAAAACTATATTCAAAGATTCTATGTTTCAAAAAGTTCTATTAACTACAGAATTCGATGAATTATTCTTTGAACCTATTGATAAACATGAGATACATTCAGACTTAATTAGCTATATAAATAGCTACCTATTAAATTTATAAGAAAGGACCCTTTTTGGTATGAGTTACAAAAAACAAAGTAAACGACATGCAAAGCAAGTCAAAAGACGGAAAGAAAAAAGTAAAGAGATAGCAAAGAATCGACAACTTAATAAGAGTAAATTCACCCAATCTCCAGAATACTTAAAGAAAGAACTAGAACGTTATGAGAGAATGGAAGCTACCTTCCAAGAGCGTATGAAGCAAAAATTCTCAGATTTCACTATAGAGAATATTGATGACCAAATTGAATTTATTACTGATATGGTACTTCCTGATCTTCCTCCAGAACTTGAGCACACAAGAATAAATTATCTTACAACTCTCAATCAACTACAAATGATTAAAAATAAAGATCTGAACTGGTTGAAAGAATTTAATGATTATGTGGATACTAATGTTGCAGAGGAAGAACGAGATCGTCCTATGGAAGAAATTAAAGAAGAAGTTTTAAAACGTCTAGAGGATAGTAAACGTCCTTTCCAACATCCAGAACAACTCTTTACAAACTTACAAGCTAAGTTTGCGGATGATGACTTTTCAGACTTCATTAGAGATTACTACAGGTTTATATATTTTAATATCTTAGATGTTATTGCTATAGTAGTTTCTAACGTCAATAGAATGATAGTTAGTAAAGATGACGCCTTTATAGAAAGCATACGCCGTTATAAGAAACCTGAAGGTTATATATTACCTGTACCAAGAGAACTTGAAGATATTGAAGAAGAGGAACCATTAACCGAAGCGCAATTGCTGCAAATTATTAATGAGCAAAATACTAGTCAACCAGAGATCCCACAAGATCTTCCAAGTAAACATATAGTAACAGATTTAAAATAATAACATATATGGGTAAACGAATTTTATCGTTTACCCAACATAATAATAAAGGAGATATATTATGGCTAATAACAATTTTTTTAAAAGATCTAATAAAGAATTACTAGTAAACTGTACTGAGTTAAAAGTGTATATACCCAATTCATATTTTATTAATGAAATTGCAGAGCTTGTTGGTAGTAAAGTTGACACTATAGGTATTTTTTATTTTTCTATACATGGTACTGAGAATGAAGATATTTCAAAGGGAGTTTTACATTATTTGAAACTACCATCAGTAATTACACTGGCTCCTAAATTTATGACTAAGCAAAGATTAAAGATCAAAGATAACCCAGAAGAAATTTATAGTGTATTGCATTTTAGTATGGGAGATGTCTTTTTAGAGTCTGTAGAGATTATACAATCTACACTAAACACTATAAGTTTTATTAATCTCTTACATAGTGGTAAATTACCTACTTCTATCAAATATCATGAGATTATCGAATTATATCGAGAGAACTTAACCCTTAATGATGTTAATTTAAAAGTTCCATCTTTAGTATTAGAGGCTATTATTTCAGAATTATGTCGTAGTAAAACTAATCAAAATCTACCTCATCGTCGAGATTTAGAGAGAGACTTTGAATTCTATCCAATTAAGATGCTCCCACATCTTAACTCAACATTTGCTTCTTTAAGCTTTGAGGATCCTAAAAAAGGATTGACTTTATCTATAAAACGTAAAAGAGATGGTCGTGAACAGAATATTTCTCCAGTCGAGAAAGTCATAAAATATTAATAAGACTCATCTAACATTTAATTAATAGCTTAAAGAAAAATTATATATGGAGGCATAGATGGCGTTTAAACCAAAAATAACTGTTAAAGTGACCGATAACAGTGTAGTAGAACCTGAAATAGCTTCAGTAAACGGCTTGTTTTTCTTTACACCAATTATATCTGATAAGGGTAAAGAAAATGTTATACAAACGATAACATCTGAGGCACAATTTATCAAAGAATATGGTACATTGAATTTTAAAAAACACAAACAATATGGCTACAATGCTCTGAACGTTGTTAAAAACGGTGGTGTAGCTCAAGTATTACGTGTACTTCCCTCTAGAGCAAATGAGTATGAAGTACAAGAATTGGATGATTTTGGAATTTTTAGACTTAAGAATGATGAAGGATTTCAACTAGTAGCTTCTGAGTTAGTTGTACCTGAAGATGCTAAAATTCAACTTAAATTTACAGTTGAATCCGCAGTGATTAATATTAAATTACAACATATTGGAAATGGAAAATATGTAGAACTTAAAACAGGAGATTTTAAAGATACCTATATTGACGGTATTAAAAAGGGTAATATCACTACTCCTGGTAATGCTGTAGATGAACCTACAATTCTTACTTCTAATGACCTTACACTTTATTTGAAAGTTTTAGATTCTGCAAAGTTAGCTAATATTTTCTTAGATGTGAGAACAAAGATTAATGATGGTAAAGTAGAATATAAACCAGTTTGGGTATCTCATCCAGATCTTGAAAGTCAAAAAGATTTCGAAAAAGCTTTACTATCTGGAACAGGATTTGAAACCGAAGCAGGTTGGACATCACATATTCTAATGGGCTTTAGTGCTTTTGGACGTGGTAATGATGAAAATAAAATAGGTATCGAATTTTCTGGTCCTATTCCTAGTTATTATTCTAAATATAGTGATTTTATACTGTACAATTTAAAATTCTATAGAACTATGGGTCTAGAAAAAATTTACTTTAATGACGAATATACAGTATCATTACACCCTGATTCTAAAGATGATAATAATAATTCTTTATTTATAGAAGATATACTTAGAGATTATTGTAACTTTATTAAATTCGGATACAATGAAGATATTCTTACTAACTTAGTCAATGATATTAATGCTGGTTTAGGTGATAAGAAAGTCAGTATAGAAGACTTAGAAATCTTAACTTTACAAGCAACAACAAGAGCTGGTCATGCTAATTATGAATCTGTATTAGAAGATGGCACATTAGTTCCACATGTAGCTAATAGTTTAAATGCTAACTTGAAAAATGGAAACAATGGTTCATTAGCAACTATAACTGGTGCAGCTTACGATAAGTTGGTAGAAGATTTGATGCAAGATGTATTTGAAGGTAAAATTACTACTGATATTTATGATGCAAAACGTTACCCAATTGATATCATTTTAGATGCTAATGCTTCTCTTCCAGTAAAAGAAAAAATGCAAGAGTTCATTTTATTCCCAACTAGAAGTGAAACTATATTAGCCCTTGATACAGGTCTAGATAATTCTGATAGTTATATGGAAGCTAGAAATTTTGTCAACAATAATTTCGCTAGCTTTAAAGATAAGAGCAGCTTCAATACCTGGTTCTTTACTCATTATAATGAAATCAAAGACCAATTTACAGGTAAAATGATAAAGGTTACAGCTCCTTATCACTTGGCAGAAGTTTTAAATAAAAACTATCATGCTGGTGCTTTGCAAAGATCAATTGCAAGAGTTGGTGTAAATACTATTACTAATGAACTTGTCTTCCCAGATACATTATCTTTCTTAGCTAACCAGACTTCTGGTGGAACTTTAAATGATGATAGAATAAACTACATGATTGAAGATTTAGATGGTTTAAGATTTGCTTCACAATTAACTTCACAAACTAGAGACTCAGCTTTATCTGAGATTCCAAACGTTATTGTTCTTAACAGATTCATTAAGGATTGTAGACGAGTAGCAGAATTTGCACAATTTGATAATAGTCCTACTAGTGTAGCTGATTTAAATGTTAACTTAAATAGATTAGCTAATGATCGTTATACAAGTTTAGGTATCATTGAAAGAGCTGAATTAACTACTTTCCAATCAGACTACGACAGAATGCACCGTCGTGTTAAGGTTATAGGTTCCCTAAAATTCTTTGATTTCATTTATGAAATTAACTTTGAATTTGTGGTGAATGCTTAAAATAAATATTGCGAAGTTAGTGTTTTTACTAACTTCGTTTTTCGAAATATAAGGAGAATTTTTTATGATTAAATTAAGTTTACATAATAGAACTGATACAATGGCTAAGCTAGCTAGTGAAAAAGGATTTGCCTTGCTCTCTCCAGAACGTGGTGAAATCGTTAATGACCCATATATAACAGGATATTCATTCTTGAAAATTACTAGAATCGGTGCTGGTATTAAAGATATTATAACATCAGACTTTGGGTATCTTTTAGAAAGTACATTTAAAGAATTTCAAGGTATCAACGATCTAGATTTAAATACACTTAGTATCACTGGTGGATTTACTGATAATGAACATCACTATCCATCAGAAATGAACATGGGCACTTATGAAATAACTTTAAAATTTCAAGAAAGAACAGGTAATGTTTATAGACGTCCCTTCCAGCAATGGATGACTGGAATTAGAAATCCAAAAACTGGCTTATATTCTCTTCCAGGAGATTATAATAAGTTAAATTATACTATGGATGTTATGTACATAGTCACTAATCCAAGTATAGGTTCTCAAGATTCAGGAACAAGAGAAAGATCTGTCGAAGCAGCATATTTCTATACTGGATTATTCCCTAAGAGATTACCTCTTAATCATCATAACTTTACTACAGGTGGACATGATTTTGTAGAGATAGATATCCCATTTGCAGCTGAACAACATATTGGTGTGCATGTTGATGAATTTGCTAGAAAACTTGTGAAAGAGACAAAAGAACATTCAATCTACTGGAGAATTCATAACACTAACTATCTTGGTGAGGGTTATATGAGCGAGGCAAAATTAAACATTAACCCATTTGAGGATGCTCCTCAAGACGATGTAGACAATGTAGACGATGTAGGAAGTAACTCTAACGACAGTAATTGGGGTTAAACTTAACAAAAAAATTTAATATATAGGCTAATACTTTTATAAGTATTAGCCTAAATTTTTATAATTGTTTTTCTAAATCTTCAATTTCATTCATTTGTTGACGTTCAAAGGTATTTGTACCTAGTTGTGATTTAGCTGCATCGAGGTCTTGAGGATTAGTGATACCAGTACTATCATCTGAATAATTTTTACCATCAGATGCTGTTGCTGTAAAATCTTCATTATCATCACCACCCATACCATAATCGTCACCACCGCCACCCATACCATAATCGTCACCACCGCCACCCATACCATAGTCATCTTCACCAGATCCGTAATCGCCTCCACCACTCATACTATTATCTTGATTATTGTCTAAAGTACGACCAGTTTTACTCATTAAGGTTGCTAACTTCTTAGTTTCATTTTCAGATTCAATTACTATCTTTTCTAAGTTTTCCCAATCTAAGGTAGGTAAGAAAGTTTTAAATATATTCTTTTTAGTAATTCTCATTAGTAGTTCATCATCTTTATCCATAACTAAGGTATCTGAAAAGAATTCCACTATATCACGAGCTGAAGCAATCTGTTCTAACATATTGGTAAAGTTAAGAGCTGAAGGAGAGGGAAACTTAATAAAGATTTTACTTAAATCAATTTCAAGCTCATAAGCTTTATTCTTTGGATCTTTTTCTTTCTTAAACTGTACAGGTATTATAAACTCGTTTTCATAAAGTTTTCTATATAAGCTAGTAAACGGGCGACTTAAGTTTTTTTGTTTAATTATAGTATTTCTTAAGAATTTTCCATTAACCATAGTTAGAGTTTTAGCAAATTCTACATCGTCAGTGTATCCGAGTTGTGGACCAGGCACAGTTAACCCTGTAATTAGCCCTCTTTTAAGGTAGTCAAGAAAATCGTTGTTAAGGTCTATATTTTGTCCATCAAAATTTTCTACTTCTACAGGTTTCTCACCCCCAAAGGTTGGTATCACTATATCTTGAAATAACCCTACATGTCGGATAACTTGTGTAACATCATCAGGGTTTTGTATACGTATATCTTTAGCTCGTATATCTTGCATAAAAGACATCACAGCTTCTTCTTGTTTCTTATCTATACCAGAAGTTTCAATATACCAAATACGTTTATCATAGGACCTAGTAATTTTAAACATCAAGGAAGCTGTCAATACAGAATAATAAACACTAGCTATAAAGAGAACCTTTTTAATAATGGAATCCCCATATTCATTCCTGTTAGAGTTTGGCATGAAGTGAAATACGGAATCTTCTGGAAAGAATATAACACGTATCTTATATCTGTAAATATCTTCCTGTCTTAATATATTATATATAATATCTTTAAATTGTGGGTTATCAGCTATGAACTTCTTATCAATCCGTTTAGCTAAATTGCGGGTAATATTATTATATATAAAATCTTGCTTTGATCTCATATACCCATCTTGAGACATTATTACAGGATCATAAAACATATTCATAGATGTCTTTTTTCCTGACATAGCGGATGTAAGATTACCAGTTTCTATGTTTTCTCTAAGATCGATATAATAATACCCAAAACATTTACCATCATAATAGAGTTTAATAGTGCGTTCACGGTCTAGGACTTTAATATATGAACCACTAATACTCTCAAATAAATTTACATCTGAATCTTTCTTTTTACTACGTATAGCGGTCAATCCATCTTTATATCGTTGGTCAGCTCCCTTAATAAACTTATCCCTATAGTCAGCTTTTAAAATTTTATTCACATCATCTATGATTTCTTTGTTATCTTCTAATAGACAACTTTGGTCACGGAACTCTATAAAGTTATTAAGGAAGTTTGTGAAATCTGTTTTCACTTTAGTTTCATCTAACTTTACTATTTTAGAAAATTCTTTAACTTCTTTATTATCCCATAACAGATCTGCTTCATTAAGTATAGTATTGAATTGATCTTGTATAGCTGTTTCCTTAACTAAAGAAGTTAAACGTTCAGCTAAGTTTATTACAGCTATAAACTCATCTCCATAGGTCAAAGCATTTTTAATGATCTCTGGAGCTAAATCTTCAATATCATATAAATCTGTGAGATCTTTTAAATTATTAATTATAGTTGCAGCGTTATCTTCATCTTCATAGAAATAACTTAAACTATTCTTAGTAAAATCATCAGGAGAAATAATGTTATCCGTCATGATACTAATAGCTTCAGAAATCTCTGGAATAGCATCATATAAGGTCTTATATTTTTGATAGTTCATTATACGTTCTTGTTCACTATATATAAGATTATTGATAACGTTCATGTTACTTTCGTCTTCTATGATTTTATTTACATTAATTACATTTTTTTCAGGTTTTTTTCTATTTTCACTTCGATTAGTAAGTTCTCTAGTTAAGGTAAGTATGTCGCCATTCTGATCACCCATAATCTCTTTTTTAACTGCTTGTAGTTTCTTATCTAGATATTCTTTATCTACAGTCACATCAACATCAAATTTCTTTTCTCTATCAAAGAGTAGATTGTCTAATTTATCTGTAGCTTTATCTAATCTAGTTTTATCTCTTGTATCCATGCCAGACTCCCTTTATATATTATTATTATTTATAAAAATGTTTTATCTAATAAAAAAAGAAAAAAAATTGTGCTAATCCTCGAACTGAGGATTAGCAACAATAGAAAGGAGGGAAAGAAAAAGTCTTAACTAATTAATGGACTTTATAAATTTAATTTTTTGTTCAACACAAAATCCCTCAAATTTATCTGTAAGAAATACAGAACAGATTTTTTCATTCTCTCTAACCATAGTAAATTCAATGTTATCACTTAAAAGATGCTTTCTACTATAGAATAGTTTCCTTCCTTCTAAATTAAATAATGCAACATCTTTCTTTAAGATGTTATCCTCTTCAAAATATTTTAGAGTTTGCCCTCTAGGTATATGTAAGTATTTTTCATTTATAGTATTCTTTACTATATCTATATTCTTTATTTCTCGATCTGAAAGTTTATATTCATAACCGAATTCATCAATTAAGATTATCTGATGATCTTGTATCCTAATGGATTTTAAAACTTTCTTAAGAGTCTTATTTAAGTCAAATATTCTGCGACTATTTACATAAAATGTATTCTCTAAGAAAATATCTACACTTTTATCAAGTAACTCATATTTTTCTAACTGCCGTTTAGTTGGGGTTTCCTTCTTTGGTATAAGATTCGAATCAATATAACCAAATAATTGTTTACCTATTGAAAGTATTCCATTGCTCAATAAATAGTCATCACCATCTTTGATCTTTATATCAAGGAACCAACGCTGATAATGTTTGATAACCTGATTTATATCATAAAGAAATTTAAAGAATTCTTTGACTAAAGCTTCATCTTCTATTATTATCATTACGTTTCTCGCTTTCTAATTCAGATATGATATCGTTTAAACTAGGTAGATTAAAAAACTCCTCATATAAGGAATTCTTATGGTCACTGATAAATTTAACTACAAAATCTTTACTCTTTAGGGGATCTTGATCCTCAGGATGTTCTTCACTGTCCCTATAAAAGATAATCTTTCCAAGCTGAGTAGCTGGATCTATATTGAAAGTCTTTATTATACTCGGGTATAGTGAAGCTAGATCTAAATCTATAACAAACTTAAAAAATTTACTACTCTTCATTGAAAAGCTCCTCTCCTATGTTTTCTATATTATTAGGGTCGCCTACATAAGCTCCTTCAAACCCAGCTCCGCCTCCATCCCCATATATATTAGGGTTATTAGCTAAGATCTTATTTTGCTCAGTAAGGAAACGTCTGAAATAATTCTCTAGACAAATTGTCTTCTTGAATGACTTATAAAAGCGAGTACCAGTTTTCGTACCTACTCCTGTGAAGATCTTTATATAATTGGTTTTTTTCTCAATCATGGATAAAAGCATTACATCATGAATATTATACATTGTGAACTTAAGATAATCAATGTACATGAAGGTTGACATTTCGTATTCATTTCCATCTTCATCGTACTTATCCTTATTATCTCCTAGTTCTTCTTCAGCTATAGCATCTAAGTTATAACTTTCTTTCTTAGAGGACTTATTCATAGCAGCGTGTATTAACATTTGATCTATGTAGATGTTAAATCCATTAAATTTAAAATATGTACCACTATCCGCCATATCCTTTGTGCCTCGATCAATAAAGAAATTTACATACTGATAATCTTGTAATTTCTTAGGAGTCACTATAGTTCTAGCTGGCTGTGAGAACCTATAAAAGTTCTCTGAGGTACTTGGAACATCTTCAAAGTCTACTTTACATAGTCTAGAAATTCTATTCATGAGATAAGGTATATCATAGGCAATATTCCAAATTGATACAATATCTGGTTTATCTACTTCATTGATTAAATTAAAGAAAGCTGTAATCATAGCTAACTCATCATCATACATTTCAATGTTAATCTCGTTAACTTCGTCTTGATATTTGTCTTTTACCATAGGTTTAAGTTTTTCTATAATGGATGGATCACTTTCTTTAATCTTAGGATTTTTTAGGATATAGGTATATAAGTTCTTACTAGAGCTGTTAAAATACGAAATATGACTAATAGGAGCAGCTGCACGTTCTGGAATGGGAAATTCTCCTAATTCATAACTATCTACCTCAATGTCAAGATAACCTATAACAGGTATCTGTTCACTAACACCATACTCCTTTATCCATTCACCTATAAACCAGTCTTCCAGATCCACTAGGGATCCAAATACTTCTGGATAATTATGGAACTTACGTAGTTCTCTCCATTGTCCAGAGTTTTTAATAATGTTGTATTCCTGTTCCTTCCCAAGTATCTTAGCTATGCTTTGTTCAGAATATTTATAAGGTACCCTATATCTGTCCACCATATAGTCCTCTACATATAAATATCTTTCACCATCACGGAATTCTGGTTTAAGTATATGAAACTCATACTCGGGGTTCTTAATTATTTTTAACTTTTTTCTACCATCTTGTTTATAGATGATAGTCATTATATCTCTCACTCGATCATATACGATATTTATGATGAGTGTGTCAGGTTTTTTCTTTTTCATATAGACCCTCCTTTACATGTCAATGATATTTGATATAAAAGCATTACCAGAATCAGTACCACCTGTGGTAAAAATTTTAATACCTAAAGCTTCTACAATAGGGAAACCCTTTTTAAGATTATCGGTAATAATTTCTTCAACTCGGATAAAGGGTATTATAAAGTCAGGAAGTTTAGAGACGTTTCTAGGAAAGACAAAGCTCCCCACCCCATATGATGTTAACTCCTCATTCATAAATACTGTCTTGTAGATAATATCAAATTCCTCAGGGTATTCATCCTTGATTGAAGCTAAATCTTCCACTGTAATTAAATTAGTCTTGTATACATAAGCCCTATCACCAGGTAGAATAGGATTCTGTGGATATAAAGCATTCCAAAGTATACTACCACGTACTACTGCCATCCTATAAGGGAATTTATAGTTACCAAAATTATTCAAACGTTCATTAGACGCATAATTAGGGGAACCATCAGCTAACTCCTTACAAATAAGGTCTTGGAAGTCTAGGATTTTATTGATTAAGCTTTCAAAGTTAATATTATCGGGGTAAATAATCTCATCCATGATAAGATCATTAAAGAAGTCTCGGGTAGCACGATTGGTACCAGATTTTTTAAATTGTAGACCTTTGATAACGATCTTAGGTTCTTTTAGAAAATTACCCTCACGGAAGATAGATTTAGCTAAGTAGTTCTTTTTTAGCTTAGTTAAAAGAAGTTTCTCGAACATGAACTCATTTTTCATAACGATGTATTTCTTGAATTCTTCTTGAATGTTTAATTTACTAGTTAATGTATAAAAGAGTTTCTCAACATATTTGGATAAGCAGAAAGTTAATATATTTACTATAGATACTTTACTCTCCAAAGAAAGATCTACTAACCCAAAGGTTTCTTCAATGTACTTTAGAAATGGTCCAAGATACAAGAAATTTGAGTCAGTATCTATAACGAGTACAGTACGACGCTGCATGTCAGGAACTTTATCTAGTTGTTCACTTTCTACTGTGTAGTCAGCTACAAATGTATCTAGAAAGAACCAAAGAGCTTCCAAAATATCTTTATGTTCTAAGTCATTTTCCTTTAAAAATTCTCCAATCTTCATAAGATCTTTATCATGGAGATATTCTATTAAGGGTTGGATGATTGGGGTCTTAATGAACTCATAAAAATCATTTCTATAGTATAATAACGCTAATTCATATAGGGATAATTTTTCGATAAATTTCTTTAAGGTCTTAATCTCACTTTCTAAGATATCAAATTTAACGTTACTCATAAAGAAGTCAAATACACGTTGTTGCCATACTGTAAGGTCTTTATCATCTCCTATAAGATAATCCAGGATAACCTCGTTATTAGTATACTCTATATCATAGGATTCACAAATTTCCTTTATTCTATCAGATAAATCCAAGTTCACCACTCTAGCTAAGTACTTTATTAAAGTATTCATAGATGTAAAATATAAATTTCCAAAGAACCTTTCAAACCCATTCACTGTTGTGGTAATTATAAGGAAACCTGTACCCGTAATAGCTTCTGCTGTAAAAATATTTTTAAACAGACTACCATTAGCTCCCATAACACCATAGGTAGAATTCCCCAATAGCTTATCAACTAATTGGGCTGATTCATAAATTACCGATAGGACTGGATCGTTTATATGTTGGAATAACTTTTCTTTATTGATCCTTCGGTCTTCCATCATCTTATCAGCAAATAAACCAAACATACCTTGCATGATATTCTGTTGCTTTAGCAGTAAACCAGAACCTGTTAAGATAGGTTTTGAGGTTTTTAACTTCTCTACCAATGAACTTAAATTGATCTCATCCTTTTTTATGCTTCCATAATTATTGATTAATGTGACTTTAGGATCTTTAAACCCCTCTTCAGCTTTCTTTCGTACAATAGGTTCTAACTCTTCTCTACTATATTCACCTTTATATAGTGTAAGAAGTTGCTCAAGTGTATTTGAAACATAATCATCAATGATGTTATTTGACATAACTCCTCCTTCTGTATTATTTCTTTTCATTATGTTAGTGTTTTCTAGTTTTTTTATTTTAAATTTTACTACTTATATAATACAATAATATGAATTTATAAATCTAACAAAGAGTGAACTATTAATTAATATTATTTATAACTGGAGAGCCTTATGAAAAAAATATATAGTCCCATTACAACTATTTCAAATATGATTGGAAATGTTAGTGCCGCAGCAAAGAACTTAATCGTTAACAGTATGCCACCAAACTTCTTCAATCACGTTTATATAGACACTCGAGCTACTAGTATCGAGCAACGTAATAAAAAAAAGAAACTAATAGGATTTCGTCCACCTGCATTGGCTTTAAAACCTAATCTAGATTTATCAGAAGGTATGTTAACTACAATGGAACTCATGCCATTTTCTGAGATATTGTTTAAAGATCAAAGCAAAGATCTACTTGTAGAAACTATGATAGATCGTGTAAAGATCCCCATCGAAATAAGAATGAAAATAGAAAGTAGATTAAAGCTTTATGACACGATAGCATGGTTACGACAAAGATTTACTTATCGAACTCCATTTACCCTTAATGATCATATTATGGAATCTACTATACCATCAAGTTTAATTAAGGAATTAATGAAGATTTATGGATATTCACTAACTATACCTGACTTAGATGAATTTATAACAGTCTTAAATACTATAACTTGTAGAGAGTTTGAAATCATTAAGAAGTTTAATGTTTCTACAGGGAAGTATTCAGTGGTATATAGACATCCAGAAAATCTCTTGATGATGTTTGAAGATCTTCCAAGTTTTGATTTTGATAAGGAGAATTTCTCAGATAGAAATAACTATATAGGATTAAATCTTTCTGTAGAACTTTGGAATCCATTTAATTTTAAATCTAATCAAGCTTATATCGATAATACTTTAACATCCTTTCCAGGTTTCTCATATCAGAGTAATGAAGATATATATCGGTCTATTTTATTAGATAGGAGTACAGATAATGATAATAAAAGCTATGTTAAACAAATCTTAGAATCTAAAAATATCTATAATAACTCTATGATAGACCCCATAGCTTATAAAAATTTCTTGGATGATACATCTAATACATTCTTAACACATGTACCCGACTCTTATAAGAAAACCTTTGAGGAATACATGAAAACTACTATGACTAATTACATTCTTAATCAAATATCCAGTACAGAGTTTTTAGATGATATAGAAGATGAAATTAAGGATAATAAGGAAGAAGATTTACTCTTTGATACATCTCTAGCTAGACTTCCTCTCCATAATGAAACTGAAAAGGAGTATTCATTTTTAAGCGTCAATGGAAGAACTTATCAAATGTCTAAGTTCAATCCTAACCCTATTGATTTCGTTTATCCAGAGTTCTCAGAACATTTAAAGGCATATTATGAAGAACATAATATCACCCCAGTAAATGTACCAGATTATGTTGAAGGTTTAAGAGTATCTACAACAACCCCTAAATTTACTTTACCCCCTAATGTAACTATTTTTACTAAGCAACCAGAAGTTGAGGATATATATAAACTCTATTTAAAGAATTTAAAAAATAGTGGTGAAGTTTATTTAAATTATTTACTCCAAGATGATGCTGCTGAAGTTACTATTTCTTTTGATGGAAAACTACAATTATCAGACTATGATGAACAACAAAGAAAACTCATGTACTACTCATACTATGTTAGTGATATTAATGAAAAGATTGAAACTTTAGACTTAAGTGATCAATTTGATAATGAATTTAAAATTTTTCTTAACTTCATTAAAGATACTAAAGAGACTGAACTAAATAATATCTTCAATGTACAAATTTATAGTCGTAGTAATAATATTCTAGAAGGTAGTAAGTTTATATTCTCTTGGGATACTTTCTTAGTAACTTTAAAAGAAGAACATTATAACGTTGGTTATATAATAGGTATATATGCTGACATGGTTAAATTAGATTATTGGCGTAACTTATTCTTAGAACAATAAAAAAAAAATGCCCCTATGGATGTTATATCCATAGGGGTTAATATAAAAGACACTAAGTATTTACCTAAAAAACAAGAGTAAAATTATTACTCATATACTATAAAGTGTCTGTGTTCTGCTCAAATTTCATATGAAAATATATGAATATTTTTCCTGCTTCACAGTTCCATAAATATGGACACTCCACAGGCTTAAATGGGAGAGCCTTCCCACAAATTTAATACTTTTTTAATCTTCTTTTTTTTATAAAAGGAGAAACACCAAGTAAAGGGTGGCCATGCTTTGAAAAAAGAAGTATAAAACAAAACATGACCGAAGAAAATCTAAATCATCAAGCTTTTCTTCACAACTTTGATGATCGAATAATAAACTATATAAATTATATTTATGTTAGTTTATTTTTTTATTTATTTAAATTTTCAACCACAATAACCCACTTAAAGTTTCATTAGAAGCTCCTTGCAGGCTAATTCCAATTCTCCTATAATATCCTAAGATGCCTAAAGCTAAACCAGTCTCATTTTGGAAATCTGTAAATACTCCACCTCCTAACATATAACCATAATGTTTTTGTATAGGACGTTCATATTCTTTAAAGTTATAACTAGAACTTAAGGAATCTAACTTTAGATATTCATTATTACTCTTTACTAATACTGAGTAACTTAGATTATCTTTATCATATATATGAGAAAATTGTAGATTAATATTAGGTATTGATAACTTAGTTATCTCAGTCTTAGCTGAGAGGGGATATGGGAGTCTCTTATAAGTAACTATGGTTTGTCCATCAATTCTAAGATTATCTTTAGTTGATTTAAAACTATAGGTTTGTTTATATAAAGAATCTCCTATGATTAGTAAATCCTCTATAGTGGTTGTTAATTCTAAATTAATAGCCTCTAAATGAGCATTGAGTTCTACTAACGAGATTATTTCAGAATTCTTCTTTTTTATCAGAGCTCGCAGATCACTTTCAATTTCCTTTAGTAGTTCTTTCTCTTGTAGAAGTCTCGAATTAGCTTCAATGATAGCTTCGTTATGTTTAGTCATTTTGATATTATCATTATTTAATTTTATGACTTTTTCTTCAAATGCTCTTATTTTTTCATTCTTATCTACAATAATTGCGCCTATTGCCGCAGCTATCATAATAAGAATCATTACTATGGGAATTACCTTATAAAGATTTTTACTCATTACGGCAGTCCTCTTTCACCATCTCCTGGATCTGCTATACTTGATAATATTACAGAGAGAAGTAGAAGACCACTTACAGCAATAGCCATAATTGCTAAAAACTTATAATAATCAGCGTCACTCATTCTTTCTCTTGTATCTATCTCATTAGTTTCTTGTAACTGATTACTAACTATCTCAGTATTATTAGATACGTTAACTGCACTATTGTCCACAACTCTTATTCCACAATTTCCCAGGCCCATTACAACTATTGTTAACAAAGCTGTAATACAGTGCCTAAATACTATTCTCCATATTTCTTTCGGCATTTTCTACCTCCGTTCTCTTTCTGCGTTCTTTGTAATTGATATGGCTCATTACTATTGGAATTATTCTATAAAGACTTTCAACTGTCAAGGTAAGCCTCTTTCATCGTCTTCTGAGTTCTTTGATAATGAATTACCAATAGCTGCAAATCTAGCTATAACGAAAACTGCTATTCCAATAAAGATTGCTGTATTCGCATTGTCATTAGTTTTCGCTTCTTGTTGACTACTCACTAGTTCAATATCATTAGTCTTTTTAGTATTATTATCTGTAATAGCTACTCCAATATGTATTAGTATAACTATCAGTGCTGTTAATAGAATTGCTAATACAAATTCTTTGGGTTTAATCATAAAGCCTCCCTCCGTACTAAATTATTCAACAGCCTATATCTTAAATTCAACTCTAGTTGAATGCTGTCTCTGTCTAATTCCCCCATAACTCCAGCGGCTACTTGTCTATTAGCCTTCTCTAACTCGATTTCAAGCCTGTCTATAGTTTTCACTACAGTTATTATAGGCTTTAAGTCTTTAGAAAACCCCATTATTATGTTTGAATTATTGATACTTACTAAAATTAGTAGTATAATAGCTATAATTGAAAGAACTATCACTTTCTTCATTTCTCTTCCTCTCTTTCTCTTGTTTCAGGTTCAGTCACTTTATATTCCCTACTAATAAAGGCATTAGCTCCTATAGATGCCAATACGACTGTTCCTAAGGTTGTTAAAATTGTTATAACTACGTTTTCAATAGCTTTTATATGCTCTTTTGAAACGAAGTATCCTATAAGATATAATATAAAAATTACCACCATTAATTTAATACTTAAAAAGCCGAAGTACATCTTACGACCAAATAATTTTACTTTTTTCTCGACGTCAAACATGATGCCCTCCATTGATATTTAATATTAAATTAGTGTTAAGTTTTATAAAATTTTAATTTCAAATTCCACATCTAGAATCTCGCACCATTTCTTGAAAGTTACGAGGGTTATACTATTACGCTTTAGTAACCCATAATATAGGTTATAGGCTTCTGATGGCGTAATAGTATTATAGAGTTCTTGCATAGATATACTACGCCTGTTAATTTCTTGCTTTAGAGCTGTTACCATTTCATCATCTTTTTCATTGATTTTGAATTGGATATTTTCATTACTCTTAGCAGTGCGTTCACTCTTCTTCTTTTCAACCAGTTTGACATTCTTTTCAATCTGGCTTATGTTTTTGAATTTTCGAAATTTTTCCATATCAATCTCGCTTTATACTGTTCTTGGGGGTAATTTATTTGTAAAGAATTTATTATACAACATAGATGTTAATAATAAATTACAACCCTCTGTTTGTAAATTTAAAGTTGTTATGAGTTCTATTAGATGAAAGGTTTGTTTTTGCGGGAGAGTAACTATTCTATCCTCTGTGTTGATATATATTCTTAAACCTGGAAAGTCATCATATAAGCAAGGTTGTATTATCATAGTTGAATTAACACATTCGATATATGCTGTTAATTCTTCTGCAATTTTATAATCTATCTTATACTTTAATAAATGACCTTCTTCATCTAACTCAGGTGTATACAACTCACTTTTTAACTCCTCATAAAAGATCTTCAGATATTCTTTTAATTCAAAAAGACTAGGATATGTTAAATATATTTCATCTTTTATGAACTCCTTTGTATCTTCATTATATGTAAAATTTGAAAATGATACAAAGTCTTTAGTTGATAAATACAGAGACCGTCCATCATTTGTATCAGTATACTTCTTTGAACGATAAGTTTTCTGATATATGAGTTCTTGTCTCTCATCATTTTTACCCTTTTCAGAAAGTACCACTACTGACTTTACTTTAAAGTTCATATAAGCCAGTAGAGTTCTTTCTATTTTATCATCGAGTTGGAACATAGAACATCAATCCAGTCAAGTTGTATTCTTTGTCGAATTCTAATTCTAGAATTTTATCTTCAATTTCGATGGTCATTATACCTTCTTTAGTAGCGATTTCAGCTGATATCCAGCTTTCATCATCGATACTATTGATTTTCTCCTGGGATGATAAATATGATAACATGCCATCTAATTTATCTAATTCATCATCAGGATCTTCCATATAGTTAAATTCCAGCCAACTTTTAATTATTTCAACCATAGTCATGTTGGCTTCATCATTTGCAAGATAGTCGTCAGTATCTTGCATTTCTTTTCGTATATCGTCTTCCTCTTTCATTAATAAAAGTTCTTTAACTTTCATTTGTGCCTCCTTCTTTTATTACATCATAAGAATATATGTTTATTTTTCTCATAGAGTTACACGTCTTATATCTTTTGCTAATTTTCTATATACACGTTCACGGCTTGATTGTTGTCTACGAGCTTGTTTAAAACCTAAATCCACTAAATCAACAAATAGGGTCTCATTTTCATTATCACGGATACGACCGATAATCTGTTCCGTTAGTATAGGAGATGACATTGGAAAGGTATTAATTAGTATTTCTATACCATCAACATCTATACCAGATTGGAAGATTTTCTCAGTACATAAGACTAAATCTTTATTCTTTTCAGCTTCTCGTTTAGCTTTAGGAACTTGACCTGTAAAAGTCCCAATTTCTATATTTAAGTTTTGTTCCTTAATGAATTCTTCTAAGTCGAGTTTCATTCTTGTAATCATATCAAGTTTCTTAAATAGTATAAAGGTCTTTTTAAAGTTATCCTTATAAGCATCTTTAAGTACAGTTAGTATTAAAGTTGAAAATTGTTCCCAACCACTATCCATAATGTGTTCACAGTATTTATTTACATCGAACCCACGTCTGTTCTTCTCCTCAATAATTTCCCTAACATCTTCTTTAGGGTTAGAATCAAAGCTAACAAAAAGTACATTATGGTATTTCTTCTTAATGATATCTTTTCCAAAACTAGTGTCAAAGGGTAGTAAAAAATTTAGAATTTTATTTTCACGAAAATTACTACGACCAGGTGTAGCAGTTAAATATAGAGTATATGGAAAATCTGAAGACATATCAATAGTGAATAATGTATTCAATTCTTTATGAGCTTCATCAAAGATCTTTAAAGAGAATGGAGTTTTTTCTAAAAGCCTGGTAAAGAATCTAACATCTTTTTCTACAGCATTCTGTAAGGATCTATAAGTTGTTAAGACCACTTTAGCGGAAGTACCATTTACAACTAAATCATTCATCCTATCCGACCCAGTTATGATTTCTATGTCAGTTTCATCACCGTTTGTATATTCTAAGAATTTTTCTTTCCATTGTGTCATAAGATCTACTTTATCTACGATAATTAAAGATTGTAATTTTAAATCACAAAGAAATTTTATAGCCAAGAAAGTTTTTCCTGAACCTGTACGCATATTAAGCATCATTTGGCTATCATTTTTTATAGCTTCCAATAGATATGAATAAGCCGATGCTTGTAAACTATCTCTTAACCCATATCCTTCTTTTATCTTAGGGAAAGTTGTTAGAGAAAGTTCTTGATAATTTTTTAAGGTTGTTTCAAACAGTGTATAATCAAAATAGAGGTCTTTAACCTTCTTAAAATTAACATTTTTAGGTATAGCATAAAGATCTTTACCAAGATCCTTAACAGCCACCATACTATAAGAAAATGTTACGGGGTCCCAGACCCCTAACATCTTCTTTAATTTTTCTAAGCGATCCCCCGATTTCGTTCTAATTAGAATTCGAGAATGATCTAGTAAAATTTTCATATTTTTTCCTTTAGTTAAATAATTTATCAGCTAATGATACTCCATCCTTAATATAGAATTCTGGAGTCATTAGTTGTTTCTTTACACGTTCAAAACTTAGACCTAAAGCTGGAGAAGGAGATTGTATAATGGCGTTAGTTAAGCTAAGTATGCTATAGTTCTTTATCTCCTCTACAGAGAAATCTAAATTTTGTGTATTATCGATATCATCTCTTAACAGTCTTTTTAAGATTAATTCTACATATGTGGAATTTATAAAGATCTGTGAAGAAAGTAAACTACCTATAAATCTTTTATATACATTATGGTAAGTTATATCTTCGCCTTTTTCTAACTGATGAGTGTTGGTATCCAAAATACGGATAATATCTCTAAGGGTCTTAGAAAACTCTACATTTTCAACAATGAAGTAAAAAGCATCTTGAGCCATACTATCTATGGTGATTTGTACTTCTTCATCTAACACTCTGTAATACTTCTTTGGTATGACAAGATGTACAGGAGATAGTAATTTAGCTGTAGCTTCTGTATGAGATATAATAGTAAATTCCTTAAATACTAGTTTCCCATCTTCTTCCTCTATATCATCACTTTCAATTTTAATTTTGAACTTTAAGCCTTCTTTAGCTCTTATAGAGTTCTGATCAATTACAAATAAATCAGTAAACTTATCTGACCAAGTAATTTCTTCAGTCTTTACATTGAGGAGATGTTTAGTTGATAATAAAGTTTGTGTAAATTTACTAGTTAACAATAAAGTTGCTATGATACCAATGTGATTCCCGTAAACTGCATCATATAAGAGCTCTGAAAAACAGGTTTTACAAATTTTTCCATCTTTAAGAGCACATGTTATCGGTGACCTAGTGTATATCGTCTCTCCGATTAAATCTATACTGTCCTCAGTAACGGTATCAAGATATAATTCATCTTGATCATCCTGACGTAGATAATTTTTCCCGATTAACATAGCTAAATGGTCATCATCTTTGACTGTGATTTCTAAATAATGATTAGTCTCGCAGTCTTCAACTTCAGAAAGATTTATATCAAACATGAGTAACAACAGCTTTCTAGTTAAATATCCTGCTACTTTTACACCTCTACTATTGGTAATTAAAGCTTTTCTAGCCCCGATACTATTATTATAAAAATCCTCTTTATCATTAAGTCCTAAGATGAAGTTACTATTAATAGGTTTTGGAATAATATTCCCAATGAGATCAGGTTTATATCCAATATTCATGATAGTTTCTCTTAGTTGTTTTTCTCGAATACTGATATCACAATTTAACATGTTGGTTATACTAATAGAATGATCTTTGAGAAGTTTCAATAATTTTTTTGTATGTTTAGCTAATAATAGTTCACTATCATGTATAGGTAATGATTCATCAATTTGATAATGGACTAGATCTTTAAATTCTTCATTAGAGTTATAAAGTTTACTCAAAGTGATTAAGTTAATAGTATTACCCACACGATTATTCATATATATAGAAATCATGGTTAGATTTTCCATTATATTTCCTAAATATCTTTTAATTTTTGGCATAGGTAAATCTTGGGCTCTTAAATAATTAATTATTTTATTTACAGCTTGCATTAACTTCTTTTTATTAAAGCTTAATAGTAGAATATCAGAAGTAATCTCATAATCTTCTTTAATGAAAGGCTCTAATAATACGAAATTTAATATAAAGTATTTGTAAGTTATTTCTAAGTTTTTATCATGTAGTTTTAAGGTTACTTCATGGTTAAGATCTTTTAAAGAACCGTTCTTTAAAAGATTGAAATAATCCTGTAATTTTCTATCATAAATATCTTTATATGTATTATAGCTTACAGGTTGACCTGAATTTAATACCCCCATTTTACACACTCCTTTCTATGTTTTGATATAATTTATATGTTTTGTGTTTTTAACGTTTAAATTATCACAATTTCAATTCCAATAAGTTTAAAGATCTTAACAAATGTTGCATTTTCTCTTTGTTCTGGAAGCTTTATATATAAGTGGATCATACCTTTGAGAAATAATATATCTGATAATAAATTATAGTTATTATCAAAAAATTCCATATCTAAAGTTTTTGTATCTTCTTCGCTTGCGTATTTTACAATAAATTCATTTGTCGGAAGTATACTCAAACTTTTAAGATTTCGTTTAAATTTTATATCTGGTAGTCTTGTTGTAGGAGTTACCTCGATTACGTTCACATTCTTTCTCTTTAAAAGTTGTAATAGTTCAAATGGTGGTAGATAATCTTCCAACGCATTAAATTTATTATTTTTAGCTGAATTTTTATTGTATCGATTCATAGCTTCTTTCATTCTTTCCTCCATTCATTTGGTAATATGGGTCTATGTAGCATAATGTCAGCAGCCCTAAAAAGGTCTAGTATTAAAGGCATGGTAAGCATTTGGTATAGTAAATACATAAATACTTCTAGAGTTAGTAAATGTTCCATGAATTCCTTAGTATACTCTACTTCTAAATCATTGGTTTTTAATTCCCATTCTTCTTGATTTTGATTATCTTCGCCAATTAAAAATCCTAATTGTATAGGAATTTGGTTATATTCTGGGAAAAGTTCTAATCTCTTTAAAGAATAGATCTCTTGTACTTTGGCATCCTTTAAAGCTTTTATAAAATTTAAAGATGGCACATAGTCCCTCTTTAAATTAAAATGTAAATCTTTATCTTCAGTGAAGATTGCTTTAAAGAAGCCAATTCGTTTTTTTGTTCTTTTTTTCATATTTCCACCTCATATAAAGGATAGTTCTCGAGTTGTTCTAAGTCTATATCACACGCAAAGACTCGAATATCAGCCGCATGAAAACATGCTATTTTAGACATGGATATATCTTCATCTTCATACACCCATAACATTCTAGCATATAAAAATACTTCTAATATCGATAGCTGTTCAGTAATCTTATCAGTAAATTCCACACTAGTATAAGTTTCCTGGAAGGTTCTTATGAATTCAGCGGTGAATTCTTTCTGGGTGTAATTACTCTTTTTTAAAAATATAAATTGCGAAGATATAGGAGTCTTATTTGCAGTTTCGTATACTGTTGGTTCCTTATGTGGATAAAGATATATCGCTTCTATATCAGCATCCTTTAAAGCTTTTATAAAATCTAAAGATGGCACATAGTCCCTCTTTAAATTAAAATGTAAATCTTTATCTTCAGTAAAAATTGCTGTAGAAGATTTAAGTTTCTTTTTTGTTCTTTTTTTCATTTCGCACTCTCCTTTCAAACTTATAATATGACTTTATAATTTGCAAAAAAAGTTCCCATTCTAGAATATTCTAGAATGGGTCAAAAAAAATTTATCTTCTACGTTTACCAGCTTCCATTGCAATTTGTGCACGTTGTACGCATTTATTAGCGTATTTTTCCCTTATCATTTCACGATATTTAAGATATTTACGTCTGTGAAATGTCATTCTTTTAAATAACGGGTCATTTTTTTCACGTGCAATTATAGTTGCACTTCTTGCAGTAAACTGATGTAATCTTGAATCTGGATTGATTTTTTCTAAATCTCTATCCTCTAATGTTTCAAGATCATCTGTAGATTGAATACCTGCTTCATTAGCGATAGTAAGCATCAATCTATTATTCTCTGAGGTAGCTGTTTCAAGTAAAGATATATCCTCAGGTATGACAGAAGTCGTGCGGTTTAGTAACATTGAATTACTCCTTTAATTTATTTTATTATATTGTTAGTGCCATTAATTGGTTTCTTAAAGGTTTTCTATGTACCCCCGCCACTAAAAAACAAAAAAAAAATATCTAAATTAAAAGATGAGCAGTTTAACGTCTTGCTCAGGACGTGGTAAGCTTAACGTTCTTCTAACGTTAAACCTACCAATTTGCCAGATGAATGATATGTTGCTGAGAACAACATATCATCATCTCCGACTTTTTCTATAGGAGCGTCATTAAATGACGCCCCTATTACTTTTACGCCAGTGATGATATTATCACCACTGGCGTTTCTCAATACCCCTAGGGTAGGCCCTAGGAATATTGTAAGAGATTTCTTACCAATACGGTAAGAAATCTCTTGTAACCTACCAAATTGGTAGGTTTTTACGAGCAACTCTCCAATATGGAGAGTTGCTAAAATGTCGTCCTCTTCCCCCGAGAGGACGACATTGTTTATCTCATACCTGACGACACCAGTGCCGTCAGGTTTTTGGGAAACATCTAAGTATTTCCCAATATCTAGTCTTACTTTTTTAACTTCCATTATATCCTCCTTTCCTGAGGGTTGGAAGTTTTTTGAAAATTTTGGAGACACTCAACTATGGGGGTATCATTGAATGGCCTCCGCCAGCCCCTTCCCTAAGGGGGTTAAACAATGAATAGATATAATATATTTACATATATTAACCTATTCACAACAATAATATACTCTTATAAACTCTTTCATTACGGTAATATATAAAAAAAATTTCTATGACCCCCGATATTATTAAAAATTACCATAATACAAATATTCTATTTTACAAAAAAAAATAAACCTATAAAAGTAAATGTAGGGTTTCACGTACCCTCACTGATTTACGTGTATAAACACTACAGACGTTATAGACCGCTCGATCTCTATCAGTTACCCGATAGGATCTTCTTCGAAGCGTTACCACCATT
>Ga0265293_10001457_pt1 | contig 51421 bp, 45 predicted proteins | sample Munlanlewell138R_FD_192505 | JGI IMG/M metagenome (GOLD analysis project Ga0265293, IMG submission 192505) | Leachate microbial communities from a municipal landfill in Southern Ontario, Canada - Leachate well 138R | ecosystem: Engineered > Solid waste > Landfill > Unclassified | place: Canada... | reverse complement strand
ATAATACCATCACTACTTCACCCAAATAGTTTTAATATTCACAAACTCCTTGATGCCGTAGTGGGAAAGTTCGCGGCCGTAGCCGGAGTTTTTGATGCCGCCAAAAGGGAGGCGGGGATCGGATTTTGTCATCCCGTTGATGAATACGCTGCCCGATTCGATCTGGCGCGCCAACTGTTGCGCTTTGCGGGTGTCGCGGCTCCAGAGGCTGCCGCCCAGTCCGTATTGGCTGTTGTTGGCAAGCAGGATGGCGTGCTCTTCGCTGTCGGCTTTTATCACCGCCATCACCGGGCCGAACGTCTCTTCATCGAACAGCGGCATGCCGGCCGTAACGCCGGTAACTACAGCGGGAGCAAAATAAAATCCTTTTCGCTTTAGCGTATGCCCGCCCATGCGCAGTTTGGCGCCCATGCTTACCGATTTATCTATTTGCTCCTGAAGCGCCTCCATCAGGTCAGCGCGTGCCATGGGGCCATAGTCGATGTCGTCGGTGGCGGGATCGCCGGTTTTCAGGCTCTCCATTTTGCGGATGGCGCGCACTACAAAATCCTCATACACTTCTTTGGCCACGATAAAACGCTTGGCGGCTATGCAGCTCTGGCCGTTGTTGATCATGCGGGCGGTTACGGCCGTTTCGACACATTTTTCGATATCGGCATCAGCTAAAACAATGAAAGCGTCGGAGCCGCCAAGTTCCAGCACGGTTTTTTTGAGCAGTCGTCCGCAGATGGCGGCCACTTTGCTGCCGGCATGTTCGCTGCCGGTGAGCGTGGCTGCGCGGATATGCCGGTGTTGTAATATTGCGTCCACTTTGTCGGAACCCACCAGAAGGGTACGAAACAGATTTTCCGGTGCACCGGCCTGCTCAAAAACCGATTGGATGGCCACGGCGCAACCGCTTACATTAGAGGCGTGTTTGAGCACACCCGCGTTGCCGGCCATGAGTGCAGGAGCTGCAAAACGAAACACCTGCCAAAACGGAAAATTCCACGGCATCACGGCCAACACCACGCCCAGCGGCTCAAAAGAAACAAAGCTCCGCGTAGCATCGCTGGCTATGGTTTCGTCTGCAAGAATCTTTGCGGCATTCTCGGCATAGTAGCGACAGACCCAGGCGCACTTTTCTATCTCGGAGCGCGACTCGCGCAGCGGCTTGCCCATTTCGTTGGTCATCAGCAGTGCCAGCTCATCACGGCGTTTCTCTAAAACTTCTGCCACACGCATCATCAACTGCGAGCGATGCTCCATCGCTGTGGTTTTCCAATTATGCCATGCCTCGTTAACCTGATCGACAATCCGGTTGCATTGTTCGATAGTGTAGGGTTCGTATTCGCGAATGATCGCTTCGGTGGAAGGATTGATACTTTTCATAATGGTTTTCAAATTATTTTTGCGAATTTACAATTTCTCGTTAATCCGCCAACAATTTTGAAACTATCAAAGCCCATAGATTTTACCATCGTCAAAGCCATCGTCTGGGACTGGAACGGCACGCTGCTCGACGACATTGCCGCCAGCCTCAGCGCCATGAACCAGATGCTCACCCTGCGCCGACTCCCGCTGCTGAGCCAGGAGCGTTACCGCGAGATTTTTACGTTTCCGGTGCGCAGCTATTACGAAAAAGCAGGCTTGTTTTTTAATGAAGATGAATGGGATGCTGTGGCAATGGAGTTTATCGACAATTACAAGATTCTGCTTCCCGGCTGCGGCATCCAAAGCGGCGCCAGCCCAACGATAGGTTATTTACAAAAACGCGGCTACCGGCAGTTTATCCTTTCGGCCATGCAGCAGCAGATGCTTCTGGCTTCGGTGGCAGCGTGTATTGACGCGAAATTTTTCGAAAGTATCAATGGATTGAACGATCATTATGCGCACAGCAAAGAGGAAAATGCCCAATTGCTGGTGGCCGGCAGTGGATTGCAGGCTGGCGAGCTTTTGATGGTTGGCGACACGCTGCACGACTATGAAGTGGCCAACAGTGCCGGAATGCAATGTATTTTGTTTTCGGGAGGGCACCACGCCGCCCAACGGCTTGAGGCAAGCGGAACGTTGGTGATTGATCGTTTGGAGAGACTTGCGGAATTGCTTTAAGCGTTCAGCTTGCATCATCCCTACGCCAGCTTCACAAAGTTATCTTCAAGTTTAACGTTAAAATTTATTTCAGCTTTCAATGCTTGGAAAACCTTGATGATGGTATCGACGGTAGCGCTGTTTGCACGTCTTTCGAGTTTTGAAATTTGTGCTTTCTGAACCCCGACAAGTTGTCCTAATTGCTCTTGCGTCAGGCTATGCTGCTGGCGTGCTGATTTTATCATTTTTCCTAATAGATCCATCCGTAGCTCGTATTCGTATTCGTCTCTTTCTGCGGTACCCACCTCACCAATATATTTATCCTTCATCTCCGCCAGCGAATAGGTTTTCATCTCTTTGGTTGCCATTTGATTACTTTTTTTTAATTTTTGTTTATCTCAAAAAATTATGGTCAGCATACTGATATGATAAGACCATTTCATAGCCTCAAAGTTGCGGTATTAATGATTCTGTTTTTTGAAATAGATTTCTCCCTTCAGTCGAAATGACACAGATCGCGTTGGTAGATTGGGGGAAGGGCGGGCGCTGCCCGCCCGCCCTTCCCCCACCCTGTCCGTGACGGCTGTATTATTTCCATCACTTAAAAAAACTTATCTCGCATCGCCATCGTCCTCAATACCGATTGGCTCATAATTTTCCGCAGGCAGCTCAATCATCACCTCCTGCCCCGTTTTCACGCCATTTACAAAATGTTCGATGCGTTCCACTTCGCCGGTTTCGATGTAATAAACCCAGGCTCCCGTTTTAAGTCCGTGGTTGTATTTGCCGGCAGCGCGCACTTTGCCGTTGGGCTGGTAAAATGTGATGGTGTCGTGGAGGGTTTCGTTAACAAAAAGGCCATTAGTTTTCAGCTTTCCATCTTTAAAATACTGAATCCATTCGCCGGCTTTTAACCCGCGGTCGTAGTGAAGGATTTCGGCGGTATCGCCATTTTGATAAAAAACAAAAAAGCCGCCGTGCAGGGTGTCTTTGTAATAATTTTCAACGGTAAGCAGTTGGCCGTATTGGTCGTAATATTTCCACTCGCCCGTTTTCAGCCGATCGAAATAATCACCTTTCGATTGCATTTGTCCGCCGGGATGGTAGGTGGTGGTGGCGGCCCGTGTTCCGCTGTCGCTCATCAGTTGCCGCACTTTTATGCGTGCTGCATCATCGTAGTATATAAATTCGCCAACCGGCACATCGTCGGCAAACTGTCCGCGGTAGATCAGGCGCCCGGAGGCATCTTTTTTTATCCAGGTTCCCTGCCGGCGTCCCTGCGCGTCGGTTTGGTTGAGTGTGTCGCCGTACTGCGCTGCGGCCTGAAAGCTCCAGACCAACATCGTGCACATCATCAGCAAAAGAATTTTCATTTTCATTCTCATATAATTAAGCAGGTAATTCCTGCGTAATAAAAAGGCTTTGTTTTTTGGATGCATCAAAACAACGGAAAATACGGGTCATTATTTAGCACAAAAAACCAAAGCACTACTTTTGCAAAAATACTACGCGATCGAAACCAATGAACACTTATTCTTCCAAACTTCTCGAAAATGCCGTTGACGAGCTTTCGCGCCTGCCGGGCATCGGGCGTCGCACGGCGTTGCGCCTTGCGCTGCATCTGCTTGGCGAAGAAACAACCACCGTGGATGCGCTGGCCAACGCGCTGACAACGCTGCGCAACGAGATAAAATATTGCCGCTCCTGCCACAACCTCTCCGACAGCGAAATGTGCGACATCTGCCGCGACAGCCGCCGCAACCGCGAGATCATCTGTGTGGTGGAAGACATCCGCGATGTGATGGCCATCGAAAAAACCAATCAATACCGCGGTTTGTACCACGTGCTGGGCGGCATTATTTCGCCCATGGACGGCATCGGTCCCAAAGACCTGACCATCGACTCGCTGCTGCAAAGGGTGCAAACCGGTGAAGTAAAAGAGGTGATTTTTGCTTTGGCAGCCACCATCGAAGGCGACACCACCAATTATTATTTGTACAAGCAAATTAAGGGTTTCGATGTGAAAGTTACCACCATTGCGCGCGGCGTATCGGTAGGCGATGAGCTGGAATATGCTGACGAGGTAACGCTGGGACGCTCTATCATCACACGCTATCTATACGAAAACGCCATGTCGCGCTGAGGCGTGCGTTTCTCCCCTCGTTTTTTTCACCACTGAGTCGCTAAGACGCAGAAGATTGGAAAACTATTTTCTTTGTTTCCCCTCCGCGACTCAGCGTCTTGGCGGTTTAATTTCGTTTTCCTCCGCGCCTCCGCGTCTCGGCGGTTTAGTTTTCAGAACTTTTCTCCTGATACACTTCTTCGGCTTCGCTTGCACGCAGCGCTTCTTCAAAAAGATCGAGCTGGTTGGGTGAGATAAACATCTTAGGCGCCGGCTGTTCGTAGGGAAGCGACAGGTAGTCTTCGATGGCTTTCTTGACGAGCTTTATCTGGGTCAATCCCCGCGCCTTACAGTGTTGGTCGAGCGATTTTTTCTGCAGCCGCCCTAGCTTAAAGGTGACAGTGCTGAACTTGTGCGAAGCTTGTTTTTTCTTTTTTCGGCGCGCCATAGTTTTTGATCGTTTTGTTTCGGCCATAAAAGTAGAAAAACCTCATGCACCCCGACCAAAAGCATGTTATTACTTATCCACATTTGGCTTTTTTTGTTAACAATATGAAATTTCTTTTCTGCGAAAGCAATTCTCCATGTGGTCGTTTACCATCCCTACAGCCTGCATGTGCGCATAAATGGTAATTGCTCCGAGGAATTTGAAGCCTCTTTTTTTGAGGTCTTTGGCAAAATCTTCGGCTTCTTTGATTTTTACGGGAAGGTCTTTTGCATCATTAATGGTATGTTGAATTTGCCGGTTACCGACAAACTGCCAGGAGTAGCTGGCAAATGAGCCAAATTCTTTCTGCACCTCAAGGAAGCGCCGGGCATTGTTGATGGCAGCCAGAATTTTTGCTTTGTTTCTGATAATTCCGGCATCGTCCATTAAACGCTGCACCTCTTTGTCGCCAAATTTTGCCACTACTTCGGGATCGAAACCGGCGAACGCTTTTCGATAATTTTCGCGCCGGCTCAGTATGAGGCGCCACGACAGCCCGGCCTGTGCACTTTCAAGGACAAGAAACTCAAACAACTTACGGTCGTCGCGGGTTGGAACGCCCCATTCGTTATCGTGATAAGCCTGCATCAGTGTATCGCCCTGTGCCCATTTACAGCGCTGTTTGTTTTGTGTTTCACGCATAGCATCGGTTTTTGAGTATGTTTCGTATCAAAAACGAAACTACCTAATTTAATGGGCGAAGTTCATCTGAAGCATCTCAATAACCCTGTTCTTTAGGGTGGGTTCAGAAAGCACTGTCAGAAATCGGCGGGCTTTAGCCCGCAACTCTTTTGCATCAGTATCTTTAAATAAACTACTTACGATCATACTATTTATTTGGGCTAAAGCCCACTGAGAAATTTTAGCCCCCTCCCCGGCCTAAAGGCCGGGGTTAGTAAAGAGCGGGTCACAATATTTTATATCAGAGCCAAATTATTTCATTAAATCCCTGCTATAGATTTAATTTTATCGATAACGCTTTTTGCCAATGCCGTTGCCTTTTCGGCTGAGGTGCTTTCGGCATAGATGCGGATGATCGGCTCGGTATTGGATTTGCGCAGGTGCACCCATTCCTTATCAAAATCCACTTTCACGCCGTCGATGGTGGTAACGCGCTCATGGCGGTAGCTGTCGGCAACTTTCTTTAAAATATCATCCACATCCAGCGCCGGCGACAATTGGATTTTATTTTTAGAAATAAAATATGCAGGATACCTTTTGCGGATTTCGGTGGGAGTGGCTTTTTCTTTTGCCATAAAAGTAAGAAAGAGCGCAATGCCTACCAGCGCGTCCCGGCCATAATGCGCTGCAGGATAAATGATGCCGCCATTGCCTTCGCCGCCGATTACGGCATTGGTTTTCTTCATCAGCTCCACCACGTTCACCTCGCCCACCGCCGAAGCTTGGTAGCTTCCGCCTGCCGCCACGGTTACATCGCGCAAAGCCCGCGACGACGACAGGTTGCTTACGGTATTGCCGGGCGTGTGGCTTAGCACATAATCGGCAACAGCCACCAGGGTGTATTCTTCGCCAAACATCTCACCGTTTTCACAGATGATGGCGAGCCTGTCCACATCGGGATCTACCACAAAACCCACGTCGTAGTTGCCCTGACGCATCACTTTGGCAATTTCGGTAAGATTTTCGGGCAAAGGTTCGGGGTTGTGCGGGAAATCCCCGTCGGGGTCGCAATAGATTTTTTTGATCTCTTTCACGCCAAGTGCCTCCAGCAATGCCGGGATGGCAATGCCTCCCGTGGAGTTGACGGCATCGACAGCGACCTTAAAATTCGCTTTGCGGATGGCTTCCACATCCACCAGATCAAGGGCAAGCACCTGCCGGATGTGCTCCTGTATGGTGTCGTGGCGCTCGATGAGGGTACCCAGCGCGGTGGCCTCGGCAAAATGGATTTCATCGGAATCGGCAAGGCGCAGAATTTCTTCACCGTCGGCAGCCGAGAGAAACTCACCGTGATGATTGAGCAACTTCAGCGCGTTCCACTGTGCCGGATTGTGACTTGCTGTGATGATGATGCCGCCATCGGCTTTGATATTAATAACCGAAACCTCCACCGTAGGAGTGGTAGAGAGTCCTGTATCGATTACATCAACGCCCATAGCAAGCAAAGTGCCTGTAACAAGCGTGTTGACCATAGCGCCTGAAATACGGGCGTCGCGCCCAACTACAATGGTGAGACGTTCGGTATCGCTTTGCTGCCGGATGAATTGGGCATAAGCTGCCGTAAATCGTACAATATCCAACGGAGTAAGCGCTGTGCCCGGAATGCCACCAATGGTGCCGCGGATTCCTGAAATGCTTTTGATGAGTGCCATAATTACTTTTTTGCAAAAGTAAAATTATCGCTAATTTTGCCGGGTTTATTAAAGAATGATTTATGACAGAAGATTTTGATCCTTTCAGCCATGATGTGAACGACCTGGTCGGCAAGTTTGATGAAATGATCAGACAGGATAAGATGTATTTTTTTGATGTTGAAGAATTTGAAGAGATCATCGATTTTTATCTCGAACGAAATATTACCAAAAAAGCACGCAAGGCCATCGACTACGCCATGCGGCAACACCCCTCTTCTACTGTGTTTATGTTGCGCAAAGCCCAATATTATGCTGATGTAAACAACACCATCAAAGCCCTGGAGATCCTGCACAAGATAGAGATGCTCGAGCCACAAAACCCGGAGATATTAGCTACCAAAGGCGCCGTTTACAGCCAGTTGAAGCTTTACAAAGAAGCCATCAGCGAGTACGAAAAGGCCATCCTCTATTCCGACGACAAAGATGATCTCTACACCCGCATTGCTTTTGAATACGAAGAGATCAAAGAATACAACCTTGCCATCGAATATCTGGTAAAGGCGCTGGAATTTAATCCCGAAAACCAGGCGGTGATTTATGAGCTGGCATTTTGCTATGAGCTGGCCGGACGTGAGGCGGAAGGCATTGCTTTTTTTGGAGATTTCCTCGACAAGCATCCTTATTCCGATATTGCCTGGTTTAATCTGGGCATCGCCTACTCTAACCAGCAGCTTTACGAAAAGGCCATCGATGCCTATGAGTTTGTCATCGCTATAACGCCTGATTTTTCTTCCGCTTATTTCAACAAAGCCAACGCATTAGCCAATCTGGAGCAATATCAGGAAGCTATCAAATACTATCAGGAGACCCTGGAGATGGAAGTCCCCGACGGGATGACCTATTATTACATTGGCGAGTGCTACGAAAAGCTGGATGATATGGAGAATGCTTACAGCAACTACCGCGCAGCAGCCCGCCTGGAGCCTGAAGTTTCCGACATCTGGGCCGGGCTGGCTATTGTTTCCGATCGCACCGGCAACGGTAAAGCTGCGCTAAAATACATACGCAAAGCATTATCGGTAGAAGAATCCAACATGGATTTTAAGTTGATACTTGCCGACATGTGCGCCCGCTACGGCAAGCTCGACGAGGCCATCACCCATTATGAGCATGTGCTGAGGCGCGAGCCAGGGCATCCGGATGTGTGGCTCGAGTTTTCGGGCATGTGGTACGATTTAGAAAACCTGAACGAAGCCATCAGCACAATCATGCGCGGCATCGAGGCACAGCCCTCCAACGCAGAACAATATTACCGCCTGGCCGGGTATCTGGCTGCAAAAGGCCGCACCAAAGAAGCCTATCAGAATTTTGAGATAGCGCTTTATATGGACGCCACAGCCTATGAACAATTCTTCGAATATTTCCCGGAGCACAAAAACGACGTTCAGTTTTACAATCTTATCGATCAATTCAAGAAAAACAGAGACGCATGATCAAATACCTCACCCTGGTGATCAAAGGCATGGCCATGGGCGCTGCCGATGTGGTGCCGGGGGTTAGCGGCGGAACCATTGCTTTTATCACCGGCATTTACGAAGAGCTGATCTTTTCGATAAAAAGCATCAATTTAAAAAGTCTGAAACTTCTTTTCCGGGGAAGGATTGCTGCTTTCTGGAAAGCCATCAATGGCAATTTTCTGGTGAGCATCGTCGTGGGCATCGGCATCAGCATTCTTTCGCTGGCGCGGCTGCTTACATTCATTCTCATCAATTACCCGGAACTTATCTGGTCGTTTTTCTTTGGACTTATCGTGGCTTCGGCCATTTATGTAGCTAAGCAAATAAAAGTGTGGAATGCTTCCACGTGGATTTCGCTCATTGCGGGCATCGTGGTAGCTTACGTCATCACCGAAATCACCCCCGCCGAAACTACCGATGCCTGGTGGTTTATTTTCCTGTCGGGCGCCATTGCCATCTGCGCCATGATCTTGCCCGGCATCTCCGGCAGCTTTATCTTGCTGTTGTTGGGAAAATACACCTACATCATGGCCGCTGTAAGCAATCTGGAAATCGGCATCCTGGTTATTTTCCTTGCCGGAGCCGTGGTGGGAATTGTTTCTTTTTCTAATGTGCTTGCTTTTTTATTAAAAAAATATCACAACCAAACCATTGCGCTGCTGGCGGGATTTATGGTCGGTTCACTTAACAAGGTGTGGCCATGGAAAAACAATATCGAAATGTTCACCAATCGGCATGGCGTGCTTAAGCCGCTGGTGCAGGAAAATGTGCTGCCTCAGAATTTCCAGGGCGATCCGCATCTCTACGGCGCCATTGCGCTGGCCATAGCAGGTTTTGTGTTGATCTTTGCCATCGAATGGCTTGCCACACGCAAAAAGGTATGACAACCTTTGCCCTTATCGGAAAAACGCTGACGCACGCTTTCTCGAAGGCTTTTTTTGATGAGAAATTTCTGCGCGAGAATATCACCGGCTGCCGCTATCTCTTAGCTCCGTTGCCTTCCATCGAAAATCTTATTCCTTTTATAAAATCCAATCCTGACCTAAAAGGTCTCAACGTAACCATTCCCTACAAACAAGCTGTGCTGCCGCTGCTCGATGCAGTGGATCCTGTGGCCGGCGAAGTGGGCGCTGTAAATACCATTGTAATAAAGCGTCGCCGGGAATCCATCTGGCTCAAAGGTTATAATACCGATGTTTTTGGTTTTGAAAATAGCTGCAACGGATTACGCCATGCGCAGCGCGCCTTGGTGCTGGGATCGGGTGGCGCAGCAAAAGCTGCCGGTTTTGTATTACAAAAAAATGGAATCGACTACCTGACCGTTTCACGAAATCCAAAAAATGAAAATGAAATAGCTTATCGCGATGTGGATGCCAGTCTGTTGGATTCCCACAAGCTGATTGTCAACACCACGCCGCTGGGGATGTTTCCTGATGTAAAATCCTATCCTCCCCTGCCCTATCAACAGCTAAGCCGGCATCATTTTCTTTTTGATATGATTTACAACCCTACGGAAACCGAATTTCTGAAAAGGGGAAAAGCCGCGGGAGCCGCCACACAAAATGGCCTGAAAATGCTCACCCTGCAGGCCGAAAAAGCCTGGGAGGTATGGAATAGCTGACGCATTCCTGCAAGGATACAATCGAAATTAAAAACCAGACATGGAGAGAATGTCAGAGCTATTGTATTAATGGAAGATGATGCTGACAACGAAAATCTTATTTTTAAGCAAGCTGCGCAAAGCGAGTTTCTAAAAGGCTATTCTGATTCCGATTCCATTTAAGATGACAAACAATTTCTCGCGAAGCATTGTTAAGTAGGCTCACCACAAAAACTATCTAACCATGAAAAATTCCCTGATACTTTTCACAACACTTTGCTTTTTCTTTTTATTAAAAGCATCACCCGTCAGCAGCCAGGTAATGGTGGGCAATACGCAACTCGATACTACCACGATAATTACCGGGCTCGACATTCCGTGGGAAATACGATATGGTATCGATGGCTGGCTTTGGGTGACGGAACGCTACGGCCGGGTGAGCCGCATCCATCCCGAAACGGGCGAACAAATTGTAGTGCTCGACCACACTTCCGCAGTGTCGCAGCAAGGCGAATCGGGCATGTTGGGCATGGCATTACATCCGGATTTCCCCGCCGATAATCGTGTTTACATCGTTTACACCTATAGTGACAATGGGATCAAGGAACGGCTTTCGTCGTTTCATTACAATGGTGAAAATCTTACCAACGAAACTGTACTTATCGAAGGCATCGCAGGCAACAGCACCCACGACGGCAGCCGGCTACTCTTTATGCCCGATGGCAAACTAATGATGACCACCGGCGATGCACAAAACCAGTCGTTGCCACAAAATCCAGGCAGTTTGTCGGGTAAAGTTTTGCGCATTAATGCCGACGGCACTATTCCTGCTGACAACCCCACAGCCGAAAGCTACGTTTATTCCCTTGGCCACCGCAATGCGCAGGGCCTTGCTTTATCTGCCGATGGAACCATCCTTTACAGCTCCGAACACGGCCCCGATACCGATGACGAAATAAACATCATCGAAGCCAACCGCAACTATGGGTGGCCTGACGTAAAAGGATTTTGCGATACCCCTGAAGAACAACAGTTTTGTGAAGAGCACAACGTAAAAGAGCCGCTCATCAACTGGACACCCACCATCGCCCCTTCCGATATTGTTGTTTACGCTTCCAACGCCATTCCTGAATGGCAGGGAAAAATATTGCTCACACTGCTAAAAAACAAGCGCCTCCTCGCACTCACCCTCAGCCCCGACGGGCAGAGCATCACCCACCAACAAGAATATTTCACAAATTGGTGGGGTCGCTTGCGCGATATCGCCGTGGGACCGCAAGGCGAAATTTACCTGGCCACCAACGGACAGTCGTGGAGCAACACACAGCCATTTACGCACAGCATCATCAAACTAACACCACAGAACAGCAGCAGCGGACAAAACCTCCGCGCGACACAAAAACCCTTTTCACTTAGAAGCATCTCAGGAAACCTTTGGCTTGACGCCGAAACTTCGTTGCTGGATTCGTCGTGGCACATCTATGACATGGCCGGCAGGGCTGTTGATTCAGGTACCATCACCGCACGCAGCATGAAAATCCCCTTCAATTCCGTCCCCGGTATTTACTTTTTTAATGTTAATAATACCAATTCCGGTGGCGGAGCCGTAAAATTTTCCTGGCGACCCTAAACGGAATGTTAATAATTATCAGAAAAAAAATAAGACAAGATGTTTTATTTTAAAATAAATGTCTACTTTTGCACTCCTTTTAAGAAAAATAAAAGCTACAACAATGAGTAATAAATCGCTATTAACGTTGGTCGAAAACCTGACCGAGATTAAAGAGATGCCTGTTTTTAAGGCTGGTGACACCGTTACGGTAACGTACAAAATCAGAGAAGGCACCAAAGAACGCTTACAAAAATATTCGGGCGTAGTTCTTCAGCGCAAAGGACGTGGCTCAACCGAAACATTTACCGTACGCAAGATTTCCAATAACATAGGTGTGGAAAGAATTTTTCCGATAGCTTCGCCGTTTATCGACGAGGTGGTCGTTAACAAGCGTGGCGTTGTGCGTCGTGCACGCATTTTTTATCTGCGCGAGCTGCGTGGTAAGAAAGCCCGTATCAAAGAGAAAAGAGTATAGTTTTTGTTTTTCATAATGTTTGTGTTCAAACCCCGCCTTTGGCGGGGTTTTTTTGTTGGGCTTTACACCTCCGTCACTTCACCTTCCTTTGCCAGCGAGGTGTTTTCAAACACAGCTTTTGCCTCTCCCAAAATCCCGTCCAGTTTTTTGTATCGTGCCGAAAAGTGCCCCAGGAGCAGGTGCTTTGCTCCGGCTTGTTTGGCGGTAAGCGCTGCCTGTGCGGCTGTGGAGTGGTATTTCTCCCGGGCCGCTTCCTTAAGCTCTTCCATAAAAGTAGCTTCGTGGTAAAGCAGATCAACACCCTGTACATACTGCACAACATCCGGGCTGTAGCGCGTATCGGAGCAGTAAGCAAAAGTGCGCGGAGCAGGCGGTTGTTTGGTGATTTCAGCATTGGGGTAAACCACTCCTGACGGGCTAACGTAATCGGCGCCATCCTTTATGCGCATCATCCAGGGCACAGGGACATCTTCTTTTAGCAGAAATGCTTTATCAATTTTTCGTCGTCTGGGCTTTTCGCCAAAAATAAAACCGGTAGTCTCGATGCGGTGCTCCAGCGGGAACGACTTTACAAAATGTATATCCGATTCATAAATAACCTCCTCTTTGCCGGCTTGTGTAGGATGGAAAACCAGTGGATACACCAGCTCAGTCAGCGAGGCTTCCAATTGCAACTGCACGATCTCTTCGAGACGCGGCGGGCCAAACAGATGCAGCTCCTTGTCGCGCCCCATCAGGTGCATGGTAGAAATAAGCCCGATGACGCCAAAAAAATGATCGCCATGCAGGTGGCTGATAAAAACGTGATTGATCTTTTGCAGCTTGATGTGCATGCGCCGCAACTGTATCTGCGTGCCCTCCCCACAATCTACCAGGTAGTATTTGTAGTCCATGTTGAGCAAAATTGCCGACGGATTCCGTGTGGAAGTAGGGGTGGCAGCGCTGCTGCCCAGAATGGTGGCCGAAAACACAGGTGCTTGCATGGGCTTGTTTTGGTGCAAAGATAATTTTTGAAAAGGTTTTAAACCTAAAAAAAAGCTGTTCCACAACGTGCAGAACAGCTTTTTTGTTTATGAATAAAATCGACGCCGCTATGATTATCACGGCATAGCCTGATGCTTTACTTCTTTTTTTCGTCAGCGTCGGAGGCTTCGTCGGTTTCTTCTTTGGCAGTATCGCCGGCCTTTTCATCAGTCGGTTTGTCGGCATTTTCTTCCTTAGAATCATCAGCCTTTTTTTCGGCAGGTTTCTCTGTCGGTTTGTCGGCATTTTCTTCCTTAGAATCATCAGCCTTTTCTTCGGCAGGTTTCTCTGTCGGTTCGTCGGCTTTTTCCTGGGTAGCTTCCTCGTCGGAGGCTTCTACTTTTTCAGTATCCGGAGCCACTTTGGCTTTTTCGGTTTCCTCTACCTGAGCGTCACCGGTTTCGCTGGCTTCATCGGTTGTTTCGGGAGCCTCTTCGGCCTTCTGATCCTGGTCGGCCAGGCTCTTCTCCTGCTCTTTCTCCTTCTTTTCTTGCTTGCGGGCACGCGTTTCCAACTTTTCACGCGCTTCCTGCTCCATCTCCACTTTCAACTCGGCAAGTTCGCTGATGTCGCCCAGGGTAGTTCTCTCGAGGTTGTCCTTGATCTTTTTTACAGTCTGCTTGGCCGAACGTGCCTGGGCTTTCTGTTCTTTATCATCTTTGGATTTCTCGGCCGAGAGCACATCCTGGAACACGCGGCTGTGCGACAGGATGATCTTTTTGTTTTCTTTAGAAAACTCGATAACTTTAAAGTCGAGCGATTCGTCAACTTTGGCCATGGTGTTGTTTTCTTTTTGCAAATGGCGTGTGGGAGCAAATCCTTCTACACCATAAGGCAACGTTACCACCATGCCTTTGTCGGTAGCCGTAGCAATGGTTCCTTTGTGGATAGAGCCAACGGTGAAAACAGTCTCGAACACATCCCATGGGTTCTCTTCGAGTTGTTTGTGGCCCAGGCTCAGGCGGCGGTTTTCTTCATCAACATCCAACACCACCACTTCGATGGCTTCGCCAACCTTTGTAAACTCGGCAGGATGCTTTATTTTTTTCGACCACGAGAGGTCGGAGATATGAATCAATCCATCTACGCCCTCTTCGAGTTCTACAAATATTCCGAAGTTGGTGAAGTTGCGCACCACAGCGGTATGCTTGGAAGAAACAGGGTAGCGTCCTTTGATATTTTCCCATGGATCGGGGATAAGTTGCTTCATGCCGAGCGACATTTTGCGCTCTTCGCGATCGAGGGTAAGGATGACGGCTTCTACTTCATCGCCCACTTTCAGGAAGTCCTGAGCGGTACGCAAATGCTGCGACCACGACATTTCCGAAACGTGAATCAATCCTTCTACTCCCGGAGCTATCTCTACAAAGGCGCCGTAATCGGCTATCACCACAACTTTACCTTTCACTTTGTCGCCTACTTTCATCTCAGGATCCAGCGCATCCCACGGGTGCGGGGTAAGCTGCTTAAGGCCTAAGGCAATACGCTTTTTGCTTTCGTCAAAATCAAGGATAACCACTTTTATTTTCTGGTCGAGTTCCACGATTTCTTCGGGGTGGTTGATACGTCCCCATGAGAGGTCAGTGATATGCACCAAACCGTCGACGCCACCCAAATCGACGAAAACGCCATAGGAGGTGATGTTTTTGACGGTACCTTCGAGCACCTGACCTTTCTCGAGCTTGGCGATGATCTCGGCTTTTTGCTGTTCGAGTTCGCGTTCGATAAGTGCTTTGTGCGAAACAACCACGTTTTTGTACTCGTGATTTATTTTCACCACTTTAAACTCCATTACTTTATCTACATAGATATCATAGTCGCGGATGGGTTTCACATCTATTTGTGAGCCGGGCAGGAAAGCCTCGATGCCGAAAACGTCGACAATCAAACCGCCTTTGGTGCGGCTCTTCACGTGACCTTTTATCACTTCTTCGGTTTCGAAAGCCTGATTGACGCGTTCCCATGATTTGAGTATCCGTGCTTTTTTGTGCGAAAGAATCAACTGCCCGGTTTGGTCTTCCTGACTTTCCACATACACCTCCAGCGGGTCGCCAACTTTCAGTTCGGGGTTGTAGCGCAGCTCGGAGCGCGGGATTACACCATCCGATTTGAAGTTGATGTTTACCACAGCTTCGCGGTCGTTGAGTGCGGCGATAGTGCCTGTAACTACTTCGTGTTCGGCGATAGAGCTAAAAGTCTCGTTGTAAAGCTCCTCGAGTTTTCCACGTTCTGAGGCCGTGTAGTTGTCCTGGTGTTTGCCAGCGGCGTCCCAGTCGAAATCGTCGGGATCGGCAGGAGCGGCATGCTGTTCACCTTTGGGCTTGCCTTTAGGTTCATCTTTGGCAGGCATTACAGGTTCTACGGCAGGCTCTTGGGCTTCATCGGCTGGCTCGGGATGAGGCGGCTCAGCCTCGGCAGCATCGGTAAGCATTTCAGCAGCCATTTCTTCGGCTTGTTCTTTACGAATTTGCGCTTCGGCCTGCGCTTCGGCTTCCTCTTGTGTGATGGCATCTTCGGGCTGAACGTCCTCGGGTTGCACCTGATCACCGGCTGTGCTGCCGGCGGCGGCTGCCGAAGTCAGATTCTCTTCCGGAGATTCCTGGTTTAACTTCTCTTGTTCGTTATCCATTAAAAAAATAATTGTTGTGGATGCTGCCTCTTCACCCGGGTTATTACATCGTTTTTTGACATGCAGATAATTGATTGTCAGGCATCACAATCATTACCTGCAAAAATGAGGGTGCAAAAGTATGAAAATTTTCTTTCGGCAAGCATCATTTGGTGGCATCACAACAATGATTTTAGCTTTTTGTAACTCTCTAAAGTGCTGGCTTCAAAGGATGGATTATAAAGCAATGCCGAGGGATGTGTGAGCGGAAATATTTTTATTTCTCCCAAATCCAATAGTCGGCCATTTATATTTTTAAAAATCATCTCTTGTCCGGAAGAGTCAGGGTGGTATTTTGCTATGATTGCGTTGGTGGCATAATAGCCCAGGGGAACAAGTACACGGGGTTGAATAATGGCAATTTCATCCTCCAAAAAAGCGCTGCACGATTCAATTTCAGTTGGCACGGGTTTGCGGTTTCGTGGCAAAATACATTTCACCAGATTTGTCATAAAAACCGATTTTCTTTCAATGCCGGCTTTGTGCAGCAAATTATTAAAAACCTGGCCGGAAGGACCAATGAACATCTTGTTTTGGGCATCTTCTTTAGCTCCGGGCGAGAGCGCTACGAAAAGAAGCCCGGCTCCGATGTTTCCTTCACCGGTGAGCGCGTGCTTACGCGTAGCCGACAAGCCACATCTGGTGCAAACCCTGATGTGATAATTAAGAACGTCGAGTGAATCTTGCTTTTCGGATGGGCTGAATACTTTCATCTGAAATAAATTTTGCCGGCTAAAATTCTATCCCCTCTCTGGCCGCTACACCATTATTATAATAGTGCTTTATCTCTTTCATTTCGGTAACCAAATCGGCAATCTCAAAAAGGGCGTCCGGCGCATAGCGTCCGGTCAAAACAACTTCCATCTCTTCAGGCTTGGTTTTGAGCAGATCTATGATTTCCTCCTCTTCAAAAAGATGATAGTAGAGCGCAATACAAATTTCGTCGAGGATAAGGATATCAAAACGGTTTTCGGCGATAATCTTAACAACCTCTGCAAGTCCGGCCCGGGCTGCATCGATGTCTTTTTGGGTAGGTTCGTTTTTTATAAAGCAATCCAACCCGTATTGCCTGATTTCAATTTCAGGAAATCGTTTTAAGGCATCCAACTCGGAATAGTGCATGCCTTTTACAAATTGCGCGATGAAAACTCGTTTGCCAGCTCCCACCGCCCTTACCGCCAAACCTAATGCTGCCGTAGTTTTTCCTTTTCCGTTGCCGGTGTACAAATGAATGTATCCCTTGTCTTTTTTCATGTTAAATTTTACTAAAACTTAAATTGCAATATTAAAACAAAATGAGGAAGAATGTTTAGGTCATCTCATTGATAAACAACTTCTTTGAATCTAAAAACAGAAACATTTTCCCAATGCGTAAAAGTAGTAATTATTCCCGGAGTCAGATCATGGAAGTGATTTTTTAAAATTTGTCAGGATTTTCGTTGGTGGTAACAATTTCTTTCATATGTTTGCCAAACAAAAAAATTACCTGCGATGGGCACCCTAAAAAAAATCCGTCATCGTGATGCATTCAGAATCGGAATCTGTTTTGATTACGATGGTCAACTGAAGCAAAGCACCCAGCGTATCGGCACCAGGTGGAGCCAGACACTAAGATGGTGGTGGGTTGACTCTAAGAGCGAGAGCTTTAAGAAAATCAAACCTAACTCCCCCAAACTCAAATCTAGCTCCCCCAAACTCAAAACTACCTTCCCGAAACCCGAAATTGCAAAATATCCAAATCAAGCGATTTCACACCCGGTGTCTGGCTTGCAAAACAGCCGCGACGCCAAATTATTCATAGATGTATAAATAATTAAAATAGCGAAATTTCAATAATCTAACTATTATCAACACCTAAAAAATTAAACACATGAAAAGAAAACAATTTTTTGCTCTTGTGGTAAGCTTGTGTTCCCTTTTTACCATGAATACGGCAATAGGACAAACTGAGGGAACTGTTAATATGCGGGTTGTTTTTCCAATGGAGGTATCCAATGTTAGGTTGCATCTATGGGAACCATACAGTAGCACTTTTATCATGAATGCTACATGTGAGAATGAATTCTCAGCGGAGGTATCAAGCATTTTCAATCCAATGCTATTTAATGTAGAATTTGATATGCCAGCACATTTCATAACATCCTGGTGGATTGGTGGTGGAAATACCTATGTCGGAAATCTTATACCTGAGCGATTTGATGCTCATGGGCTTAAGTACGGTAAACTTTACATCAACAACCAGCTTCTGGATAACAGATATACCGTTATAAATAGTTCTGGTAACGGACTAAACATTTCTGTTAAAATAAATGATAACAACACAATTTCACCTACAGTTAAACCAAATTCCAATCCTTTATTGATTGATGATAGAATTCCCTCAGAAGTTCACCATCACAAGGCATATCTGAATACTTCATTGCCTCAGCCAAAACATGTGAAAATCGGCGGGTGGGCTGCTGCCATCACCGACAATAATATCCTGAATGAAAGTCAAATAGAAATTGATTACATCAAGGTTTATGGGAGGGAAAACAAACAACTTACACTGCTAAAAGAAAAGGATTACTCCACGTATGATCCAGAAAACGACGGAGGTTTATATTACCGTTACCCGTTTTTTCCATCGTCGCACGACTGGCATGATCCTATGCCGGGAAGCGTAAGTAATGGAATTTTAACTTTACATACATCGCAAAACCGAATGAAAGTATGGCATTGGTGGTCCCATAATTATACTTCTCCCAGTGGTTTTGATTACGATTCTTACAAAGTAGTTTGCAAAATGAGAATAACCGGTCACGCACTGGTACAGGTCGGAATAGACTTCTGGGATCAATGGGATAATGTTGATGAACTGGGAGTTTCTGACTGGCATTTTCACAACAACGGCGAGTGGCAGGAGGTAGTTTTTGATTCGCAGGATTTCTTCTCAAGCGACATTCAAATAGAAATACCACTCAATAATGTATGGAATGCTGTTTCAAGCTACATCAACCCAACCAACCCGGAATTGTCTTCAATCCTTGGTCAATTAGGTGACGATTTTATCATTTTTCAAAATCTTGATTCTGTTTACTATCCGGCTGGTGGTGTTATAGAGTTGTCAACATGGGACTATCAGAGTGGATATCTGATTAAAATGAATGAGGAAGCAACACTAACCCTAACCGGCTCTTATCCCGAAAACCGGATTCTCGAGGTGAAAAGTGGATGGAATATTATTCCTGTATTGTCAGTAGAACCTCAGCAAATCCAACAATTGTTTGCCACCAACATGGACAATATTATAATTATCAAAGAAATTATCGGAACAAAGGTTTTCTGGCCGGCTTACAACATCAATGGGCTTGACGAACTCAGCCCGAACAAATCCTATCTGATAAAATCCAATGCAACTTTTTCGGTAACGTTTGATTGATATGTCTTGTGCGCAATTTTTTTTAAATCACCCCAACAACCCTCCGATTGATGTTACGTGCGATAAAAGGCCCTTCGTAGATAAATCCGGTGTAAACCTGCACCAGGTCGGCGCCGGCTTGTAATTTTTCGATGGCGTCGTCGGGTGTGAAAATGCCACCCGCTCCGATGATCGGAAAGACTTTTCCGGATTTTTGTGCAAGATAACGAACTACTTCGGTTGCACGATCGCGCAGCGGCAGGCCACTCAATCCGCCGTTGCCAATCTGCTGTACGCGATCATCCGTTGTAATAAGATTGTGCCGGGTGATGGTGGTATTCACGGCAACTACTCCGTCTATTTTGGTTTGGGACACAATATCAATCACTTCGTCGAGCTGACCATCGTTCAGGTCGGGAGAGATTTTGAGCAGGATGGGTTTGCTTTTTGGCTGATCGTGGTTGATCTGCTGCAAGCGGTTCAAAATGAGCATGAGCTTGTCCTGATCCTGTAGTTCGCTGAGGTTGCTGATGTTGGGGCAACTCACATTAACAACAAAATAATCGACATAATCGAAAAGTTTGCAGAAGCATTCTTCATAATCGTCCACCGCTTTGTGGTTGGGCGTGGCAGTATTTTTTCCGATATTCCCACCGATGACGATGTCAGTCTTGCGCTTTTTAAGATTAGCCACAGCCTTGTCAGCGCCGATATTATTAAAACCCATTCGGTTGATCAGCGCCTGATCGGCAGGCAGCCGAAAAAGCCGTGGCTTAGGATTGCCGGGCTGTGGCCGCGGGGTGATGGTTCCTATTTCTACAAAACCAAAACCGAGATGTGCCAGTTGATTGTAAAGGGTGGCTTGTTTGTCGAAACCTGCTCCCACGCCCACCGGGTTAGGAAACTTTAGTCCGAACACCTCACGTTCCAACGAAGGATGCACTACCGAAGCAACGCTCGACATAAGTTGCTTCGCACCCGGGATCAGGCTGGTAAGCTGCAACCCTGACGCTACCAAATGGTGGATGCGCTCGGGATTGAACTGGAAAAGCAGGGGACGTAAAAGATGCCGGTACATGAGGATTATTGTTTATCCCCGGATTCTGTATCGGTATCGGTAAGAGTTTCGCCGGGAGCTTCCGCAGGAGCCTCGCCCTGTGTTTGTCCGGCTTCTTCGTCGGTAAATTCCATCATATTATTAGCTACCAGCAAATTGTACCAGGTCACCAGTTTTTTTATGTCGGAAGTATACACCCGGTCTTCGTCGTAGTCGGGGAGCACTTCTATCATAAATGCACGCAGCGCGGCGCCGTCAGACTTTGCGTCGAGCACTTCTTTACCTTCGTACTTGTCGTAAACCTTGCGAAACACATCGGCAAGCGACACATCTTCGGCGTGGGTGAAAATACTGATCTCGGCCAGCGAACTGATGCGCTCGTGGGCAAATGCCGGAAACCGCTTTCCGTCGGTGATGCTTTCGACGATGACACCCGATTTGGATTGTCCGATATTTTTGTACAAACCGGGCTTGCCCGATATCGATAAGATGTTTTTTAAATCCATATTGATGTTAAATTTTGGCAAAAATAAAAATTAAACACTACCTGACCCGAAAAGCGTGCGAAACATTGCAGCTCATCCCTAAAAAGGGCTGATGCCATAATAGTTGTATGGCGTGATCTTTTTCATTTCCACTTTTACCGCATCCGAAATTTCCAGTGTGTCGATAAAAAGAAGCATGGTTTCTCGGGTAATTTTGGTGCCGGTGCGCGTCAGCATTTTCAAAGCGTTGTAAGGATCGGGATAGCCTTCGCGGCGCAGGATGGTTTGAATGGCTTCGGCTACCACCGCCCAGTTTTCGTCGAGGTCGGCGGTGATTTTCTGTTCATTTAGCACCAGCTTATCAAGGCCTTTGCGCAACGATTGCAATGCGATGAGCGTGTGCGCAAAAGGAACGCCGATGTTGCGGCTCACGGTGGAATCGGTGAGGTCGCGCTGCAGGCGCGATATGGGCAGCTTTGCCGAAAGATATTCGAACATGGCATTGGCCAGCCCCAGGTTTCCTTCGGCATTTTCGAAGTCGATGGGATTCACTTTGTGCGGCATCGCCGATGAACCTACTTCTCCTTCTTTTATTTTCTGACGGAAATACTCCATCGAGATGTAGCTCCACATGTCGCGCGCCAGGTCGATGAGGATGGTGTTGATACGTTTCAGGGCGTCGAAGAAGGCGGCCATGTTATCGTAGTGTTCGATTTGTGTAGTAACATTTTGCCGCTGGATCCCCAGCTTTTCGTTCGTGAATTTATTAGCAAACTTCACCCAATCCACGTCGGGAAAGGCCACCAGATGGGCATTGAAGTTTCCGGTGGCGCCGCCAAACTTTCCGGAGAAAGGAATAGTATTGATCAAAGCAAACTGTTGCTCCAGCCGGTCGCTGAAAACATAAATCTCTTTGCCCAGCGTGGTTGGCGAGGCAGGCTGGCCGTGGGTGTGCGCCAGCATGGTGATCTCTCTCCATTTAAAAGCCAAATCGTAAAGCTGCTGCTGCAAATTTTCGAGCTGCGGCCAAAGCTGCTCCTGCCAGGCCTCTTTGAGCGCCAGCGGCACAGCGGTATTATTGATGTCCTGAGAGGTAAGTCCAAAGTGGATAAACTCTTTATAGGCCGACAGCGGCAGCTCATCAAACTTCTCGCGCAGGTAATATTCGATGGCTTTTACATCGTGATTGGTCACGGCTTCTATCTGCTTGATGCGTTGTGCGGCCGCCTCATCGAAGCTCCTGTAGATTTCGCGCAGGGTTTCAAAATTATCAACATCGAAACCGGAGAGCTGCGGCAAAGGCCAGGTGCACAGACTGATAAAATACTCCACCTCCACCAACAGCCGGTAGCGCATCAGCGCCGCTTCAGAAAAATAGGAGCGCAAAGTTTCGGTTTTGTTTTGATAGCGTCCATCGACGGGAGATATTTCCCAAAGGCCTTTCGAATGTGTCATAAAATTCTACAAATTGATTAGACGGGCAAATTTCGCATTTCATTCCGATAACGGCCTTGCATTTTTACATTATTTTTGCCTGCTCTACAAATATTTATTAATAAAATAAAAATAATGAACCGAAATTTTCTGATTGTCCTGCTCATACTTGTTGCAGGATTTCCCGGCATCAGCCGGTTGCAAGCCCAAAGCAGTGCCGACACCGTTGGCGGCTACATTTTTACAGATATTAAAATTGCACCACACATGCCTGTAAAAAATCAAAATCAGTCGGGCACCTGCTGGTCGTACGCAGGCGTCTCGTTTGTTGAAGCCGAAGTGCTGCGGCAGGGCGGCCCTGAACTCGATCTGGCCGAGATGTGGCCGGTACGTTATGCTTACGAACAGCGCGCCGAGAGCTACGTGCGGCTGCATGGCAACTTCAACTTTAGCCCCGGCGGAGAGCCGCACCAGGTAATGGCTACACTTGCCAACCGTGGCCTCCTGCCCGAAGAAGCCTACGACGGCCTCACCTACGGCGAAGACAAACATGTGCATGGTGAGATGGACCATGTGCTTAAAACTTTCGTGAAAGCTATCACCGACAACGAAAACCGAAAACTTACGCCCGTATGGATGACCGCCTACAACGGAATCCTCGACGCTTATCTGGGGCATAAACCGGAGCAATTTACATGGAATGGCAAAAGCTATACGCCCCAATCGTTTGCGCAGCAGGTTATCAAACTTAACCCGGCAGATTATGTGGAGGTTACCTCTTATTCCAATCATCCCTATTATAAAAATTTCTTTTTGATGATCCCCGACAACTGGGATTATGAAATGTATTACAATGTGAAATTGGAAGACCTCACCAACATCATCGATCTGGCCATCAACAACGGCTACTCGGTGGGCTGGGCTGCCGACGTGAGCGATCCGGGATTTAGCCATAAAAAAGGGCTGGCGCTGGTGCCCGAAAAAGAGTGGAAAGATATTCCGCGCCCTTCGCGCGACAGCGTTTTTGAGGTAGCCGGCAAACAGCGCGTGGTAACTGCCGAAATGCGCCAACAAGCCTACGACAACTATTCCGCCACCGACGACCATTCGATGCACATCATCGGCATGGCCAAAGACCAGGAGGGCAACACGTGGTACAAAGTAAAAAACTCGTGGGATACCGACAGCAACGCCTATGGTGGATATTTCTACGTTTCGCAACCTTACATCCGGCTCAACACGCTGGCCATTTATGTGCATCGCGATGTGGTGCCGCAGGGGATTAATTAATCACTAACCCGGGGCTTCAGGCCGGGGGTTAAAGGCAAAAAAGATTCAGTGGGCTTTCGCCTAAATGAGAAAAAAAATCAATACTGACCGACTAAAACTAACACAATCAGGTTAATCGGTCAGTAGTGATAAAAAACAAATCCCAAACAGGAAAAATAAAGAAAAGAGGTGCTGAGCGGCGAGGTTTCAATGCGTAATGAAAACCTTACCCGCCGTTGGCGATTTCCTGCAAATCGTTCGACTCGAAGATAACCTGCGTTGTCGGTTGACTATTAGCGATGGCGATCATGGCGCGGGCAACGTCGGTGGCCGGGATGGGTCGGTATTTTCGTAGTTTGCCAATCATAAATATTTTAAGTGGTTTCATCAGCCATTGGCCGATTGATTCGGCTGAGCGCTTTTCGTTGCGTTCGCCCAACAGCATCGACGGCCGCACGATGGTTTTCAGCGGGCCTTCAATCTTGAGCACCTGCTGCTCCATCTCGCCTTTGGTACGCAGATAAAAGTTACCTGAACCGGCTTTGGCACCAATGGAAGAGACCACCAGCAGCTTCCCGGCTTTTTTGTCGGCGGCAAGTTTTGCAATGGCCACCGGCAGCTCCAGATCGACTTTTTTAAAATTTTCTTTTGAACCGGCTTTTTTGATGGTGGTGCCGATGCAGCAAAAAACATCATTGATCGACTGCTGTATTTTTAAATTTTCTAAATGGCTATAATCGTCGATGATCTCTGTTAATCGCTCATGGTTGATCCCCATTGGCCGGCGATTGACGCAAATTACTTCGCGGTAGTTTTTATTGGCGAGCAGTTGCTCTGTAAGATGATGCCCGGTGAGGCCGGTGGCTCCAAAAACAAGTGCTCTCTTCAACTGCCTGCGCGCAGGCGTTGGTGGCTTGGGTCGCTTGGGTTGCTTGGGCTGCTTCAAGTTTCTAAAGTTTTGGTGATGAATAGACCAGCTCTCTTTTAAAATGGAAGATCATCGGACGGGCCTTCGGGAGGTATTTCGTCCATTGCTGGCGGAGGCGCTATGTTGGCGGGTGCTGACTGCTGTTGGAGCGGCTCCACGCGCCAGGCTTCGAGGTTGTTGAAATAGGAAACCTGGCCATTTTTCTCCCACCGGCGTCCCCGGATGTTAAAGACGACTTTTATCTGCTGACCAACAGGAATGTTTTCGATGGCCTCGCATTTATCCTGCGTAAGCTGAAATTTGATGGTCTCGATAAATTCGTTTGGGCCTACCGATTCGCGTTTTTCGATTACAAACTCTCTTTTCCTGAAGCGGTCGGTTACCTGCACCGCATCGTACTTTTCTAATAGTGTTCCTGAAATTTCGTAACTCATGATTCGTACTTTTTATCGTTAATTTTTATAAAACACTCTTTTTACTTTTCAATGACCAGCTTCCGCGGATGGTGGCACTTTGCAGCGCCCGCCGGAGCAATTTTTTAAAGGCTTCGCCCGTAACAGTTTCGGCGCCCAGGCTACGCAAATGCTGCGTCTGCTGCTGTGCGTCGATGAGCTGGAAGCCCCATTCCTTGAGGCGTTCGGTGAGATGCCACAAAGCAACTTTGGAAGCATTGCTTTGGCGAAAAAACATCGATTCGCCAAAAAAAATCCGGCCCAAAGATACACCGTAAAGTCCACCCGCCAACTGATTTTCTCTCCAAACTTCAACCGAGTGCGCATAACCGGCCCGATGCAGCGCCTGATAAGCCTTTATCATTTGGCTGTTGATCCAGGTGCCATCCTGGTGCTGCCGGTTTACTTCAGCACAGGCGGTGATCACCTGATCGAAAGCTTCGTCGAAAGTAACCTGGAAACGTCCGCTCCGTAGTGTTTGCCGAAGGGAGGCTGAGACCTTCAATTTGTCGGGAAACAAAACCATGCGCGGATCCAGCGACCACCACATGATTGGCGAATCCTCGTCGAACCACGGAAAGATGCCCATAGAATAAGCAAGCAAAAGCCGCTCTGGCCGCAAATCGCCACCGATGGCCAACAGCCCGTCTTTCTCCGCAAGTTCGGGCGGCGGAAAGATCAAATCATCGGTGAGGATATAGACAGACATTTTCGGACGGGAAATGTAGTTTTATTTTATTAAAACAAAAACAGCAGAAGCCTCCAACGGACGTCCATCGGCATTGCGCCAACGCAGCACAACGGTATAAATTCCGTTTTGTAAACTTGCCGGCAATTTAATGGTTGCCGGCAAGTTAGTCTGATTCACCTGATGCACCCGTTGCGACATCATATCAAAAATCGAGATTTCAGCCATCTGTTCGGTATCCACTCCGGCACTTATTTTTAATGGTCCCGCTGTGGGATTGGGTGCAACGATAAGTTGCCGCTTTTCTTTGGTGGCTGCCGGGGCAGAAGTGGAAGGGGCGAACCAAAAAGTATAACAACTGCGGGGTGCAGGCATGGGCTGAGTTACCGCCTCTCCCCCACCCTTTGCCAACAAATAATACTGAATGGTGTCGGTGGGATGCAAATCGGTGAGTGTTGTGGTATAAAAATCACCTGAAGAAAACATTGGCATTTTTATAAAATCCGAAATAACATCGTTGCGGTAAAATACAAAAACAGAGTCGGGTGAAACCGAGGCAAACAACCGGGTGGAAATGGTAAGCGTATCCTGAAAAGTTTGCAAGCCTGCAATTTTTTGGTGGTTGAAGTGCAGAAGGTTTTCAGAAGTGAATTCTTTGGAGATACAATGCAACGCCCCGTGCAATGGCGTCAACTCGCGCGAGTCGATCATCACCAGGCGGTATCCAGGCATGGCGGATCGATAAATATTTATGGCCGCGCTATCGTAGTCGGGCAGGTTGTACGAAGGAATTACCACCACATCGTTGATGATGATGGAATTGGTGTAGGTGCGCATTTCGTCATTTTGCGTGGTAGCCCAGGTTCCATCGGCTTTGGGCGGTACCGGGATGCGGATTATTTTGTAAGGAATCCCGTTGCTGTTGGTTATTTTTTCAAGCGTATCGGCAAACGATTCGAGGAGGTCATGATCGGGGGCGTGATCGGGTAGTTGTGCCATCAGGATTGTCTCGCTGTCGATGATTTTCATAAACATATCCACATGGCACCATATGCCGCCGCCGCTGTGCGTAAGCGCTTCGAGGTACATCATCTCGTCGAGGCCAAAGTATTGTTCCATCATCGCCTTCACTTCGGAAGGCGAAAGATTTGGGTTTTGCGAGAAAATCCTGGTGCTGCTCCATCCGCGGCCCAGACCGTCGGTGAGCAGGTTGCCGCCTTCAAACTGCAGGGGCATATCGTTAACCGGGATGTTCCAAAGGTTTCCGATTTGGGTGGGAATAGAATCATCATTAGGGCGGTTGTAATTAGAATAGCCCGCATCGATGATTTGGCGTTGCATGGAGCGATTGGCCGTGTTTTCATATCCCGCAAAGGGGCCATAATCGCGTATCCAGAGCGTTTCGGTCCAGCCGGGGATGAGGTGCACGTTTTCGCCGGGCACCAGGTGGTCGCGCAAATAAGTGCGTATTTCGGTGGTGTCCATCGGCGCCTGCCCGGGATAGTAGATTACCCACACGGTGGCCGAGGGCTGCACTGCCCGTGCAATGGCCGCTGTGATCATGTTGCGCTGCGGATGATAATCCCATGTGAGCAAAAGCCCTTGCTGTGGCGCAAACTCCGGTGGATAATAAACCTGCTGGGCGTTGAGGCCTGAAACCAGAAAAATGAAGATGGGAATAAGATGGAGCGTTTTCATTTGGCGTTAGTATATTGCTGCATACAGTTTTTCAGGTTTTTTTCAAAATGATCGAAAGCAGACAGTTGTCTTAGCGGGCGAAAATCGTTAGTGTATTCGGCAACCAAATGCACAGCGGCATTTACATTAAACTTTTTTAGGTTTCTGGATTTTAAACCACTTACCTTCTTCAAAAGTTGGTATAATTTTTCTTTAGGCTGGCTTTCATCTTCAAGTTGCGACACCGTCTTTGGCTTTAGCTTTTCTTCGATAGACTTAAAAATTTCGTTTTTCCTTTCATTCAAAATGCTTTTGTTGTTATTTTCTGCATCTCTGTGCACAAATAAAATATCAAAAGGATAAAGCTCTAAAGCTAATTCCACTTTTTTCAACAGATTCAAAGGTGGTTTTCTAAGCTTGCTAAAATCAGCATATGCACCCTCGTTTGGGGTAGTTGGATACAAATTATCCAATTCCCATTTAATAATTCTCAATAAAGTTCTGCCTGATCTGCCATCGGCGATCAAGGTAAATTTAAGTGTATCCATCAATAATCAAAATCTAGTTGGATTTGGTTGATGTTTTCAGCTACAGTCCTTTTACTTTTCGATCCTTTGTGTTTTTTTCGATAATTTCCTTTAGGTTCATTGAACTCATTACCGGTAGCCTGGCCAATCCTGCCAGTATCGAGGTAGGCAATAATTTCTCCCGGCGAGGTTGCTTCGGCCAATTGATGATTGGTTTTCCATGTATCTCTCAAAGCGGAGAAACCTGTGTATCTGATTTTCTTATTAAACAGCTCACTATAACACTCTTTCTCTTTGGCTAAATAAAGGCTTTCGTCCGGAACCGTATTGACAACCAAGGGCGAATGCGTATTGATGATTACCTGACGCAAGGGATTATCATCATCTACTGCAAACTCTGTGTCGGTAGCAATACCTTGAAGCAACTCGACCATTAGCGGGATTTTTTTAGGATTTATTCCGTTTTCGGGTTCTTCCAGACAGATCAGCCGGCTGCTTAAATTGTCCTCCTCAATAATTGCCAGTGCTAGAAACCGCAATGTACCATCTGACAGAGAATGAGCTGGCAGCGTTAATCCATTTTTGAAATGTGCCTGAAGTGTAAGCAAATCTCGTTTTTCATCGTTATCAACTGAAATATCTGAAATGTCTTCCACCAAACCAATTAGCTTGTTGGTCAATTTTTGGAAAACATCATCTCCGGTTTTTGCGGCGTTTAATCGGAACAATGTGGCAGGCAAATTAAGCCCGTTAGCTTTAATTTCGGCATTTTTGACCTCAAAAATGGAATTAGGTTGGCGCAAGGCAACAGGCTCCGATTGCAACATAATCCAGTCGCGCATTTCCTGACGAGCCAGAAATGCAGTGGGCGACTCAGCCGTAACAGTTGACAATAACGTCCGTGGCATTTTTTCAGCAATAAATTCTGTTGTCCTTCCTCCCCTTTTATTTTCGGTAGAATCAGCATGAAGTTTAATAATCCCATCTTTGGTCGAAATAAAAGGAGAACCGGATCTCCTACCCATTAATACCGAATCGAGCCATGCGCTGTTTCGTTCAAACAAGATATTTTTTCGGGCATTAGTTAACGTAACAGGAATTAATGCTTCATGGATAATTTCTATTGGTTCTCTTTGTGAGGCTGCACCGTTCAGTTTTAAATGCAAAGTATATCTTAAACTCGTAATTTTCGCTCTGGCTGTTTGCCCTAAATCATCGGTTCCCTCTTTAGGAACCAACATATCAATCTCGAATTCGATTGTTTTTGTTACATCTTCTCCGGTGCGATAAAACATATCCTCAATATTGCTGTGCTTTTGATTTTCGCTGCGTATCGACCTGGCCGCTTCAACAACCGTTTTATCCGCAAGGTTAGAAAGAAAAGCGAGCGCATCAAAAAAGTTTGATTTTCCGATGGCATTGGCTCCGGCAATACACGTAAAAGGCCCCAGGTAAAGCTCTGTATTCATCAAACTTTTGAATCCGGTGATTTTAATCCGCGTAATCATGTTTCATGATTTTTATTTGGTGGCTAAAATAAACAAACTTTAAACAATCTGGTGTCCCGGAAACTTTAGTAGCATAGGCAAAATGAAGATTTGACTTTTTTAAAATTGATTGTTTTTATTCAAAACATTTTACAACGGAACATGCAGCATTTTTTTACCTTTGTACATCTTTATTAGTTCAATTCCTTATTATTATGACAACAGAGCAAGTAGTTTTAAAACGGCTTCACGAATTACCCGACTACCTTCATTTGCAGGTCATCGACTATATGGAATATCTTATTACAAAGCACAATATCTCCAAAAACGAAGAAACTATGGTAAGTGAAGATCATAAAAAAATCCTGACGTTGCGGTACGAAAAGTTTAAAGAAAACCCCCATGCCGGTGATGATTGGGAAATTGTGAAAAAACGGTTTGCCAACTTTTCATCAAACACAATAAAAGCGGATCATTTTGTAATGCCTGATCGGGAGGAAAGAAATGAGCGATAAGGTTTTTATAGATACCAATGTCTTGGTGTATTCTTTTCATACCGGTGATGAGTAGAGAAATTACTAATTTTGTGCTAAACATTTTACTATGGAACATTCAGCTTTTATCAATATCGACTTGCTCTCCCAAGAGGCCAGAAAGGAGTTGGAGACTTTTTATGAGTTTCTGCTATTTAAAAACAAGAAACAAAAGGCCAAAGAAATTGAGCCTCAAGAAAAACGGTTCGCCAATTTTTTATCAAACACAATAAAAGCGGATCATTTTGTAATGCCTAATCGGGAGGAAAGAAATGAGCGATAAGGTGTTTATTGATACGAATATTTGGGTTTATGCGAGGGTTGAAGGAACTGATTTGGAAAAACATAAAAAAGCAATTTCCTTCCTTAGAAACCTATCGAATCGGGTTATTATCAGCACACAGGTTATCAATGAGTTTTATAGTGCCTTATCCAAAAACATGATAGCTGAAGCTAAAATCCAGAGTGCAATCGAGCAAATACTTCCTGATGTTGAGCTTAATAAATTATCATTGAATACAATCAGAAAAAGTTGGGAAATTAAGCTAAAATACCAGCTATCAATTTACGACTCCCTCATCATAGCTTCTGCCCTGGAAGCCGATTGCAAGATACTCTACACCGAGGACTTGCAGCATAATCAACTCATCGAAGGCAAACTCAGGATCATAAATCCCTTTATCAGCGAGTAATGTTTTTTGTGCGATTGACCAAAAGAGTCACTCCGCTCTGCTCACCAAATTCACAGCAAAGATTGTAAGTCCGTCCCTGCTTTCCGATACGGTGATATCCCCGCCCATCTGCAAAATTATTTGTCGGCTCAGGCTAAGGCCAATGCCCGAACCATTTTCTTTGGTGGTATAAAAAGGAACAAAAATCTGTTCTTTTATCTCAGGCGGTATCTGCGGGCCGTTGTTGGCAATCTCCAGTTTTATGGTGTTGCCAAAATGTGTGAGTTTAAGCGAAATGAAGGGCATATTGGTTTCGCTGGCAATGAGAGCTTCGGAGGCATTTTTCATGAGGTTTAAAATTACCTGCGACAAAAGCTGTTCATCCGAGGTGAGCATTAGATTTTCGGGTAACGACTTTCGGATTTGTATCCCGACAAATCCCGGATAGGCGCTGGCAGCAAGTAACGCGCGCTCGATGAGACCCGAAATATCCACCGGCCTAAAGTGTGGCTCAGGCAGCTTGGTAAACTTTCGGTAGTTTTCTACAAAACGCATTAGCCCCACGCCGCGTTCTTCGATTACACCCAGACCTTTCACGGTGTTTGCAATCATCGTGGCGTCCACATTTTCGGGTTTTATTATTTGATCGTTGGCTGTAAAATATCCCGAAATTACCTGCGTGAGCGAAGTGATGGGCGCAATATTGTTCATAATTTCGTGTGCCAGTGTGCGCGCCAGTTTTATCCAGGCGTCGATTTCGCGGTTGTCGAGTTCCTTGGTAATGTCGCTCACCGCCACCAGCTTTATGATTTCGTGGTGGGTTTTTATTTCGGACAGTTTAAAAAGTAATTTCTGCCCGTATTTGTTCTCGAAAATCGCCGACTGCTGAGATTTCCCGGAGCTTTCCATAATGAAAGCGGGCAGCGCCGCGTCGATAGCCAGCAAGGTATTTATGTGGTGCCAGGCACTAATTTGCGTAAGTTTGGTAGCCGCAGGATTGATATTTACTACCCGCCCTTTTTCGTTTACCGAAAAAAGTCCCGTTGCCGACTGGTCTATTACCGAGCGGAAATACTGCTCCTGGGTGTTGATGTCGATTTTTGTTTTCTTAAAAATTTCGTTCAGCCGGTCGATGGCTTTATAAATTTCGTCGATGGCTTTGTTGCCCGACTTGCGGGGCGTTTTCAGGGTGGTGTCGTCATTCTCGATACCCATCAGAAAAGAGGCAATCCAGTGGTTGATTTTATTAAAATAGCTGATGATATTAATAACTGCGCCTATCAGCAGCAAAACCATTAGCACAGAAAAGGTAACCATCTGCATTTCGACATACAGAAATGTAGCCGCAGCAGCCAGCAGGATGATAATCAGCAGCCTCGACAGGATGGCCCGGTAAAAATGTTTGTACGGCATGGATTGCATTATTAACCTTTATTCTTCGAACGACTTCAATTTTTTGTAAAGCGTTGGCCGCGAAATGCCCAGCTTTTTGGCCACAGCACTCATGTTGCCGTTTTCTTTTTGGATGGCGGCTTGTATCATCTCCTTCTCCATCTCCTCGATGGTTTTGTTGTGCAGATGGCTGGCCGCCGGCTTTGCGGCCTGAAGCACAAAACACTCTTCGGTCAACTGATCGCTGTCGGCCAGTATTACAGCCTTTTCGATGCTGTGTTGCAGCTCACGCACATTGCCGGGCCAACTGTGCCGCAGCAGTTTACCGGCAGCTTTTGGTGTTAATTTAAGGCGCGGTTTGTTGTATTTCATGCTATATTTTTCCAGATAAAATTCGGCAAGCAGTACCACATCGTTTCCGCGTTCGCGCAGCGGCGGCACCTCGATGGTGATGGTATTGATGCGATAGAGCAAGTCTTCACGAAAAAGCCCGCCGGCGATCATTTTCGGCAAATCCTTGTTGGTGGCCGTTATCAGCCGAATATCGACGGGAATAGGCTTGTTGCTTCCCACCTTTATAATATTTCTGCTTTGCAAAACCACCAGGAGCTTAGCCTGAAGTGCTAAGGGAAGGTTCCCGATTTCATCCAAAAATAAAGTGCCTTTATGTGCCGCTTCAAATTTGCCTGCCCGGTCGTCCTTGGCATCGGTAAAGGCGCCTTTGGTGTGGCCAAAAAGTTCGCTTTCAAAAAGTGTCTCGGTGATGGCGCCCATGTCCACATTCACCATGATCTCATTTTTGCGCAGCGAATGCTGGTGAATTTCGCGGGCTATCAACTCTTTGCCTGTCCCGTTTTCGCCCACAATAAGAATATTGGCGTCGGTGCCGGCTACTTTTTTTACAACCGTCATCACATTTTTCATGGGTTCCGACTGGCCAATAAGTTCCTGTGCGGGAGGCCGGAGTGCCTGTTTTAATGTGCGCGCTGTTTTGGCCAATGCGTTATTATCCATCTGGCTCTTGCGCAGTTTCATGGCCGCATGGAGTGTGCTGAGCAGCTTGTGGTTGTCCCAGGGTTTCAGAATAAAATCGAAAGCGCCTTCTTTTACGGCTTTCACGGCCAGCTCCACATCACCATAAGCGGTTATCATCACCACCACAATCGATGGATCCTGTTTTTGGATTTGGTTTAACCAAAATATTCCTTCGTTCCCAGTGTTGATGCCCGCCTTAAAATTCATATCCAACAGCACCACATCAATATTTTGTTGCTGTAGCGTGGTGAGCAGTACATTGGGGTTGCTGAGCGGAAACACCCGGTCAAATTCCGTTTGCACCAACATCTCCAAAGCGGTAAGCACGCTCTTGTTGTCGTCGAGTATGAGAATATTGCCTTTCATAGCCAGCGAAATTAGACATTTTGTAAACGAACGAAACAGGGGTGTTAGATAACTTTACACTTTTTTTTTGATAAAATCGCTGTTTTAATTTTAAAGATCAACTGGTCAACGCTTTGCGATTAGCGGCACTGCGATTGAGCAGAGTGGGATTAAAAGCTAAAAAAAAGTAAAGCCATGGATATTCCAAAAGTGAAGAAAAAAGGATTTAAAAAGAAGCACCTGCTGATAGTTCTGGGGGCGCTGCTTATTGCATTTCTGGTGTATCAGGCCTTTTTTGCCGTTCATTTGTCGACTTTAAATGTGGATGCCGAAAAGGTGCAGATAGAAACGGTGTCGGAAGGCATTTTTCATAATTACATCACCGTTACCGGAAATGTGGAACCCATCGCCACCATATTTCTGGATGCGCGCGAGGGCGGGCGCGTGGAGGAGAAAGTAATCGAGGAGGGCGCTATGGTTAGCAAAGGCGATGTAATCCTGCGCCTGAGCAATCCCGATCTTACACTCAGTATTTTAAACAGCGAATCGCAACTGGCCGAAAAGAGCAACTTCCTGCGCAATACCATGGTGGTGATGGAACAGGAAAAATTGCAGATCAAGCGCGAGCTGCTAAACCTGGAATTCGACATCAAACGCAAAAAGCGGGTGTATGGCCAAAAGCAGGTCTTGTTTCAGGATGAGCTGATATCGAAAGAAGAATTTCTGATGGCGGAGGAAGATTACCAGTTTGCGCAGCGTAGTTACGAACTCTATATGGAACGCCAGCGGCAGGATTCGATTTACCGCAAAATTCAGGTGGATCAGATGGAGGACAACCTGCGCAACATGGAGATGAACCTGAAACTAATCCGGCAAAGCCAGGACAACCTGAATGTAACAGCTCCGGTTGACGGACAGTTGACCACGCTGGAAGTTGAGCTGGGGCAGTCGGTACCCAAAGGCGGCAGGATAGGGCAAATCCATGTGTTGTCGTCGTACAAGGTGGTGGCGAAAATCGACGAACACTACATCGACCAGGTGCACACAGGTCTCATGGCAACGCTCGACAGGCAGGGACAAGAATACCAGTTGAAGATCAGGAAAATATTGCCCGAAGTGCGCGATGGCCGCTTTTCGGTGGAATTGGTTTTTACGGGCGAAAGGCCCGACAATATGCGCACCGGGCAAACTTACTACACACGCCTGCAACTGGGAAGCCCCGAAGCAGCAATTTTGCTACCACGCGGCAACTTTTTCCAGCAAACCGGAGGACAATGGATTTTTGTGCTTTCGCCGGATGGCAAATTTGCCGAAAGGCGCATGATAAAAATAGGACGGCAAAACCCAATGTATTATGAAGTATTGGAAGGCTTAAAGCCCGGAGAAAAAGTAATTGTGTCGGGCTACGAAAATTTTGGTGACAACCAGCGGATAGTGCTAAGATGAAGAAAGTATTAATAACTCCGGCTTTAGGCTGGCGTTGTGGAGATGTCAGAATCACTAACCCCGGCCTTTAGGCGGCGTTGAGGAGATGTCAGGATCACTAACGCCGACGTTTAGGCTGGCGTTGAGGGAATGTCAGAATCACTAACCCCGGCCTTTAGGCGGCGTTGAGGAGATGTCAGGATCACTAACGCCGACGTTTAGGCTGGCGTTGAGGAAATGTCAGAATCACTAACCCCGGCCTTTAGGCCGGGGAAAAAAGGGATACAAAAGTTTGTGGGGCTTTAGCCCCAACCAACAAAATGATGTGATGAGTTCAGTGAGAGATAAGGATTTGAAAAAAATATTAAAACAAAACAGCAATCTCAAAAAATAACACAGCGATGATTAAAACAGAAAAATTAACAAAGGTCTTCAGCACCGATGAAGTGGAAACACTGGCTTTGCGCAATGTGGATATCCATGTAAAAAAAGGCGAATTTGTAGCCGTGATGGGGCCTTCGGGCTGCGGCAAGTCAACGCTACTCAACATTGTAGGGCTACTCGACAATCCCACCGACGGCACCTATACTTTTGCCGGCACAGATGTAACGCATCTGAAAGAGAAAGACCGCACGCAGTTTCGCAAAGGCAACATAGGGTTTGTCTTTCAGAGTTTCAACCTGATCGACGAGATGAATGTTTTCGACAATGTGGAGCTGCCGCTGATGTATCTCAAAATGAAAGCTTCCGAGCGCAAACAAAAGGTGAACGATGTTTTGCAACGCATGAAAATCGGCCACCGGGCCAAGCACTTCCCCCAACAGCTTTCGGGCGGACAACAGCAGCGCGTAGCCATTGCGCGGGCAGTGGTGGCCAATCCAAAACTCATTTTGGCCGATGAGCCGACAGGTAATCTCGACTCGAAAAACGGTATCGAAGTGATGAATCTTTTAACAGAACTCAACCAAACGGGAGCTACCATCATCATGGTTACCCACTCCGACCGCGATGCCGGCTATGCTCACCGCGTAATAAACCTGTTCGATGGTGAGGTGATTATGGAAAAGAAAGTAAGCAGGGACCTGTAGGAAAGGGATTTACGAATTACGAATTACGAATTACGATTGACGATTGACGAATTACGATTGGCGAATTACGATTGACGAATTACGATTAATGAATTATGAATTAAAAAAAATGAATATCGAATATCGAATCTTGAATATCGAATTTTGAATATCGAATGAAAGCCCCAACGGGGCGACATCAATTTGGATTTACGATTTACGATTTACGAATCTTGAATCTTGAATCTTGAATTAAAAACCCAAACAAACGAATACCATGTGGCTGAAAAATTTAAAATCGTTTTCACAACATCTTGTCAACAGCAAGCTCTACACAGCAGTTACTGTTTTGGGATTTGCCATTTCGTTGAGTTTCGTTATCCTGCTGAGCGTTTACATCAAAAACGAATTATCAGTAAACGATTCGCAGCTCAACAAAGACCGGATTTTCCGCTTGGTCAATGAACAAGATGCAACCTTCGCGCCCCCTATTGGCCAATGGTTACAGGGGGAGTTCCCGGAAATAGAAAGTTTTACGCGTATTTATGAAAACACCGGAACTTTGATCACAGCTGATGATGTTAAAGTAAAGTTTAACTATTTGCTTGCCGATTCCGCCTTCTTCAATATTTTTACTTTCGATCTTGTCGAAGGCGATAAAGAAATGGCCTTGAAAACCCGCAACTCTGTGGTGCTGAACCGCGAATTTGCCAACCGCATTTTCGGCTCGAAGTCGCCCATGTACCAGCAGATAAAAATTGACGGTATTCCGTGTGTTGTAAACGGTGTAGTAGAAGATATTTCGCAAAGCTCCAACTTTAGCTCCTGCGATGCCATTATCAACTTTAGGATGCTGTGTGATTTTTGGGGATGGTCAGAATTGCTAACCAGCTTTGGAAGCAGTTCCTTCGGGCTTTATTTCCTTGCTAAACCCAACACCAACCTGCCCGCAAAAGCTCCGGAAGTACTGGAACTTTTAAAGAAAGGTTTTTGGCTATATCAAGACGGTTGGGCAAAAACAGCAACCTTTGAACCACTCACCGACAGCTATTTGAGCACTATACCCGGCAGAGGAATTGATCAAAACAACAAAACACTAATTTTAATTTTGTTTGCCATCGTTGTCCTTATCCTGGTGCTGGCTATTATCAATTATATCAACCTCACCATCGCCCAGTCGGGGATGCGTGTGAAAGAAATTGCCATCAAAAAACTACTGGGCAGTAGCCGACGTAAACTCATTACGCAACTGGTGGGCGAATCTATTATTGTTTGCACCACCGCATCGCTTATGGCAGTAATGGGAGGCTTTTTGGCCGAACCTCTCCTCAACCGTGCATTGGATACCCAAATCGGACTTGCCGAAATATTTACACCCGAAACGGTATTTGTTTTATTCATATTAATTGTCATTGTTGGTTTTGTTTCGGGCATCGTGCCGGCCATCATCATCACCAGGCTGCGTGCCATCGACGTTATCAAAGGTGGCTTCCGCCGGAAAAGCAAAATATTGTATTCTAAATTCCTCATTGCTTTTCAATACATTGTTGTCATTGTGCTGATTATTGCCACCATTATTATCACCCAACAAACCAACTTTATGCGCAAGCGGGATTTAGGATTCAACAGCAACAACATTGTGTGGCTCGACAACAATATAGAACCCGAGCATAAAGAGGGTTTTAAAAATCTTATCAGGAAAATTCCGGGGGTCAAAAATATTTCGTTTTGTGCCGGCACACCCATCGATGGCGGCAATAACCAGTCGTTTATGTACGAGGAGCAACCGGTAAGCTTACAGGAATTTGTTGTGGATAGCGCGTTTTTTGAAATGATGGAGCTAAAGATACGCCCCACTGCGGTGGCCTATTCAAAGGAGGGTATTTGGCTCAACCGATATGCGGTGGACAAGCTGGGGCTTGATGCGCTGCCCGTGAGTTTCAAATCATACAATGGTGAGGAACCGGTTTTGGGCATTACCAACAATTTTAATATCGAATCGCTGCACAACGAGTTGGGAATGGTGATGATCCGCCAATTGAAAAAAGACGATTACGCTTGGAAAATTCTTGTTCAGATTGAATCGGGCGATATAATTTCAACCTTCGATCAGGTGAAAAAAACCTACCTGGACTATACCGGCGGCATGCCTTTCGACTCAGGATTTTTTGATGATAAAATAGAAAGCTGGTACGATGGCGAAAAGCGCACAGCGGCCATCGTGAGCTATTTTGCCCTGCTTTCTATCGTCATCTCCATCATGGGAATTTTTGCCATGTCGGTATTTTACAATCAGCAAAAGATAAAGGAGATAGGTATTCGTAAAGTAAATGGCGCCACGGTATTTGAAATCGTTAAAATGCTGAACATGGATTTTGTAAAATGGGTAGCCGTGGCCTTTGTTGTGGCGTCGCCCATTGCCTGGTACGCCATGAATAAATGGCTACAGAATTTCCCGTACAAAACCGCGATACATTGGTGGGTATTTGTGGTGGCCGGCATTTTCGCCCTTGCCATAGCTTTGATAACCGTAAGCTGGCAAACCTGGCGTGCCGCCCGCCGAAACCCGGTGGAGGCACTGAGGTATGAGTGATGATTGACGAATTACGATTAATGAATTATGAATTAAAAAAAATGAATATCGAACATCGAATCCTGAATCTTGAATCTTGAATATCGAATCAAAACCCCAACGGGGCGACATCAAATTGGGTTTACGATTTACGATTGAAAAATTTGAATCTTGAATTCCGCACGTGCGGAATCGAATCTTGAATTTTGAATATCATATTAAAAAATAAAACAATGTCCAGAATAATCAAAATCCTGAAAAATTTCAAACGCAGCCCCATGCTGTTGTTTGTCAACCTGCCGGGTCTGGCCATCGGGCTGGCAGCGTTTCTGTTGCTGATGATTTATGTGGTTCACGAAACCAGCTTCGATAGGAGTTTTCCTACCAGGGATCGTGTCTATCGCCTTTACAACACAATTATCGAGGACAACGCAACACAAACTTACCCCATCTGCTCCCGCAAAGCTTACACTGAAATTCCTGCTGAAATACCGGAAATAGAAAAAACCTGTCAGATTTACCGGGGCTGGCAAATGATTCTCTCGAAAGGCGAAGCCCAATTCCCTATCAATAGTTTGCTTTTTGTTGATCCCGAATTTTTTGATGTTTTCGGAATGGAGCTGTTGCAGGGTGAAAAAGCACAAGCCTTACAAGGCAGCCATCAACTGGTATTGGCGCAATCGGCTGCGCACACGATTTTTGGCGATAAGCCCTGCCTGGGAGAAGTCCTCAGCATAAGAGGCGAAGATTACCAGATAACGGGAGTAATAGATGATCTGCCCAAAACCACCCATCTCCAATTTGACGTACTGGCCAGCATGAAAACACTGGATCCGGATTTGTATTTTGGCGGACTTGAGTTTTTTACTTACTATTTGCTCACCGAAAACGCCGATGCAAAGGCTGTTGAAGATAAGGTTGCTGAACGCAATAACAAGATCGTTTCGGAGATTTTTAACAGCGAAAACACCATGGTGCGTTCGGGCATCGAGCCATTAACCGCCTTGCACCTGCACACCCGCGCCGATTTTGACTTGTCGCCAAAGGGCAGTGTGCGCCAAATCATTCTGGTGGCTGCGCTTGCGGCATTCATTCTGCTGATTGCTATAATCAACTTTATCAACCTTTACATTTTTCAGGGCGAGAAACGGCTACTGGAAATTGGTATCCGCAAATCGTATGGTGCCACACCAGCCAGTCTGCGCCGCATGTTTTACCTCGAAACCGCCTTGATTATCCTGCCGGCTTTTGTGCTGGCTTTGCTGCTTGCCCAGGCCGGCATTTCGTATTTTTCCCGATTGATGTGGGTTGATTTGAGCTTTTCAGAAATAATTTCGCCAATCAGCATCATAATGATGATAAGTTTTCTGGTGCTGCTGGTTTTTTTGGCAGGCAGCTATCCGGCACATTTCCTCTCCCGCCTGCCGCTGATCGATGCTGTGCATGGCGGTGCAAAATCGGTACACCGTAAAAAATGGCTGTCGGTATCCTCGGTGGTGGTGCAATTTTTTATCAGCATTTTGTTAATTGTAAGCCTGTTGGTGTTTCATGGACAGATTTCGTACATGAAAAATATTCCGTTGGGTTTTAATCCCGAAAAGGTTGTTGGGATCAGTAATTTCAATGTGCCAATACACAACAAAGCCGAAGCCATCGGCCAGGAGTTGCGAAAGCTCACTTTCGTGGAACAGATGGGCACGAGCGCTCACTTTATGGGCGGCGGCCCCAGCGGGCAGGGCGTTTATTTGTTTGGCCAATCAGAAGAGAAAGGTAAGAGCATCAACGAATACCGCGTAAAGGCAGGCTTTTGCGAAGTGATGGATTTGCAGTTGGCCGCCGGACGGTTTTTCAGAGATACGCCCGAAGATAAATCCGGCATTATCCTCAACCAAACCGCAGTAAAGATGCTCGGACTTGAAAATCCTGTAGGGCAATTGCTGATCATGCACAGCGAGGAACCACTGAAAGTTATTGGCGTAGTGGAAGATTTTTATTACAACGAGAATGCCGGACAAAAGATAGAACCGCTTTGTCTGACCGCCTATTCGGGTCAGGTGAATGTTTTTTATCTAAAAATTTCGGGCGAATTTACCCAAGATCGTCGCGAAGCTGTGGCAAAGGTATTTCATGATTTGTTGCCGGAATATCAATTCAGCAGCTTTTCGCTCGACGACCGTTTTGCGGGGAAATATGCATTGGAAGATCGGTTTTTCAGGATGGTGTTAAGCGGTACGCTCCTGGCCATTCTGCTAAGTTTTATTGGCATGTTTGCGCTTTCGGGATACAATGTGGAGCGGCGCACCAAAGAGATCGGCATCAGGAAAGTACATGGCAGCACCACCTTTCAGGTAACCATCAAATTGCTGACGGATATTTTAATTTGGGTTTTAATAGCTATGATTCCCGCTTTTCTGGTGGCCTACATCGCCATGCAGGAGGTGCTGATGAACTTCGTCAACAAAGTCTCCCTGTCGCCGCTTTATTTTCTTTTGGGTGGAATCATTGCGCTGGCAATTGCCACGCTGGCGATTTTATTTAAAACCATCGGAGCGGCAAATCAGAATCCGGTGGAGAGCCTGAGGGATGAATAGAAATTTGCTTCGCGTAATTTGCCTCGCTTCGCTCGGCGTAATTTATCCTCGCTTCGCTCGGATGGAATTTGCGCTTCGCGCGTAATTTGCTTCGCGGAATTTATTGTAATTGTGAATTGTAACAAAATCAATTACTATCAATTACAACAAATTACCATCAATTACAACAAATTACCATCAATTACAACAAATTACCATCAATTACAACAAATTACTATCAATTACAACAAATTACCATCAATTACAACAAATTACCATCAATTACAACAAATTACTATCAATTACAACAAATTACCATCAATTACAACAAATTATTATCAATTACCATAAATTACTATCAATTACAACTAATTACTATCAATTACAACTAATTACTATCAATTACAACTAATTACTATCAATTACAACAAATTACTATCAATTACAACTAATTACTATCAATTACAACAAATTACTATCAATTACAACAAATTACCATCAATTACAACAAATTACTATCAATTACAACAAATTACTATCAATTACAACAAATCACCATCAATTACAACAAATTACCATCAATTACAACAAACTACCATCAATTACAACAAATTACTATCAATTACAACAAATTATTATCAATTACCATAAATTACAATCAATTACAACAAATTACCATCAATTACCATAAATTACAATCAATTACAACAAATTACCATCAATTACAACAAATTACCATCAATTACAACAAATTACTATCAATTACAACAAATTACTATCAATTACAATTACAACACATGTTAATCCACCACATCAAACTTGCATTAAACCTACTCCAACGCAACAAACTCTACTCAATTCTGAGCATTTTGGGGTTTTCGACGGGTTTTACCGTGTGCCTCATTATTGGTTTGTACATTTTCGGTGAGACAACCATGGATACCTGGCTCCCCTCCCACCATCGAATTATCAGGGTGGTAGATTTTAAAGAAAACCAAAGCAGTCTCGATATGAAGATGACCGTGGATTTTAAAAACAACTTCCCCGAAGTGGAGCAGGCCTGCACCATGGAGCTTACCAATGGTTTTGATATTTCGGTAAAAGCCAACCGGCAGTTTGCGCTCTCGCATGGAATTATTTGCACCACCGACGACTTTTTCAAAATTTTCCCGCTCACGATTTTTCAAACCAACAGCGATAAAATTTTCCCTGGCTTGCAATCTATTGTAATTACACAATCACTGGCCCGCACACTTTTTCAGGAGGAAGACCCATTGGGCAAAACTATTACCATCCTAAATGATATGACGGGTAAGATAAGCGCTGTGGTGCAGGACTTTCCACGAAATTCAAGTATACGCGCCGACATTTTCGTAAATGCCAAAAACGAAGCATTTCGCTTTAGCCAAAGCTGCAACCATGGCAAATGCTGGAATCCTGCCAATCATTTTTTATTGCTAAGGCAAAATACTGACTTCGTAGCTTTGCAGCACAAGCTGGATGGCATTGTCACTACTGAAAAATATGAGATAAAATCGCTTGGCTGGCAAAACCTCGGTGATATTTACCTCGGGCAATCTTTTGAAGACAGCTCAATGATGATGGGAAACCGCACTATCTTGTGGGTATTTGCAGGACTGGGTGCACTGGTGCTTTTGCTTTCCATCATCAATTTCATCAATTTTTATATCGCCATGCAGTATGCTCGGCTGAAAATCATCAGCATCAAGAAAATCCACGGAGCGCAATTCGGCCATTTGCTGACCCACGCCCTGGTGGAGGTTTCGATAAGCATCATAATATCAGTTGTTTTCGCTTTGGTTCTGGTTCAGTTAATATTTCCAACAGCCAATTATCTGCTAAACTATCGCCTGGATGCTACGCTGCTTACTTCGCCGGCGTTTTTGCTGCTGATGCTACTGTCAATCCTGCTTATTATCATCATCGTTGGTGTTTTCCCTGTGCTCATCCTCACCCGGTTCAAGTCGGTAAATGTGCTCACGGCTTCGAAAATTCCCGCCTTCCGGCAAGCTGGGCGCAAAATGATGACGGCTTTGCAATTCACCATTTCGATAGCATTGATAATATTAACTTTCTCGCTCTACAAGCAACTCGATTATGTAAAACATGCCGACCTGGGGTTTGAAAAAGAAAACCTGGTGCGATTGAATTTCCCCTACACTTTCAGTCAGCACTCAGTGTTGCGGCAACAGTTGGGTCAGATGAATATGATTGGTGATTTTACCCTGAGCAGCGGTGTGCCGGGCAGCGTCCATCTGAACATAGGCGATGAAACCCCCAACAAAGTATTGTATCTTGAAAGCATGTATGTGGATGACAATTTTCTGCAAACGCTGGGCATTCCCTTAAAGGACGGCCGCAACTTTCGGGTGGGGGAACCAGGCACAGTTTGTATTATCAACGAGGAAGCCTTCAGGCAATATGAATGGGAGGATTTGGAAAATAAACGTTTTAACCAGGGGCGGGATGGCGGATATGAAGTAATTGGGGTAACCGAAAATTTCTTTGTGGAATCATTGCACCAAAAAATAAAACCTGTGGCAATGCTGCTGGCCGACAACAGCGAAGCTGCCAGCCTCCGCTATGCCACCATCCGTCTTCGGCCAGGAAACATTAACGAACAGATGCAGGCGCTGAAAAATATTTGGGATCAGTTTCTGCCCGATGAGCCGATGAATTACACCTTTTACGACCAGCAGTTCGATGCCATGTACCGCAACGACGAACGCCTAAGCCTGGCCATCGCCATCGCTGCCATCATTGCTATCATTCTTACTTTTATGGGAATTCTGGGTCAAGCCTATCAAATGACGCTCAACCGTACCAAAGAAATCGGCATCCGCAAAGTGAACGGCGCCCGGGTTTCCGAGATCATCCTGCTTTTTTATAAAGATTTCATAAAATGGATTGTCGTAGCCTTCCTTATTGCCAGCCCCCTGGCCTGGTATGTTGTAAAAGTTTGGCTCCAAAACTTTGCCTATCAAGCCACAATAGCCTGGTGGATATTTCCGCTGGCAGGGCTGCTAACCCTATTTGGCGTGCTGCTCACCGTGAGCCTGCAAACCTGGCGAGCCGCCCGAAGGAATCCGGTGGAGAGTCTGAGGGATGAATAGGGGAAATGCTGACCTCTGACAGGGTTTTAAACCCTGTCAGGGGTATCAACGTTAAACCTTGTCAGGGGTTTCGGAGTTTGGTTACAGCTCCAGCCAGTTTTCAATTTTTTCAATTTCAACTTTCTGATCGTGCATGTATTTGAAATTTGCCTGGTCATCAAACCATCCGATCACATCATTTCTGTTCAATCGGGTTGGCTTAACACAAACCATGGTCAGGTAGCTGCTCCATGGATAATCCAAAATATGATCGCAAAAACCGTGGTGGATGGGGTTATTATGAATGTAAAGCACCAGCTCCCGGAGATATGCAATGGTTTGAACCCGCTTTCTTTGAAAAGGCCGTTCAAACAATCCACCATGACGCTGGAAACGTTTGTTGAAGGCCTGGGCATAAGCATTAAAAATTTTAGACATCTGCTGCGATGGTGTCCCAACCCTGACAGGGTTTGAAAAGATTTCCTCCTCCTCCTTAACCCTTACCAAGAAATGAAAATGATTGGGCATCAGTACCCAGGCATAAGTATCGGCGATGGGCGAAACATGTTGATGGTATAATTTTAGAAAATACGCGTAATTTTCGTTTTCCCTAAAGATATTGCAGCCATTGATGCCACGGTTGTAAACATGGTAAAAGTTTCCGTAAGTAAAAGGTTCAATTTTTTGCATGTCGGTTTGTTTGTTTCTACCCCACCCCTGACAGGGTTTAAAACCCTGTCAGGGGTTTGGTTTTTGAACGAAGAACAAAAATAGGAAAAAATGAACCCTGTCAGGGTTTGAAAAGATTTCCTCCTCCTCCTTAACCCTTACCAAGAAATGAAAATGATTGGGCATCAGTACCCAGGCATAAGTATCGGCGATGGGCGAAACATGTTGATGGTATAATTTTAGAAAATACGCGTAATTTTCGTTTTCCCTAAAGATATTGCAGCCATTGATGCCACGGTTGTAAACATGGTAAAAGTTTCCGTAAGTAAAAGGTTCAATTTTTTGCATGTCGGTTTGTTTGTTTCTACCCCACCCCTGACAGGGTTTAAAACCCTGTCAGGGGTTTAATCCTTTGAGTCCTTTGCGCCTTCTTAGCGCCCTCTGTGGTTTTCGGTTTTATGATAAGGTTGCTATCTGGTGAGTTGTAAAGATTCTGCTAAGGTTTGGGAAAGTGAAAAAGGACTAAGTGAAATTACAGTAAATTTGTCCGAAAAATAATTAGATGGAGCTAAAGAAAGAACTGGTGCCCGCCACATGGGCCGAACTGCAGGAGTTGCTTTTTCACGATGCCTACAACACCACCATCGGCCGCATCCGGTCGCCTTACATCTACCGTGGTTTGTCGGATTTCAACTACACCCTTAAGACTTCTCTCATCCGCCTGGGTGGCGATTATGGCCGGCTGGAGTTTCATCTGCTGCGCAATTTTCAAAAATATTCGCACCGCTCCGAGGTAATCAGCAATACGGAGTGGGACTGGCTGGCGCTGGCGCAACATCATGGGCTGCCCACACGGCTGCTCGATTTTACCTATTCGCCTTACGTGGCGCTGCATTTTGCTACCGCCGAACTCGAAAAGTACGACCGCGATGGTATCATCTGGGCGCTTAATTATGAACGAACCAAAGACTATCTGCCCCAAAAGCTCCACGACGAGCTTTGCCGCGTTGGTTCCAACAGTTTTACAAGCACCATGCTCAACAACGTATATCGCAGCCTTAGCGAGCTTTCGAGTGAAAAGGAGGAGTTTGTGGTAGCTTTTGAATCGCCCTCACTCGACAACCGTATCGTAAATCAATTTGCCATCTTCACCTTTATGTCGCACGCCGAGGGTCTGCTCGACACGTGGTTTGCCGAGCGGCCGTCGCTCTATTTCCGCATCCGCATTCCGGCCGGCATGAAGTGGGAAATCCGCGACAAGCTCGACCAGGTAAACATCAACGAACGGGTACTTTTCCCCGGCTACGACGGCCTGAGCAAATGGCTGCGCCGCCACTACAGCCCCAAATGACATTGAAAATCTGATTTTTAATAAAAAAAAAGCCTTTAATCCATTAGAACCAAAGGCCTTTTTTTTATTTTAAACTATTAATTCGTAACAGTTTAGCTACTTTTGATCGACTCTGGGAAAAAATGGGCGCTTCATTAGGCTCCCTCTAATTCCTCCGTCAGCCGACGGAGAGAATGCCATCGCACTGGCCGCTGCAGTGGCTTGTGCGGCTGGACTCCCTTCTCCTTCAAAGGAAAGTTTGGGGATGGGGTCAGGATGATTTGGAATTCAATGAAGTCAGATAAATAATTACAAATTTTTACTATTTCTAAATAGGATTGAAGAGGCAGCCGGCCAAAGGGAACAATTTATCCCTTCCCCGCAATCTTAAATTTCAAAGTCACTTCTCCGGTTTTGGGGTCATAACTTATCATATCATCAGAAATTTCGATTTGCTGCCCGCTGGTAACTTTGAACACCTGCGAGAAAAACTCGACAGCGCTGCGCATCACAGGCTCCACCTGGCGAAGGCTTAGTGCTTCTTTACCGGCCACTTTTTTGTCGGGCTGCCCCGCTTCATTTTGTTCAAAAGAAAGGGTATCGGTTTCGTCGGCGGCAAAATCCATCAATATCTGTCCGGGCGCGGTTTTGAGTGCAGCCTCTTCGGCCGACTCCGGCTTTAACTCGGCAAGTATTTGCGTAAGCGCCTGGCGGTATGTTTGGCGCAACGTCAGCGGCGGAGCCTCCGCAGGAGCAACGGCTGCTTCAGCACGCCAGGGCAAAAGACCCTGCGCCATTTTTTCTTCAAGGGTTCCTTCGGCCACCAGATTAATAATGGTGAGGCTGGCCGGAAGCTGCATCATGCGGGGAGCATCTTTTTGCGGAAGCTCAAAATTTATTAAGGTATCTGCGACAAGCAGCATCTGCTGCGAGAGCGCTTTGGTGGTGGCAAGCAATATCCGGCAGTGATCTTCTTTGGCAAAACGCTCCAAAGCAGCCATGCGCCCGGCCTCCGGCATGTCGGCATTGATCTCGGCAAAGACAAACTTGCCCAAACGCAGCGCGCGGGCTATGATGTTGGCCATCTTAATCCAGCGTGTGACAATGACCACGCGGTGGCTGCTTTTGCGGATATGCAGTTTGTACGACAGTATGTGCTTTAGCTCGATGAGCTTGGGCGAGCTGTTGGAGGTGTCGTCGACCAGAAAGGTGGAGTTGCCGAGCTGCAGCATCAGTTTAAGGAGGTCAGCCACCTTTTGCTCATCAAAAAGCGTAAATATTTTCTGATGCAAAATTGTCAGCACCTGACGCGCTAATTTCTGATATCTGCTGATCTGATTCTCCGACATCTTCACGGGTGTGGTAATCTGGCTTGAGCCAGGCAATTGATTGATCACATCCTTTTTTTCGCGCCGCAGCATCACTTTGCTAAGCTTTTGTTCGAGCTGCTCGAGATTATAGTATCCGACCACCACGTTTTTGTTTTCTTCATCGAAATAGCAATGCTGATATGAAAATTCCCACAGTGGCGAAAGCAGTTCAGCATCCACAAACATAACAATCGAATAGAGGTCGATAAGCTCCGAGCTGAGCGGCGTTGCCGAGAGCACCAGCGCATGCTTTCGCGGAAGCGACTTGATGACCAACGAAGTGACGGATGCGTAGTTGCGGATGCGCTGCGCCTCGTCGAGGATGATGAAGTCGGGAGGATTTTTTGCGATAAGCTGCTGATCGCGCATCACCGTTTCGTAGCTGACGATGATGAAACCTGAGGCGCCGTACAAAGCTTCCCGCTCGGCAGTGGTGCCGGCGACAATCCGCACAGGCTCGCTGCTGTAGTGCAAGACGTCATTTTTCCACTGCTGCTTCAGCGTAGCCGGGCAGATAATGAGTGTGTGGTTGAAGCCGAAGACATCTTTTTTCATCACCGCGGTGGCAATGGCTTGCAATGGCTTTTCCAGCTCCATGTCGTCGGCCAGCACAACACCTTTTTTAAAAGTGGCAAACTCCACCCCCTGCTGCTGAAAATGTAGCAAAGGCACTTTTATTCTGGAGAAATCGAGCACTTTTTCTTTCGCCAGACGCAACATCTCCTCCTCATCCACCAACTTTTGCACACGCGCATACACTTCAGGACGCACCAGGATCTCTTTGTAGCGATCCACCACATTAAAAAATCCAATAAGACCGGAGGCCTGGTCGTCGGTAATAAATCTTTTGTTACCAAAATAGCGATAAAGCACTTCGGCCACTTCGCCCCGCACTTCTTCAGGATGGAACCAACTGATGCGGTAGTTGTGCAGCGGGTCGCAAAAAACTTCGATAAAAGGATACCGCGGCAGTTCGTGCGGCTTGAGATCGGGATTGACGGTGGTGCGATCGAAAGCATAGATAAGATGTTTGCAAATGCCCAGCTTGTTGGTGCTGTAATCGGGACAGGAGCAGTAGCCAAATTTTTGTTTGAAATTGCGAAAAGTAAGATGATAGCTGGTGCCACGCTCGTTGGTGAGGATATGTTCGCCATAAATGTTGTCGGCAAAGCTAAGGGTGTATTTGGCCTGGCGGGCTTTTTCGAGCCGTTCATTCATCACACGTTTTATCATGCCGCGGCGGGTATACTTCAGGCCGGGCTGGACGGGTTTGTCATCGTTGAGCGACATAAGCTCATAAAGTTGCATGTAGGCGGCGGCGCGGTGCCGGCAAATAGCGCCGGCATTGCACGTGCAGGTGGCCACAGGCGTTTCGGCAGTATTGATTTTTACAAGAAAATTTCCATACTTATCGTTAACCGAAAATTCGTGCAGATGCTCCGATTCGATAAGCTGTGTGCACTGACCGTTAAGGTAGAGGCTCTGACCCTGCCGGTAAATCAGATTGCCAGAGGTGGCGTCGGCAGAGAGCTGCGTCAGCAATTCTTTGATGGCTTTTTGTGTGGATTCGCTCATAATGTTTTATGCTTTGCGCAAAAGCTGACAAAGCTAAAAAACTTCTGGTGGTGGCAGTGGGAAATGGTGTTTTTATTTTGATTTCTTAATAGATCATTCAAATTCAACAAACTCAATCAGATTAACGGGAAAATAGATTTCTCTCCGCCGGTCGAAATGACACGATGCTGTGGGCATAGGGGGCGGAAGGTGCGGGCGCTGATGGAGGAAGAAATCTATAAAAATTTACAATAACTTTGGAGCCTAAAAGTTGAGATATTGTTTAGAATAATACCATGAGTAACACCACATCAGGGCAGCGTTTTGCCATCGTCGATATCGAAACCACCGGCACCAGCTACAAGTCGGGTAAGATCACCGAAGTGGCCATCATCATCCACGACGGGCGCGGCATTGTGGATGAATTTACAACGCTTATCAACCCCGAACAGAAAATTGATTACCGCATCCAGCAGCTCACCGGCATCAGCGACCGCATGGTGGCAGAGGCACCCAAGTTTTATGAGGTGGCCCGGCAAATTGTCGAAATCACCGAGGACTGCATTTTTGTGGCGCACAACGTCAGCTTCGACTATAACTTTATCCGGCAGGAGTTCATGAGCCTTGGTTACGACTACCAGCGCGAAAAGCTTTGCACCGTGAAACTAAGCCGCAAGCTCATCCCTTTTCACAAATCCTATAGCCTGGGCAATATCTGCGCCGACCTGAACATCGAAAACCCACACCGCCATCGCGCTTACGGCGACGCCCGCGCCACCACCACACTTTTCGAGATGCTGCTGAGCATCGACCCCAACCTCACCGGATTGCCGCTGCAGGGATTGAGCAGCAGCCTCAAGCCGGAAGTGATCCGCGCCTTGCCCGAAGCCTGCGGCGTCTATTACTTCCTCGACGATGAGCACAATATTATTTATGTCGGCAAAAGCAAAAATATCCACAGCCGCGTGTTGTCGCACCTTTCTAACTGCACCACCAAGCGCGCGCTGGAGATGAAAAATAAAGTGGCGCACATCGACTACGAGCTTACCGGCAACGAGCTGATAGCGCTGCTGCTCGAATCACACGAAATACAGCGCCATCTGCCTGTCTATAACCGCGCCCAGCGCCGCACCATGTTCAACTTCGGATTGTTTTCCCACCTCGACGACGATGGCTATCTCAATCTGAAACTTTGCAAACTCGACGATTGCGACGGCCAGGCGCCGCTCACCACCTTTAACTCCATGCAGGCCGGAAAAAATTTCCTGTTTCAACTGTGCGAAGATTACCAGCTCTGCCAGAAGCTTTGTCATCTTTATCATACCCACGGCTCATGCTTCCAATATAAAATCAAAGAATGCCACGGCGCCTGCATCGGCGAAGAATCTCCCGACCACTACAATGCACGCGTGCAGCAGGTTATCGAACGCTACGAATATTCGCAGCCGAGCTTTCTGCTTTTGGGCGACGGACGCACCAGCGAGGAGTGCTCGGTGGTGTGGGTGGAACAGGGACGCTACCACGGCTTCGGCTTTGCCCCGCGCGACATCAACGGCTACGACCAGATCGGCTACCTCAAAGAAGCCGTAAAACCTTACACCGAAAATAAATATGTGCACTCTATCCTGCGCAGCCACCTCGAAAAATGCCCGGCCCGCTCCATCATCCCGCTCAGCGACAATGAGAGGATGTGAGGATGTGATGATGTGATGATGTGATGATGTGATGATGTGATGATTTATTAACCCAAGTTCCAAAAAACAATAAATCAAGCTCCAAATAAATCTCAATAATCAAATTTCAATGACCAAACTGCTCCGGGGTTTGAAATTTGGAACTTGGAATTTATTTGTGATTTGCTGATTTGGAACTTAGCAATAACACGCATTTTCTCCAACCATTGAATCAGCGCCATAGGCGCGACACTTTGGTAGAATGAAGCATCAACCACAAACAAAAGCGCCGTAGGCGCGACACTCTTTCCGCACCTCCTGACTTTCGAGCGTCCGCAGAACCTCGAAACGTCAGAGCGGGCGCAGGGCGCAGGGCGAGCGGCGAAGGATTAGCGCCATAGGCGCGACACTATGGTAGAATGAAGCATCAACCACAAACAAAAGCGCCGTAGGCGCGACACCTCTACCGATTTCGGATTTGGGATTTCTTAGCACAAAAAATGCATTATGTTCAGGCATTGCATTAGCGCCATAGGCGCGACATTATGGTAGAATGAAGCATCAACCACAAACAAAAGCGCCATAGGCGCGACATTATGGTAGAATGAAGCATCAACCACAAACAAAAGCGCCGTAGGCGCGACACTATGGTAGAATGAAGCATCAACCACAAACAAAAGCACCGTAGGCGCGACACCTCTACCGATTTCGGATTTGGGATTTCTTAGCACAAAAAATGCATTATGTTCAGGCATTGCATTAGCGCCATAGGCGCGACATTATGGTAGAATGAAGCATCAACCACAAAC
>Ga0265293_10001456_pt1 | contig 51434 bp, 47 predicted proteins | sample Munlanlewell138R_FD_192505 | JGI IMG/M metagenome (GOLD analysis project Ga0265293, IMG submission 192505) | Leachate microbial communities from a municipal landfill in Southern Ontario, Canada - Leachate well 138R | ecosystem: Engineered > Solid waste > Landfill > Unclassified | place: Canada... | reverse complement strand
AACTAGATGAGGACGAGGGAGAGACCTACAACGATGTAAACAAAAACGGCAGATGGGACGATTTGAACCAAGAAGGCTACAAATACACAGAAGAGTGGGAAGAAGCAGTAGAAAAACTTCCACTAGACCACGAGCAATACGACTACTATTATAGTTCACCCATATTGCCCAAGATTTACTTTGGGAATGAGGAAGGGAAAATAGTAGAGTTTGAAGAAGGCTATATAGAAGTCATAGCACCAAAAAATATTGCAGGGAAAGCAGATGTATACCTGCTGAATAACGACGGAGGCATATCGAACAAGGTCCCATTCACCTACGAGTCAACCCCTGTCACCATAAGGTCCATGATACCAAATGTAGGGCCCAAAGAAGGCGGCAGCATAAGCAATATACTGGGTAGTGGATTTTCACCGACAGAAATAGAAATCTACAAGGACAGCTACACAGGTGGTCAAGCAGATATAGAGACCAAGAAAATGCCCCTAGTCAGATTTGGAGATAGGACCAATGAAAAAATCCCCTGGGACAAGGAGAACGGTGGAGGTATATCAGTCAACAAGGCGAAGGTAAACTTACCCGGAGGCCTGACCGTCGACTACAATGGGGATACAGAGACCTTGACTCTTTCCATAAGGGAAGGAGACAAGACATATAGCAAAATCATACAGGGCTATGACAACGATGAGAAATATATACCTGTAAACCTATTAAAGTCAGAGGGCACAGCCTATGACGGCAAAGAGCTAGTCAAGGTAAGCATAGATGGAACTAGAATAGCAGGTGGAAAAATAATAAATGGAAAACTCCTAGTAGAGAGGGGCTATGCACCTGCAGTGACCTTCATCAACACTACAGAAATTAGGATAGACAGCACCCCCTCCTACAATACCGTAGGGAGCGTGCCAGTGATAATAATCAACAACGAAGGGGGAAAAGGCGAGACAAGGTACGAATATAAGAACCCCGACAGCAACCCACGTATTACAAATATAAGGGCAGACAGCAGACAGCCCATATCGGAGACGAGACAGGAATTAGATGTCTCAGCAGATGTAGAAATACTGAGGGTCAATCATAGAGGCAGCAGTATCGTAACCGTAGAGGGGATAGACTTTAGACCAAGGGCGACAATTCAAATAGGGGGCCTAGTCAGCATCGGCCAGGCAGATATAACACTGGAAGGGTCAACGAGCTTGACCTTCAAGATGCCAATACTGCCAGATTCTACAGCAGGTACAGTCTTGCCCCTATTGGTACAAAATGAAGACGGAGCCTCCCATTCGTCGGATCAGAGAATACCTAAGATATTCATAGAAATTACAAAGGGAGAAACAAACCCTGAAATATCAGATGTAGAACCAGACAAGGGGCCGGCTACAGGGGGGACAAGGGTCAAGATAAAAGGGACAGATATTAGAAATGCCATCAAGGGCTTCGAAGGACAGGAATTGAGGGTATATTTTGGGGATATAGAAGCGGACCCAAAAGATATATTCTGGAATGCCCTAGATAGGAGCCTAGAAGTAATATCGCCAAACTCAAATGGAAAACTAGGTCAGATTTCACTAAAAGTTGACAACCCAGATGGGGAGAGAACCCAAGATGGCATATACTTTGAATATATATCCAAGCCAACCATAAACTCAGTATCGCCAAACAAGCTATTTATCAACGACACAGAAACAGAAATAAGCATAGAGGGCATGATGTTCCAACAGGGTGCCAAGGTCCTAGTAGGAGCAACCATAGTAGACAAAAAGGATATAAAAAGCGATATGGACCTAAAAGGGGAAGGCATCATAGGAGTAGTAGATGGGGTAAATAGAGAAGTAGGAGTCCTAGGGGGAGTAGAATCGGCCACCATCAAGGTCGAGTCAGAAAAATCCATCAAAATAACCCTGCCGGAAACAAAGGACCTAGACAAGGCAAGTATCATAATCATCAATCCAGACGGTGGAATATCCGACCCCTATGATAAATTTAGATACGAAATACCAAGGCCGCTTAAACCAATGATACTGGAGGCCATACCAGGCTATGAGTCCACAGTAAGGCTAATATGGAATGAGTCAGACCCCAAGCTCTTAAATGGGGCCACAGACTATGAAATATTCGGTGGAATGACAAAAGACAAGGAAAACACCTTCATAGGCGGCACTAGAGATGCAGAATTTCTAGTAAGGGATCTAGAGCCGGAGACAGACTACACCTTTATGGTAAGGGCCTTAAATGAGTACGGTACAAGTCTGGACTTTGCAACAGTCACAGTAAGGACCCTAAGCCTAAGGCAAGATCCCAAGCAAAAAGAAAAGGAAGAAAAGCTAAGGGAAGAGGAAAGAGAACTAAGGGAGAAGGGCAAAGAGGAAATAGTAGACGGCAGATATGTCATAACACTAGGCAGCAAGGCGTTTAGAGCCAATGCGGCGAGCATAGACCTTACCCTTTCCAAGTACAAAAACCAAGATAGATTTACCATAGCCATACCCCTAGAATTGGCTAGGAAGGACAATAGGATAACCATAAAGGACGGTAGCCTGACAGCAGTCATCAACTCCCACGACCTATATACACTTCAGGTCAGCAGACAGGACCAGGGAGACCAAGACGCCTATGTGAGAATCCACATAGATAAGACAATGGGCACCCACCTGCCCCTAGGTAAGAGGGCGGCATCTAGGGCCTATGAACTGGATTTTGACTATATATATGGAAGAAACACCATGAAAATAAGCCAGCTAGTGAGAAATGGACTCCTATTCATGGAGCAGGATACCCTCACATATCCAAGCACAAAAAATACAAGCCTGTATAGCCTTCAAATAGAAAGCGGCCAATACAAGGACACCAAGAGTACCAGCATAGATATAAGAGAAAAGGCAAAGTTTATACTTCTGTCAGACAAGTAAAGATTCCATAGATACATTTTGTAAAACAGACCTAGGTCCTAAATGATACGACTGCCTTTGAGAGATTTGCAATGTTTTCAAGCGAAATTAAAAAATCGTTTTGGAATATCAGGGATTTTAGCGAAGCGTTCCATTGATTTCCTATTTTTTAATGAGTGTAAGAAAACGTCAAATCTCGAAACGAAAGGAGTATCATTGGACCTAAATGAGTACATATAAGTAAAAAAGGAGGTAGCTTATGAAAAAGTATTTAATCTATATAGTCCTCTTAGCTCTACTGGTCCCAATAACCTCATACGGAAAATACCAGCCAATAGAACTGGACGACCCCGAGAGGGACGGCTATATAATACCCGGCACCAGATATAGGCAGGGAGAAGTACTATTTATAGAAAAAGACCAAATAGAAATCAATAGCAATCAAGGAAGAGAAAAATATAAAATAACAGAAAACACCTCCTTCCAAAAAAGAGGAGAACTCATAGGATTGAATCAGGTAAAAGAAGGCGACAAGGTCCTCCTTAGTTTTGATAGCATATATGCATCAGAGGTAGCAAATATAAAAATAGAAGACCAGGGACAAAACATCAAGGGAATCCTAAGGGGAAAAATTGAGTTAGTTGACGATAGAAATAAAGAAATCACAATCAAAAACCCCTATATATATAAGGAAGGAAAATGGATACCACAAACAAAATACACCATAAAATTAAAGACGTCGGGAAACAACCTATACAATGGAAACCAAAAAACCACACTAGAAAAACTAAAAATTCAAAAAGGCAAAGAGGCCTATATAGCCTATGACGAAAACCTTGGAAGACAGAATATAGCAAAACTAACAGTAAAGAATGGACTAGCCCAGACCTACCAAGGAAAAATATCCAATATCCTATACACCATAGGTAATATGGTAGTGAACAGCACCACCCTAGACCTAGACCAAGGAACCATAGTAGTAAAAGACAATAGATTAGTAGACTACCTCAACCTCGACAAATACGACGACATACTGGCCATAGTAGATAATAGCCTTGGAAGGAAAAACACCTCCATCATATCCCTAGACACAAATATATTGGACGAAAGAAAAGACGACACCGCCATATCCATATATAGGGGCAGGCTGGAAGATATATTTGAATATCAGCTAGAGATAGGAAAACTCAACTATAGACTGGATTATCAGGTGTTAGAGGACGGGAAATGGAAAGCCATAGAGGACAAGCAAAGATTTACCTTGTCAGAGGATACCCTCATATACGACAGTGAGCTAAAGGAAAACATAGATCCACTCCACTTTATATCCTCTAGATATATAAATATAAACCAAATAAAGAACCTGACCCTGAGAAATAGAATAGCAAAAGACTACTACAAGAATAAACAGGCATATTTCATAGTCAGGGAAGGAGAGTATGGCAAGGAACTATTGGCACTAAACCTAGTACCCCATAGGCAAATCTACAATCAAAACATAAACCTAAGCTACTCCATCATGGGAGAGATAGAGGATATAGACCTAGACGAGCAAACCATAAGCCTAGATAAGGTAAAGGCATACAACACATTGAACAGTAGCTGGGAAGATTCTTCAGGGGAAACAGTAGACCTAGATAGATCTGTAATACTGCTAAACGATACAGCCCTGCCCCTGGAGAGACTCCATAGCCTAACCAAAGGCGCCAAAGTCTACCTCCTAAGCGAAAAGCTATCGTCAAGGACCGAAAGCTATGTACTAATAATAGAGGACTAGCAGTATAAGCCTTACAACTATCATCCTGAGACTAGCACAGTCGAAGGACCCACTGTCATCCTGAGACTGGCACAGTCGAAGGACCCCACTGTCATCCTGAGACTGGTACAGTCGAAGGACCCACTGTCATCCTGAGACTGGAACAGTCGAAGGATCTTAAATAACTGAAAGAGGTGCCATATGAAAAAAACAATAGCAATAATAGCAATAATAATACTAATTGCCTCCCAGGGAGCAGCCGCCATCAATATCCCGGGCTACGAAGGCGGCATACAAGATGAATTCACCTACAAAGAAGTAGTATTTGTCACAGGAGAGCCCATATTGATGGAAGGGACACTAAAGGTTTCAGGAGATACAACCAAGGAAACCTACAAATACGACCTGGCAAACCCATCCTACAAGGCAAGCTTGAGCCGAACAGTGACCTTAAAAAACCTTCACCAAGAAAAAGAAGGGCAAATCACCACCACCAAGGAAATAGACAAGTACACAGAAACCGTAACTATAGATAAAACTAAATATACAGTAGAAAAAGGCAATTATGTGTGGAACCAAGGTTCAGTCACCCACAATACGCCCCTCATAGGCTACTATGCAGGAGACTATGCAGCTAGAAAACTCTACACCATTGGCAAGGGGAAAAATGTGGAGGCAACAGTAGAAGTAACCACCATAGGCAATCTAGTAGGCTATGACAGCCCTTGGTCGGCAACAGAGACTCAAATAGTAGACTATTCCCTGACCTTTGACGATAAGCTAGAGCCAAAAAACAGTTGGGAAGGTACAGCGACAGTGGAAGCATCCTACAACAAGACCAAAGACTACTCCTATGCAGAGAATCTACCCAGTCAAATAAGCTTCAATGGAGGCTATAGGATTACAGAGAAAGAGGAAAATGTCCTAAAGTACAAATACGATTTGCCTAGGATAAAGAACGACAGTATATTAAAAGGAAGAAATATTGGCATGGACAGCTTTGCCCTAGACACCAATCCAAGGATAGAAAGGCTCAACATCCCCAGTGTCAGAGATGTGCTGGGACACCAATACGAAGGAGAATTGCTCCTATTAGCTAGCATGGAAGGCCTCCCCCTCAATAGCATATCCATAGGGCCAAATTCAGAGATTACAAGGGGTGACTTTGCGAGGATCATAGCAAAGACCATGGATATACCAATAGAAAAGGAAGAAGTAAAGAAGAAGACGGGATCAGGTAGAAACAAGGCAGAGCCACCAAAGCCACTATTCAATGACGTATCGGAGAATCATAGAAACTTTGACTATATAGAGGCAGTAGGCAAGCTAGGGGTCATGATAGGAGTGGAGGAACCAAACTTCAGACCAGATGACCCACTCATCAGATCAGAGGCCTACACCATAGTATCCCGCATATTGGGACTAAAGAACCAGGCACCCATAGGCAAATATTCATTGGAATATAAAGATGAGGCAAGTATACCTGACTGGGCAAAAGACCATATATATGTAGTCAAGATGCTAGGACTAATAGAAGATACGGACTATCTCTACCCCAACAGGTATCTGACAAAGGGAGAAGCAGCAAGTCTCATAGTCAACCTAATCAACTACATGCAGGAAAACCTAAGATACGATTACATGGAAGGAATACTAAATAATTGAGGGCAGCAATTTAATATATTTGTAACATAATTGTAATAGTATTTTCAGAAAATATAGTATATAATGTCCATATAAATAGCACCGAAGAAAACATGCTTTATTACAATATCATTACAATTGGATAATGATGTTGACCCTTCAAGGGCTAGGTGTTATAATAATCTTTAGAATGCAGTTATAGTTTACCATTATAATCTGCAAGAAAATTATAATTTTAAAGGAGGTTTTTAAAGAATGAAGAGAACCCTATCACTTTTATTAGCTCTAGTAATGGTTCTGGGTACTTTCACTACAGTATTTGCAGCACCAAGTACTGATGTTGATAAGGCAGAATTTCTAGAGTCGTTAGGCATCTTAAAGGGAGATGGCAAAGGCGATTTATTCCTAGGGGATGACCTAACAAGGGAACAAGGACTAGTAATGCTAGCAAGATTACTAGGAGAAGAAGAAGTTGCAGAGGAATTCCCAGTTGGGGAAGATTATCCATTCGTAGACGTAGAGGATAATTATTATGTTCCATTCGTAGCCTGGGCATTTGCTAATGGCTTCACAAAAGGTATTGGTGCAGATAAATTTGGTTACAAACAACCACTACTATCAGACCAATATGCAGCATTCCTTCTTAGAGCATTAGGATACGAAGAAGAAGGTACAGACGTATATGAAAGCGCGTTTGAACTTGCTTTAGACCTAGGTCTTCTAGAAGAATCAGATGCAGTAGAAGGCAGTGTACTAAAGAGAGGCACAATGGCAGTATTGACATTCAACGCTCTAGGCACTGAAGTTAATGGCTCAGAAGAAACATTAGCTGACAAACTAGATGTTGAAATGCCAGAAGAAGAAGTAGAACTATCAACTGACATCGAAATCACTGCAGCTAAAGCAGTAGCTAACGACAAGGTTGAAGTAAAAGTTGAAGAAGAAGTAGACGCTTCAGTAGCTGACTTCGCAATCGTTAAAAAAGGCACTACAACAGAAGTAGAAGTTAAGGGCCTAGTTAAAGAATCAGCTAAGGTATTCGTACTTGAAACAGAAGCTTTAACAGCAGGTACAGCTTACACTGTAAAGGCTAATGGCAAATCACTTAACTTTACAGGTGTTGCAGTAGATAAAACTGCTCCAACCGTAAAATCAGCTAAGGGTACTGACACAAACAGATTCGAAGTTGAATTTTCTGATGTAATGGACAAAGCAACAGCAGAAAATGTTGAAAACTACGTATTTGACAAAGACTTACAAATAGTCAATGTTTCATTAGACGGTGGTAGAAAAGTTGTAGAACTTGAAACAGATTCAGCCAAGAAAAATACAACTTACAAACTTACAGTTGAAAATGTAACAAATAGCGATGGCGTAGTAATGAAGAAATTCACACAAAACCTTAGGGCAGTGGAATACACAGGGGCTCCAACAGTTAGTGGCCTTCCTGGAGTACTAAGCAACACTTTAGTAGAAGTAACATTTAACGAAGGACCATTTGGAATGAACAAAGAATCCTTAGAGGCAGTAGAAAACTACGAAATAGAAGGCTTAGATGTAGTAGAGGCGAAGGCATATGATAGAAAGGGCAATGATGGTTTGTATGATACTGTCCTTCTAACAACTGAAGAGCAAGAGGCTAATAAAGCATATAAACTTACCATAGCTGGAGTTACAGATGATTCAGTCCTTAATAATGTAATTAAGACTAAAACATTTACATTTAGAGGAATGAGAGCAGATAAAACACCACCAACAATGGTAGGAAATCCAGATGCAAAGAATGCTAATGTAGTTGAATTAGAATTCTATGATACAAGTGCTTTGGATGTTGCCTCAGTTGAGGACTTATCAAACTATAAGATTACCTACAGAGATGGTGCAGATACTGTAGAATTGGCAGTATTAGAAGCAGAATCATGGTCAGATGGTTATCCAGATGCTTACTATGAAGCACAGGGAGTTACCCTTTTAACTGAAGAACAAGATGATAAGGTAACCTATACCATAGAAATTAGTGGTGTAGAAGATGAATATGGCAATGCTATGAAATTAGTAAAAAGAACATTCAAAGGTTCTGAAATAGACGTTACACCTCCGACTGTAAAATCTGTTAAGCATACTGGCTCAACCGTAGTTGTGGAATTTACTGAAAAGAATGACTTAGTTGGAGAAATAGCTAAGGATCCAACTAACTACACAATTGATGGTGTAGGCACTGCGATTTCAGCTACAGCGAAGGCAGCAGAAGGATTTAAAGTTGTAACATTAAAAACAGGTGATTTAACAGCCAACAAACCTTATAAACTGATAATAGAAAATATAGAAGATGAATTTGGTAATTTAATGCCAAAGAAAACTGTTTCCTTTATAGCAGTTGCATCTTCACTAGATACTACACCTCCAATATTCGCTTATGCATATGCTGAAAACAGTTTTGAAGTTCATATAAACTTTGATGAAGCTGTGACAGAAGTAACAGCACCAACTGTTGAAGATATAGGCATAACATTACTTGAGAGTGGGTTTATAAATGATGGGACTACAATAGTATACAAAGTTTCAGGTGGGACTATGGAAAACGAAACCTACACATTTGACAATGGTGTATTTAAAGATGCAGCAGGTAATCAAATGGATATAATTGGTGAAACATTTGTTGGAGTTAAAAATGTTGCAAATGAGGCACCTGAAGTAGAATATGATGACCAGGTGAATGTGAAAACAATAGTTCTTACATTCAACGAACCTGTTAAATTGAATACTACTGCAGACCAATTCATTACAGATTTAGGTCCAAAAGGAACAGCTAAAAAGCTAGCAGCATCAAAAAATACGCATGAAACTGAGTGGAAAATTGTATTTGATGTACCTTTAGTATACGATAAAGAGTATACATTGAATAGTTTTACTGCTAATGTAAAAGATCTAGGAGATAAGGCCCCAACTAGCAATTACAAATTCGTTGCAAATTACTACGATGATGTAGCTCCTTCAGTAGTTGGTGTAGAAGCGGTAGATAATAAAACAGTTATAGTAGAATATGATGAAGACCTTAAACAAGCTGGAACTTATAAAATCTACTATATAGATGAAAAAACAGGAAAAGAAGTTCCTAAAACAGTAACAGGTACTTTAACAAGTGATGCTAGTAAAGTTTCTCTAAGTTATAATACCAAGGGATCAATGGTTTATTACCTATCAACAAAAGTAGGGTCCATGGATTTAGCAGGTAAGAGAGAGGAAATTGACAACTTTGAATGGGATTTCTTAGGAACTGATGTACTAGCTACAGGTAGCTATGTTACAGGAGTTAGCATAATTAACGCAACTGATGTTGAGGTAAGTGCAACCTTTGATATTGCAGGAATAAAAGTTTATGAAGTTGATGAAGATAAAGTTGAGACATTTATCGTATCAGATTTATCCTATGCAGGAACCAATAGTACAGAAGGAATTACTATTCCAACAACATTGTTAAATGGATACGATTACAAATTTATCGTAGATGATGGAACAAATGAATTCACATTCGTAAAATCAGGTGTAACACCAGATTTAGGATTAAATATTGCTAATGGTGATAAGGAAGTTAAATCATATGATCAAGCTATAGATACTACTGCTTTCGATGTAGAAGTATATAAAGATGACGATTTAGCAACAGATTTAATTGCAACTGGTGGTAATGGAACTAATGAAATAGGCACAGCAACAGCTACTGATGAAGTATACTATATCTTACTAAGAGATAAAGATACTAATTCAGTTGTATACGCAGCAAAAGTCGTAGTACCAGCACCATAAACAATTAACTAACCTAAAAAGAGAGGCTATGCCTCTCTTTTTTAATTTTATTTGTATCCCTCAAATACAGCGTAAGCGTCAAATAATAGATGTATTTTAAACCGTAAAGAATCATGAGATAATATTCCCAACAAAGTGTCTATGAGTTAGCAGACACTGTCTGCTAACTCATAGACAGATGGGAGATGAAAATATGGCAACTATGAAAACTTCTAAACATGAATTGGAAAAAGCTAGATGGATAAAAAACATTAGGGAATTTAATGAAAGTGGCTTAACAGTTAGAGACTGGTGCAGGAGTAAAGGAATAAGTCATGGAAGCTACTACTACTGGCTAAAAGTAATTAGAGAAGATAGTTTAATTAAAGCAGGTACCTTAGCTGTTACAGGCCAAAGTCAATTTGTAGAACTTAAAGCTAAACTAGATACTAAGGATGAGTCAAACCCTAACAACCAACTTACCTGTGCCATTCTTAGGTCTAAAGGAAATGAAATTGAAATCTTTAACGGTGCAGATCTAGCTACCTTATCCATGATTCTTAATTTAATAGGTCAGTAATTATGAAAATAAAACTACCAGATAATATTAAAATCTACATTGCCTGTGGAAAAACAGATATGAGAAAATCCATAGATGGTCTATCTGCCATTGTTAGTCAAAACTTCAAGTTAGATCCCTTTGATCATGCAATCTTTCTCTTTTGTGGTAGCAAAAGGGACAGGATGAAGGCCCTCCTTTGGGAAGGAGATGGATTTCTCCTCCTCTACAAAAGATTAGAAGCTGGAGTTTTTCAGTGGCCAAGAACCAAGGAAGAAGTAAGAGAAATAAGCCTTCAGCAATATAGATGGCTCATAGAAGGACTAACAATAGACCAGAGAAATCTTATTCAAAATCTAGAGAATAAAAGAATAATATAAATGCTTGAAGGCCTCTAAATATTAAGGTTTTCAAGCATTTTCTTCTTGTTTTTGAAAGCTTAAAATAGTATAATAGAGATAGATAAAATCCTAAGAGGGGCTAATAAAAATGGATAATACTAGCTTAGTAAAAACACTTCAAATAACAATAGAATCCCAAAATAAAATAATAGAATCTCAAGCTAAGACCATAGAAAATAGTGGTAAAACCATAAAGTTCTTAGAAGAAGAAGTAAAAAGACTAAGTGAGAATATGGAATATTTAATAAAGAAACTCTATGGAAGAAAAACAGAGAAAACTTCAGCTATAGATGGTCAATTAGTAATATCTGACATAGAACTAGGTCTTTTTAATGAGCCTGAAAAAGAAATGGACCTATCTATACTTGAGGAAGTTCCCTTTGAGGAGACAATAAAGAAAACTAAAAAAGGTTACAAAAGAAAAGACTTATTCAAAGATTTACCTAGCCAGGAACAAGTATACAAACTAGAAGGATCCCAGCAAGTATGCCCAGTAGATGGAAGTAAACTAAGCATAGTAGGAAAGAAATTTTTAAGATCAGAAATAAAATACATACCAGCAGAAATATCAGTAGTTAACATATATCAGGAAACCTATGAATGTAGAGCATGTAAAAAAGAAAACAGACCAGGGATATTTAACCCCTATACACCAGAGCCTGTACTTCAGCATTCCTATGCCACAGCCTCATCTGTCGCCTGGACCATGTATCAAAAGTTTGTCCAAGCAGTTCCACTATATCGCCAGGAAAAAGACTGGAAACAGATGGGCTTTGAAGTTAAAAGACAAACCCTTTCAAACTGGATAATGAAGACATCAGAGGAATGGCTCTATCCAGTGGTAGATAGGCTGCAAGAAGAATTATTAAAAGAAAAATACCTTCATGCAGACGAAACACCAGTCCAAGTATTAAATGAAGAAGGTAAGGAAAACACCACAAAGTCTTACATGTGGGTCTACTCCACTTCATCGAATACAGATAAGGGTATAAGAATATTTAAATATACACCTAGTAGATCTGGAGACTACCCTAGAGACTTTTTAAAAGGCTTTAAAGGTTACCTCCATACAGATGGATATGCAGGCTACAACAAAGTAGAGGATATCCACCAGTGTCTTTGCTGGGCCCACCTAAGAAGGTATATGAAAGATGCCCTTCCCAAAGACATGGAAAGCCAAGAAGCAATTCTTCCAGCAGAAGGCATAGCCTACATAAATAAACTCTTTGACTGGGAAAGAGAATTTAAAAATCTTAAGCCAGAAGAAAGATATCTTAAGCGTCTAGGAAAGGAAAAACCCCTACTAGAAGCCTTTTGGTCATGGGCAGAAAAAGCAAATCAAAAAGTGCTACCCAAATCAAAAATAGGAATAGCCCTTAAGTATGGCTTAAGCCATAGGGAAAAACTAGAAAGCTACCTACAAGACGGTAACTGCCAAATATCAAATAACATAGCAGAAAACTCCATAAGACCCTTCACCATAGGAAGGAAAAACTGGACATTTTGTGCTAGTCCCAAAGGAGCCCAGGCAAGTGCTTGTGTTTACTCCCTGGTAGAAACAGCCAAGGCCAATGGCCTAAATCCATACAAATATTTAGAATTTTTATTATCTAGACTTCCAGGATCAAATATTAAAACAAACCCTAAAGTTTTAGATTTAATGATGCCCTGGGATGACCTGATCCAAAGGACATGTAAATAGCATAAAAACATTCTAGGGATATCATACGATATCCCTAGAATTATACAATACATCTATTATTGATCGCTTACAATACAGCACAACTAGACTAAAACATAATAAAGTGAAGCAAATGGAATTAAGGTTAGTGGGTTAGGATACTGGCAAAAAAGTTAAGGTACCTCTACTAATGCATCTATATTAATGTCCGAGAAACCTGCTAAAGTAAGGGTAGATAGAAAACCTACTACCAATGATGGGGCGGTTATATGACTTAAAGTAAAATTATGCTTGGATACAAGACAAAGGAGCAATCACAAGAGGAAAGGTATTAATATGATATCGGAGTAAGAGTTTTAGATAGTAAGATACAAATATATTAGAAAAATTAGGAACAAATTTACGAAGAGGATGATAGGCTATGATATATACCGTAAATGCAAGAGGCAATGTAAAATGGGATTTGATGAAAAACTATTTTAATCTCGACAAATCACAGATTATGGATACAATAAATTCTGAATTTGAGAAGACTGTGGAAATTCTAGAAGCAAAGAAAATTGAATATGAATCATTAAAGAGTATTTTAGTACCTAGCTATAAAAGAAATAAGAAGGAGATGGTATTTTGTTTTGATAGTAGTAAAATTGATTCTCACTGGTATGGAGGAGTTATTTTTAGAAACTTGATACCATTGATTGATAAAAAACGTAAACATGCTATTTTTCATGGCGATCTTTTGAGTATGGGTATACCAGAGGAATTTGTACATGAGGGTATTTTTAAAAACATTGTTCAATTAAATCAAACAAATTATATACATTCAAGTCAATACTTTATGGTCTATATCACCAACTTAATTGATATGGAAATAAACACTATTATTAAAGAATTAAGAGGACACCCTTGGTTTATTGGTTATGGAGATATGACATATGCAAATATACTAAAAGATTTATTAGCATACTGTTTAATTCAGGCTTGTTTACAAAACAAAGATATTGTAATTATGTCGCATGAAGACGACAGAGATACTATGGAAAATGTTAATTTGATGGGGTACCCCTTTGTGGAAAATGGATTTAAGATAATAAGTCTAGAGCAATACTATTATATTTCGTTCTTGGAGTATAAAATTGAAAGCAGATTAGTTGATAAAAGTGATTTATTGTTTAGCTTGAATGTTATAAGTACCAATGCAATAGACTACGAAAAATTTGATGTCATTATACAACCAGAGAAGTATGAGTATATAAAGAAAAAGAATGTCGCTATTATGGAAAAGATAGGTGTTAAAGATCTAGAATTAGAAAAGTTCTCTATTATGCTCAGAGATAGACTTCGTGAATCATATATTTATAATTTAGAAATAAATAGCCATAATGTAGCAAAGTTTAATTCCAATATTGAAATTAAAGGTGTTAATTCAGATAAAAATGTGAAATTACTCGCATCATTTGAATATAGTACTGAGAAACAGCAATTAAGATTGATAAGTTTATTTTAAACATATGCCAATTCTATTTTACCCTAAACAATCTATCTGATTATTTAATTTTACCAAAAAGTATATCCTTAATACGCAAAATAAGATATATTACAAATAGGATAAAAAAGTAGAAATTATACCCTAAGTTAAAGCCAGAGAAAAAATCATTGGGCATAGTATTATCTATTATAGCAATTATGACAATAAATAGTAGGGGTAAAATTAACTGTTTAAGGTAAGACTTTTCAGGTGTAAATTCCCGAATAGTATTCAAAAAACTATGGTAATTTGTATCATACCAGAAAAATCTGCCAATTAAAGTTGAAAGAATAGTAACAACAAAACTGTCTACTTCAAATTTATTTGTATCTTTTAAATAAATATAGAGCATTATAGTCATTATTGGTCCTAAGAAAAACAGAAAATTTATATTTCTTTTTAATTCATCTGGACTTACACAATAAATATCGCAATCGTTGTGTAACTTTAAAAGGTTATTTCTTTCATATAGTTTTATTATAAGACTAAACATTAAATTTCCTACTAGGACCTGCAAAAAGGGAAATAGTAAATAAAAGATTTGTTCCATACTTCCTGTGAGTTTGATGGTAGACCATGCTAACGCTGAAAATGTTATCGAAGCAAAAGATAAGGCTATAGTAAGTTCAAAGCTTCTAACAAAAACAACGTTTAATTTTCTAGATGAAACTAGGTATCCAAAAAAATAGAAGTAGATGGTTAAGAATGTTAAAAGTGAGAAGGTAAGAAAGGCAGTAGTAGTAAATAAAATTGAGCTGTTTTTTAGATATGTAATTATAGAATACATGTAATTTCCCCCTTAATTTAAAACTATATCACACATGAATACAATTTTGATTTTCTAATTGTTCTTTTAAAATAGTTTCTTTTCCATAAACCTATTGACAATAAACAGTTCTCATTTAATAAATTATAATATTGAATAATAATTATTGCAATAAATAAGATATACCTTTTGTTTTATGCAGCATTTTAAATTACCCCATCTAGTTCACAATTTAATCTTACTCCTTGATTTCTCACCCTATCTAATGTAAAATTAATATGTATAAATAGCAAAGTGGTGATAAAAATGTCAAATAAATCTATAGCAAAGAAATCCGCATCTAATACCCCGGCAAGTCTAACCTTTATACTCTTTAATATTGTAATTACCCTGCCCCTATTATTTAGGGGGTTGTATTTTGAACGGGAGTTGCTGCCGTCCTTAATTAGTATATACATAGTTTTTATTATATGGGCAATATATAAGTCAAGGGAAAGGGACTTCAGGCTCTTCTCTAGCCCTGTAGACTATCTATTTCTGGCTATGGTAGTCCTGTATTTACTATCCATTAGCTATGGAGTTCACAAAAGAGAGGCCCTGCTTGAGTTTTCGAGGTATCTAGGCTATTTTGCACTCTTTCAAATGGCAAAGGACTTTGCCACAAAGGAGAGACAGGAAAGCTATATAGTTTACATACTGCTATTTGCAGGCCTTATGGTATCTGTCATAGGTATAGGGGCAGCTATAGGCACATGGGAGTATATGGGGGCTGTCATAGGCAATAGGCTTAGTTCCACATTCCAATACCCGAATACTCTAGGGGCATATGTAGGAGCCTTATATTTCCTAGCCCTAACCATGCTAATCAGGGCAGAATCAAGGATAGAAAAATCAATCTTTGGGGCACTAATGGGTATCTACATATTTACCCTAATACTTACCCTGTCTAGGGCTATGTTTTTGATATTCCCCTTGTCTTTTTTACTTTATTTCATTATTATGCCAAATAGGACAAAGATGGAAGCCTTGTTATATGGCCTATCTTCAATAATTATTTCGTCTTCTGCTGTATTTTTATTTAATAGCAGATTAGCTGACCCAAGTGGAAAGCTATGGGCCTTATTTTTCATTAGCTTTGCGGCGACTGGGCTCTTGGTATACCTTATATCCTTGCTGCAGGACAGGCTAAGAAATATGTCCATTAGGAGGCTAATTACATCTCTGGGTATACTGGGACTTGTGCTAGTCATGGCAGCCATATATATAATCAATGCAACCACTAGTCTGACCTTGGAGAATAATTCGGAAGAAAATGCTACTACTACAATAATAAGAAAGACATCATCGACCCTACCAGACAATAGCTATAGATTGGAATTAGACTATAGTGGTGAAAACCACAGCCAATCTAATTATTTTGCTAGAATAACTGTATACAATGTAAATAGTGACGATAGTCTAACCCTCCTACTAAGGGAGGATCTGACAGAGATAGGGGAGAAATTTACAAGTTTGGACTTCACTACACTTGAGGACTCATCGGGTATAAGGGTTTATTTCCAAAATACCTATCCTGCTACAAGGGTTGAATTCTACAGTGCCAATATCGTAGACATCGAGACTGAGGACCTGGTTAGCAAGATACCATTGAAGTACAAGTACCTAGGCGAGAACTTTGTCAGGAGGGTCCAAAGTATAAGTGCTGGAGAAGGAAGTTTTACTGCTAGAATGACCTTTAACAAGGATGGACTGAAGATAATTGGGGAAAGGCCTATTTTAGGTACAGGTGGGGGCGGATGGCTCTCTATCTACCAAAAGCACCAGTCCTATCCTTATTCCACTGCCTTGGCCCACAACTTTGTCTTACAAATGTGGATAGAAATAGGCAGTCTAGGTTTTATTATATTCCTAGCAATGATGGCATTTATCCTGCTATATTTCTTCATCTCCTACAAGAGGACTGAAAGCACAGGTGAAAGATTGATGCTCTTGGGTATAGCTATTACAATTGCAACTATGCTTATACATGCTATTGTAGACTTTGATATGTCATTGCCAGCATATGCCATCGTCTTTTGGGTACTGATGGGTCTACTGGTTAATAGACTGGATGGCTTTGACTTCAAGAAGTATAGATTTACAAGGGCATTTGACAGGGTCAGCACGAATTTATCCCTATATGCCTTAATCTTTTTGGTATCAATCCTAATAGCCAATAGCTCATCTATAGTATACAGCGAAAGATACAAGGTGGCTGGTGCCCAAGCCTTTGAAGATCAGGACTTGGACTTGTCTGTGGAAAACTTTGAAAAGGTGGTTAAATTCGACAGATATGAGGGGACCTATAAAATGGATTTGGCTTCGCTTTATATGGGAAAGTATAGGGAGACTGATGACCTTGAATATGTAAGGAAGGCTGTCAATCTGGTAGATCAATACCTACAAATCGTCCCCTATGATGCCTTTGCCTATGGAAATGCTGCAAGTTTCAATTTTTCTATTGGCGAAATAGAAAAGGGGCTGGAACAACTAGATATATCGGCAGGGCTCCAACCCATGAGAACTGAAATATATCTACAAAAGGTAGATGGCTATAGGTCTGTAATTGACTTTTATATCAACGAAGGCAATACTGAAAAGGCAAGGTCTTATTTGCAACAGGCCCTATTGGTTAAGGAGGATATAGAGAGGGTTAATAGCAGGGCCTACAAGCCCTTAAAGGTCAATAATAGCTTAGTAGATGCTATTGGACAGTTACAGTATCTATATGACAACATTGATCGAATAGGGGAAATCTATTCAGAGGGATGGGGGCTTTATTTTGCCTATTATTTTGATTTAGATATCAACAATGATGGGAATATAGACATGCTGGCTACATCTAAGCCAACTGGTTCGGAAATTGACCACCAAATCATAGGCGAGGAAGATTATTCATTCATGAGGATTACCAATCCAGGTGAAAATCATGGCTTTAAATATATAACGCCTATTAGCTTACAGCCTAATACTAGCTATGCCTTGGAATTAAAAGCTAGGGGAACGGCAAATCCAGATAGATTCAATCTCTATGCCTGGTCCTCTGGTGCTGAAAATGCAAACCAAGGTGAGTTAACGGGCATAGAACTAACAGGCGATTGGCGGACCATAAGACTGGAATTCACCACCGATGCGGATATAGAGCCGGGGAGGCAATATATTAGGATACAGCACAATGGTGGGCACGATGGATATATTGACGTAAGGGATTTAGTTATATTTGCTAAATAGAATGGGGGAAAAAAATGAGTGAAAATCAAGTAATGGAAGAAATAAGCCTTAGGGAATTAATTGAAATTTTGATTAAGAGGAAGGTCCTCATAGTAGGTGTAACCATAGCTGCCATAGTCTTGGCTGGAATCTACAGCTTTTTCATTGCCAAGCCCCAATACGAGGTGGAGATGATACTCATGGCCTCTAATTCCAGCGAGAACCTAGGGAACAACACCATAAGTACTGGCAATGTTGAAAACATGCTGGACGCCATATCCAAGTATCCCAGCATGAATATAGAGACCTACAAGCAGCAGATAAAGACGCCAGCGGTCATAAACAAGACCATGGAGGACCTCCACCTAGAGGACGAGTTTACAATTGAATCCTTTGCCAGAAAGATTACCTTGGAAACTGTAAAGGATACCCAGTTGATTAAGATAAAGAGGACCAGTACCGACCCCGAAAGGGCTGCCATGATAGTCAACAGGGTAGGAGAAAACTTCATTGAGGTGGTGTCGGACAATATAAGGAAAAGGGCTACATCTTCCTCGGAGTATGTAAAGGCCCAGATGGAAAAGGAAAAGGACTACTATGACGACGCCCTCCTAGAGCAGAAGGAACTATTGTCCCAGCCAAGGGGAGCATCGGAGCTGGACCTAGAGTTAAGTGCAAAGCTAGGCCAGATAACCAGCTACAAGTCCCAGCTCAATGACCTTTCAATTAGGGAGTCTGCCCTCAAATCAGCCATTGAGGTGGCTAAGTCGAGTCCTTCAAAGGGCAGCAGCATAGTACTGAATAGGGAGTCAGGCAACATACTGATAGACGACAGCACTAGAATCCTAAAGATTGAATTGGCAGAGTTAGAGGCCTCTAGGGACACTATGAATACAACCATAGAAGGCCTGCAAAAGGAAATAGAGGATATTCAGGTAGAACTACAGGACAAGAAGCATAAGGAAAACATCATAGCTCAAAAGGTAGACATAGCCCAGAAGACCTATGAGGCCTTCGTTAAAAAATATGAGGAACTCAGGGTTACAGAATCAGCCCAGATAGGAGAGGCCAGTATTACAATCATATCCAAGGCCTATCCAACCACAGTGCCTGTAGGGCCTAGGAAGGCATTGAACCTCGCCATAGCTACAGTCTTGGGGCTCATGCTAGGAGTATTTGCGGCATTTTTTATAGAATATTGGAAGTCAACAGAATAGGGACGGTCTTTGTCCCTTTTTTATTTTCCATGGCAAAATATCGAATATTTTGTTATAATTAGTGGGAAAGACAAGTCTTTTATTTGGGGTGTTGAAAATGAAGCAAAAAAAGATAATAAGTTTATTGGCTATAGACGCCATATTAATCAATATATCCTACATACTTTCACTTTACATAAGGTTTGAAGGGGACATTGTGGGGAAACAATTTACTTCTTATTTTTTAAAATATAGGGAGCACCTTCTCTACATTACAGCAATTAAGTTGCTTGTCTTTTTTTTCCTGAAGCTCTATAGGCCCGTATGGAAGTACGCCAGCATAGAGGAGCTCATGACCATTGTAATGGCAAGTATTTTGTCCAATGCTGCAGTCCTCAGCTATATGGTGGTTAGACGGGACATGCTACCTAGGAGCATTTACATACTTGTAGCTTTATTGGATATGTTTTTAATCGGGGGGGTAAGATTTAGCTTTAGGGCATTTTCCACTATGGGAGGCAATTTGCTCAGTCATACAAGGCACAAGTCCGTCATGATAATTGGGGGCGGTGATGCAGGAGCCTTGGTTATCAGGGAATATAAAAACCATACCCAGTTAAATAGCAGGCCAGTGGCAATTATAGACGACAACAACGATAAGCAAGGTCAAATGATAAATGGTGTCCCTGTAGTAGGCAATAGGGACGATATAGTAGCCAAGGCCAAGAAACTCAAGATAGACGAAATAATAATTGCTATTCCTTCTGCTTCTAGGAGGGAGATAAAGGATATTGTAGAGATTGCAAAGGAAACAAAATGCAAGCTAAAGATTGTACCGGGTATGTTTGAATTGATTGACGGGAAGGTAAGCATCAAGAATATTAGGGACGTGGATATAGAGGACCTCCTGGGCAGGGACCCAATAAAGGTGGATTTGGAGGAGATAAGCAGCTATTTAACTGACAAGGTAGTACTGGTTACAGGTGGAGGGGGCTCTATTGGCTCTGAGCTCTGTAGGCAGATATCCAGATTTAGCCCTAGGAGGCTTATTGTCCTAGATATATACGAGAACAATGCCTATGATATACAAAATGAACTCTTGAGACTTCACAAGGATTTAGATTTAAAGACCTATATTGCCTCTGTCAGGGACAGGGAAAGGATATTTGAGCTAATGGCTAGGGAAAGACCAGACGTTGTATTTCACGCTGCGGCCCACAAGCATGTACCACTCATGGAATTTAGTCCAAAGGAGGCCCTCAAAAACAACGTATTTGGGACGCTTAACTTGGCTGAGGCATCGTCTACCTACAAGGTGGACAGGTTTGTCATGATATCCACGGACAAGGCTGTTAATCCAACTAATATAATGGGGGCTAGCAAGAGGATATGCGAGATGATTGTCCAGTCTATTGATAGGGTCAGTCAAACGGATTTCGTAGCAGTTAGATTTGGCAATGTGCTGGGCAGCAATGGCAGTGTTATTCCACTATTTAAGAAGCAAATCGCCGAGGGTGGCCAGTTACGGTGACCCATGAGGAAGTGATTAGATATTTCATGACTATACCCGAAGCTGTCCAATTGGTTATTCAGGCCGGAGCTATGGCGACAGGTGGGGAGATATTTATACTGGATATGGGAGAGCCAGTCAAAATATTGAATTTAGCCAAAGATTTAATTAGATTATCGGGATTTGAGCCAGATATAGACATTCCCATTGAGATCACAGGTCTCAGGCCGGGTGAGAAGCTATTTGAGGAACTCCTCATGGACGAGGAGGGAATTTCCTCAACCAAGCACCATAAAATCTTCATAGGTAAGCCCATATTCACTGACTATAGGCTGCTTCTCAAATATCTAGACAGTGCCAATGAATTGATACAGAATGGTAGCGACGAGGACATCAGGGAATTTGTCAAGACCATGGTACCAAACTATTGCGATACAAAAAGTACAAGTAGCATGTAGGACAAGGTGTTAAGCACCTTGTCTATTTTTTTCATAATTATTAAGTTTATTACAATTCCATATGATTTTTCGATAATTGATGGGGGTCTAAAATATAGGTACTGTTATGTCAAGGGTAAAAAGAACCTCTATGTGTCATATTTTGAGAGGAATATTTGATTGCAAATATGACAACACTAGAATATAATATAGTCAAAGGGAGGTGTAACTATGTTAAACTTTGAATTAGTAGGTAAAAGATTTAGCGAGTTACGAAATAATAGTGGCTATACACAAAGTATGGTTGCTGAGTATTTAGATGTGGATCAAAGTTATATTTCAAAATGTGAGAAGGGTGAAAGACAGTTTAGTGCAGATATAATTGAAAAAGCAGCAGAACTGTTTGGATGTACTGTGGACTACTTTATAAAGGAGTCCTGCGAATTTACACAAATGCCAATAGCCCTTAGGGCAAAAAGTGTCACAACTGAGGATTTAAATACCATAGCTGCCATTAATAAAATAGCACTTAATTTACGCTTTATGGAAGGTTTGCTTACGGGGGAGGAATAAAATTTGAAAGAAAAGATTGAATTAAATGCTGATGCTATAAATTTAAGAAAAGAATTTGGTGAGGATGCTAGCTCTCCAATCGATATATTCTCCCTTATTCATAACAACGATGATTTAACTATAGTTTTTTATCCTATGAGTGATCGAGTGAGTGGGATTTGTATTAGGGATGGCAAAAATAAGATTATTGGGGTCAATTCAACTTCCACCTATGGGAGGCAGCGATTTACAATAGCCCATGAGCTTTATCATTTGTATTTTCATGAAGACTTTGAAAGTATTGTTTGCTTTACAGATTTAGAAATGAGTAAGTCCCCTAGGGAAAAAGAAGCAGATATGTTTGCATCGTATTTTTTAGCACCTTATGAAGCCCTATCCTATTTTGTAAGAAGGCAGCTTGAAAAAGAAAAACAGGGGCTTGATATGGAAGATGTTGTGAGAATAGAACAGCATTTCGGTATGAGTAGGCAGGCTATACTATGGAGATTGGTAAATGATGGCTATTTAAGCTATAAAAAAGCAGATACTATGAAGATAGGAATAGTATCCTCAGCTAGGCGACTTGGCTATGATAATACCCTATACACACCCACACCAGAAGATAGGCAATATGCTACTTTTGGCAAATATATAAGGTTAGCCGAGGAATTAAAAGACAAGGAACTTGTATCAACTGGTAAATATGAAGAATTATTACTAGATGGCTTTAGGGCCGATATTGTTTACGGGTTTGATACAGAAGAGGAAGAAAGATATGACTAATAAGCTATTTTTTGATGCAGATTGCCTGTCTGCTTTTTTGTGGGTAAGTAGGGAGGATATTTTATTTGATTTGTATCCAGAGAAAATAGTATTGCCTAAACAGGTTTATGATGAGCTTTGCCATCCGAGCATTCCCCACTTTAAACGAAAAATGGATCAGTTTACTCAGGAGCATAAGCTTTCTATAAAAGAAATTCTATTGGATACTGAAGAGTATCATTTGTATTATGAACTGGCATTTTCCCCTTCAAAAGGGGAAATTATAATAGGTAGGGGGGAGGCTGCAGCGATTGCTTTGGCAAGGACTTATAATGGAATAATAGCTAGTAGTAACTTCAGAGATGTGGCCAAATATGCAAGAAAATATAATTTAGAGCATATAGGAGCTGGGGATATTTTAGTAGCTGCATTTAAAGCAGGATATATAGATGAAGTAGAGGGCAACAAGATCTGGCATAAGATGCTAGCAAAAAGAAGAGTGCTGCCAAGGCCCACCTTTACTGAATACCTAAGAATGTTAAATAATAATACACTTTAGTGTAATTTGTTATTATAATCTTTTAGCTTTAGTAATGAATAATTGCTAGGTTTTTTATAATTTCATATGATGATTATATGAAGGTCCCTATATTTTATGGGGACTTTTGATTTGTCCCTATCTTATAGGGCTGTGACTTAGCATTAGTCAGCTTTTCAATTGTTTCTAACTTTTAACTATACTCTAGTTAAAAAGGAGAGAAACATATGTTCGATGAACTGCTTTTTAGTGCTAGGGAAGGAAATGTAAAGGCAAGAGAGGAGATAATAAATAGGCTACAGCCCCTAATTATATCTTCCATCAGAAAGTACTACAATAGGCCCAATGAATACGAGGACCTAATCCAAGACGGAAATGTGAAGATTTTAGAATGTATTGGGGATTTTGATGCCGGAAAGGGTGTACATTTTTTAGGCTATGTAAAGACCATGCTCAGGTATATGTATTTGGATAAAAACAAGACAAAGGTCAACTATAGCCTGAATGAAGTAGCAGGGGATAGCGATATGGAATTAATAGACCTTTTAGTGTCGGAGGATAGGGGGCCTATGGATCTTGTTTTAGATAAGGAGCAGAACCAGTGGGTGAAAGATATATTGGCTAGCCTAACGGATAGACAAAGAGAGGTGCTTATATTTTTTTATATGGAAGATATGAAGATAGAGGAAATAGCCACCCTCTTGGGCGTGTCCTATAGGACAGTAGTCAATACCAAGACCAGGGCCTTGGAGAAGCTAAGGGAACAAGTAATGGAGTGAGATATAGGGGACTAAATTAGCAAGGTGCCTGCATATTTGTCCCCTTCTTGATTAATCTAATTAACCTTTTTGTCGATTTCGTAAGGTATTTGTCCCGGCGAAAAACTATAGATATTTGGGATTGCGGAGTTGCTCCTTTGATATCATAATATTGCAATCCGTCTATGAGCTTTGCCATCAAATCAGGGATAATAGAGACTCCTACTCCAGCCTTTATCAGCCTTAGGGCAGTCTCTAAGTTATAGCATTCCACCACAGTCCTAGGTACAAATCCTGAATTCATACAAAGGTCATGGGAAACCCTGTATAGAAATTGACCCTCTTCCATCATTACAAATGGAGCCTCCGAAAACTCGGCTAGATCGACTTCTTTACTGTCCTTGTCGGCAGGCATAAAATCAGGAGTCACTGCCAAAACAATCTTTTCATCAAAGAGTGGTATATTAAAATACTTGTAGGTGTCAGGGTGCGAGAGTCCGACTATGAAATCAAACTCTGATTCCTCTAGGCTCTTTTTCAAATCGCTGCTGCTGAGCTCCCTTATCTGAACAAAGGAATTTTGATTTTCCTCTCTGAAGGTCCTCAAAGGCTCGGGTAAAATAAATGCACTGAATTCTGGGAGGATACCCATCTTTATAACGGTCAATTCTTTAGAGGCATAGTCCTGTAAACGCTTTTCTAAATTTTCATTCATATATAGTATTTGTTTTGCCCATAGGACATATTCTGTTCCTGCATCAGTCAAGCAATTTTAAACGGAATGATGGCAGGTGTAGGCATAATATTAGCAAAAGTCGGGATTGAAATGTTTAAGGAAGAAAAACTTACAGGGGCCACATCACTTGTAACTGCCATATTGACGTATTTTTTAGATGAGGGCATTTAAGAAAAAAGCTTTGATTATAGCAGGTGCTGCAACAAATGTCTGTGTTTACGCTACAGCCCTAGATGCCATGCAAAGAGATGTCCAACCAATAGTTGTATCGGATTGTGTTGCTGGCACAAGCGTGGAACTTCACGAGGCATTTTTGAAGAATATAGATTATGTGATTGGCGATGTGGTGACAACAGATGAACTGATAGAAACACTTTAGCTAGGAGAAAAGGACAAGGGTTAAATCCCTTGTCCTTCTCATTTCCTCTAATTTAAATATTTATAGGGGATATAGTTTATTTAACTAAGATTGTGGTATAATGTATACACATATTAATATAGTTATGGGATTAAGGGGTAGACTAATAACTATAATAGATTCAAATTGCAAAGGTTGATAATTATATAGTTAGGTGTTAAAGTAACCACATTGATATAATCGTTGTTCGGGAGGCTCTTATGTATGTAGAGGTACTATACCATGGCACTGAAATAGCACGTGGCAAGGAAATGTTAAAACAACAGAAAATGGTTTCATCACGTGGGGACAAGCATTGGTTGGGAGATGGAAGTTATTTTTATGAGGACGATTTTTATGCTTACAAGTGGATAAAGGATATGTATAAGGGGAGATTTAAAAAAGATCCAAACACACCGAATAGTTTATTTGATAAATATGGGATACTTGAAGGTGAGGTCCGTACACCTAAAAATAGAATCTTTGATTTGGACAGGCCTAGAAACAAAATAGAATTTGATAAGATATATGAAAATTGCAAAATAAAGCAACAATACCTTCAAAGATTTTCTGATACAGAGTTAGCTGATGGCGTAGTTTTGAATATAATGTTTAATGACATGTGGTATTTAGATGAGTATGATATTGTTATTGCGACGTTTAAAAGAAGAAGTAAAAAGTATGTTGGTAATTCAATTAGATTAAATCATATATCAGAAAAACAGATTTGTGTTAAGAACCCTCAAGTAGTTACTCCTTTGAGTTTTTGTGATTGTAGTCATAAGGTTGATGAATTTCAAAATTTAATTAATAGTTTATATAATGCAGAAAATCCTAAAAATGATAATGAAAGCCTAATATATAATGCGAGAATGACTAGAAAGGGATTTTAAAACATCTTAAGATAAAACTAAAAATGAATGAATTATATTAATAGGGCAAGAATAAAGTAGTAGAGGGGTGTTTAGTATGTATTTGGATGAGCGTTTAAAAAAGATTGATGAATTTTTTAAAGATTTGGAAATTGGGGAATTTGAAGAAATGCTAATTAGAGCAGGAATAGGCGAAATTGATTCCAGTAACAATTCTGATATGGAATTGCTACTGTCGATGTCTTTAAATTCCAAGATAAGCGAATACCGTTATTCAAAAAGTAGTAGTGAACAAGTTATCATTAATGGGGATTATCATAATCTTTACTATGATGATTATGCAAGGGCGGTATAATATATGGACACTAAGAAAAGCGCCCTCAGATTTATTGATTATTATGTAAATGAGATAGAATTCTATAATAATGAATCTTTTGAGGAAAGAACTGTTAAAATTGATTTTTCCATATCACATGAAATTGAATATAGTGGGAATGGGGACAATACCTTCTATGTTACATTGACAACAGTTATTTTTAAAGATGCTGTTAGTAATAATTATCCATTCTCTATGAAAGTAAGCTTGACTGGGATATTTGAAATTGATGAGGATAATATAAAGAATATTGAAAGGTATGCGAAGATAAATTCAATAGCCATACTTTTTCCCTATGTTAGATCTTTAATATCAACCTATACTGCAAATGCCAATGTTCAACCACTCATACTACCACCAATAAATGTAGTTAATATGTTAAAAGCAGAAAATGAATCATAAAGACAAGGGTTAAATCCCTTGTCCTTTATATTGTTCTTTAATCTCCCTGAGTACCATTGCAATATCAGCTTTTGATGCGGGAATACAGGCCTTGTATCTCTCTTGCTCTTCGGCTACTCCCATGACTCTTTCTTCATAGCAGCGGCTCATTATGCGCCCATTTCTCAAATGTTTCTCCCAGGTTCTTGGGTTGCATAGACATTCTATTGAGATTCCATTTTGTAGCAGGATATTTGTGCTGCCGGCAAATTTTTTAATTCCCTTGATATATCTGATATTCACATAACCAAAGGCCCCATCGTTCTTGACCATGGGTTTTCTTGTTTTTACAGGTATTAGTATATCTTGTTTGCTGAGGGGTATGGGCATCAAATTTGATGTCAATATTATACTTTTATATCTTTTCTTTACTTCACTGAGATCTATCATATAGTATTTGCCCACTAGCCTAATTGTAGTCTTAATTGATTTTTCCAATAGCCTTGGTCCGGATTTTGCTCCGTATAGGACAGTGCAGTTCCCCTTTTGCTCTATGTATTTGGGGATAATGGCTACTAAACCTTCCTTAAATACTTCTTCCAATTATATCATCTCCTTCTTAGAACACCAGTTCTGTAACGGTATATATTTATAATAGCAGAACATAAATTCAAAATCAAGGGATAGGAAAAAATTAAGGACTTGCTGCAAGTCATAAGTTTAGAGATATTTACAGTTTACTTTGATTTATTCTTAAAATATAATGGGTATATAATTAGGGTAAAATAAATCTATTATTTTGATATTAAAGATAAGTTTGAACAAATAAGATTTGATATCCTTAAATAGTTGGATGAGCTATACTAATTAGGACAGATTTTTATTTAACATGGTACAATAAAATCAGAAGGCGATTTTAATGACCAGAAAATATATGATGAAGATTTTACAAAACTTATAAAAAAAAGATAGCATTTCATGGTATAATAAACATAGAATAGATGTGGCCTGAGGTGAGCAGATGAAGATATATTTTGATATGAATATATATAATAGAATGTTTGATGACCAAACACAGATGAGAATAAGATTTGAATCTATGGCTGTAGACATTTTATTTGAATTAATCGAAAAAGGAAAATATGAGTTAGTATGGTCATTTATTTTGGAGTATGAAAATAGTATGAACCCTTTTATAGAGAGAAAACTCAATATTAAAGCTATTTCGAGTATATCTAGCCAGGTAATAGAACCTAATGATAGAATCAAAGAAATAGCTAAAGATATAGTTAAAAAGTCAAATACTAAAAATAAGGATGCCTTGCATCTAGCCTCAGCAATATATGGTAATTGTAACTATTTTATAACCTGTGATGATAGATTTATAAAGACAATAGAAAGAAATAGAGAGAATTTAATTGATATAATTAAAGATATTAAACTATATAATCCTATAGATTTTCTTAGAAAGGAGATGGATATTGATGTTATCGAATGAGAAAAGCAAATTTACAGATAAAGAAATAATAGAAAAAGGCTCTAGGGCTTTGATAAAGGAACTAGGATATTCTGGTTTTTTACGATTTATACGCCACTCCGAAGGAATAAGCAAAGAAGATTATTTGAAACTAGAGGATGAAATATTTGATGGAATATCCTTAGATGAAATATTTGATAATGCAAAAGAACATTGGGGAAACATGGAATAAATGGTATCTAGGGGTAGTTTGTATATCGGAACAAAGGAATAGATAGTCTGAAAATTATATTGATCAAAACCTTCAAGAAAACCAAGAGTAGATTTGAAGGTTTTACTGTTTATAATTTGGTAAGATTTTAAATATAAAAATATAAATAGAATAATAACTATAAAACTTGGAAATGTATCTTCCGCTAAGGGTGTACTATCTCCCTACAACATCTTAATTGACCTCTCAAGGCACGCTGAGACGGTTGTTTCATTGTCCCACAAAAAAGCAGATACACATATCAATATAAATGTAGAGTTTGGTGATGATAAAGGGCAGATTTCTATTGATACGATAGCAAGAAAAGCTGAAAATTTAAATCTGACGAAAAGTAATATAATGGAAATCCTTTGATAAAATATGTATAATAAAGAAAAAGCGTATATGAGGACTTGCGGCAAGTCATAAGTTTAGAGATATTTACAGTTTACTTTGATTTATTCTTAAAATATAATGGGTATATAATTAGGGTAAAATAAATCTATTATTTTACTGGAACTTAATTTTTTCAATATCATATGTCTATAACTATAGGGAAAGGTGGCGAAAGGCTTGAATATTATCATTAAGGATGGAGCTAGGGAATATCTACGAATGATGAGAAAAGATACTATGACCATATATTTAGAAGCAGTCAGCAGTTGCTGAAGTCCTTTGCCTGAGGTATTTGTTAGGCTTAGGGAGCCGGAGGCTCTAGATGAATATAATTTATTTGAAGTAGATGGTATCAAGGTTTATCTCTACAAGGATGCAGAGCTCAAAAAGGATACCATATTAATCGACAAGGCAAGGTTTTCATCTGATCTTGCATATAAGGAGTTCGATGTACTTGGACTCAAAATAAAATAGGGACCTAGGTCCCTATTTTAAACTCACTATTTCCAGTTCCAATCCCTGTAGATATTCTATTATCCTTGGCAGGGCATCGGCAACGGGCTTTGTCTCATGGAGCAGTATAATGGCTCCGGAAGACCTTGTATTTTTAATATGATGAAATATTTTATCTGCGTTTTGTACCTTCCAATCCTCTGGATCGTTGTTCCAAAGCACAATTTTATATTGGTTTTCCTCTATTAATCTTTCAAATCCCTTGTTAAAAGAGCCATAGGGCGGTCTAATCAATATGTGGTCTACACCTGTAATTTCCCTGAGCAAATCCATTGAAGAGTTTACTTCCTCCTCCTGCTTGTCCTGGGAGGATTTAGCTAGATTTACGTGGTTCATGGTGTGGCTGCCTATGGAATACCCATTATCGTGAATATATTTTAATTCATCTGGATATTTTTTTACATTTCTACCTATGGTAAAAAATGTGGCCCCGATTTGGTATTCATTTAATGTATCTACAATCCTTTTAGAGTAAATGGATGGGCCGTCATCAAATGTAATTGCTACCATTCCCTTGGGTATTTCGTAAGTCTTTAGTTTTTCCAATTCTAAAAAGGGTATATCCTTGTCTACATAGATTTCTTCTATTTCCTCTATAACTTCATCTTCCACCATATCAGTATCTAGGTCCTCGGTTTCCTCTAATCTATCTTCCTTTGGACTTATATCAGCAGGATCTTCTTCAAAAGTGGATAATTCTATTGGATCGGCTGATTGGGCTGAAACTTCTTCATTAATGCTGGCCTTGCTGCCAATTGGAAGAAATTGTTTCCAGAATATTAGTCCTACCAAGGCAAAAAGTGCTATGGAATAATAGGCAATCTTATAATTTCTTTTCCTCGGTATCTTGGGAGTAGCAACTTGTTTTTCTCCCAGTGCAGCATTCTTTAGTGGAGATAGGTCAATATTTCTAAATCTTGTCTCGTTCAGGTCAACTATATTTTCGCATTTTCTAATATGGTTTAAATCGTCCATATATTCCAATGAGCAAGAGAAGAAAAACTGCTCGCTCTTATCCCGAAATGTCTGTGTTAATATGCCCAAATATTGGTCTTGCTGAGTTTCCTTAGACTTTGAAAAGGATAATCTATACCTGTAAGGGCTATCCTCCTTGAATATGGTCTTTATGTTGTCTGCTGTAAATTCATCAACCTTCCACAGTATGTCAAAATCTTGCTGATGATGCAGCCTAATATGCAAATAATGGTCATTTGATATATGTTCAATACCCTTTAATTCTAATAATTTTCCTGGATAATCTGGCATGATTGACCCCCCTTTCCAGACTAGGACCTTGTTTTTTATTCTGTTTCAGATGAGTCAACTGCTTTTGGTGAGAAAGAAAATGTCATTCTCTGGGTAAAGTCGTTTATGGTTTTTATTAATTCCGCTTTTTCTTCGAAGATTCTCTGATATTTTTCTATGTTTTGCTGGTTTTCTATTTCTAGGCCACGTACCTTTTCTTCAAGTTCACTTATCTTCAATATATTTTGGTATTGATTATTTTTTGTTTCTTCGCTTAGTTTATTGTACTTGGTGATTTCTGCACTGAGTTGATTGGAGATACTCTCGTATTCCATATTGGATGTACTTTGATATTCCTTGTAGTCTTCTAGCAATTGGTCATAGCTCATTTGCTTGCTTGTTAAATTAGTCTCCAAGTTTCTTATTTCCTTATTCTTTTCCTGCAGTTGCTGGTCTTTTTTTACTAGGTCCTGCTTCATGCGGTTCATGGTTTCGTTTGCTACATATAATTGCTCTTCTAGTCCCTTGTTTCTGTATTGGATCAACTGCCTGTCCTTAATCAGATTTTCCAAGGGTACGATAAGGTCTAGGATTATTTTATCCTGGTTGTCCTTTGCAAATATATTATTATTTTGTGCTGCAACTTGTTCATTTTCTTTCATAGCAATAGATCTCTCCTCATTCAGAATTTCTTCCTTTTCCACATTATCTTCTTCTGTGGGATTTTGACTGAAAAAGCTGGATTTTAGCCAGGCTAGTCCTTTTTTTTTGCCGTTCTCATTGACCACTGTTCCATCCCTCCCCATATATTGAACTTAAGTTGTTTTTGACATATATACTATATAATACCACATAAAAGTGGAAAAATGTTCTTATTGTTAATTTTAAACTTTTCAGAAGATTATGTCAAGGAATGTCGGTAAAAATAGACAAATAGACTAGGTAGAAACAGTGGGGTTGTCCTTCTTGTTTCTTTTTCGTAAAAGAAGTGAAACATAAAGGCCAAAAGCATTTAGAAACTGCGTTTGACAATACAAAATTATTTTAAAAATCTATTTACTTTACTGTTTTGATATGTTATTATTATAAAAAAAGAGAGGTTGCTTTTATGACTGTAAAGGTACAGGCCATTGATAGGGCCATTAGGATATTAAAGTTGTTTTCTGAAGAACGTAAGGAATTGAAGTTGACAGAGATTTCAGAGGAATTAGATTTAAACAAGAGTACAGTACACGGGATTATAAGTACCTTAAGATATCACAGGCTAATAGATCAAGACGAGGAAACTCAAAAATATAGATTGGGTTTGTACTTAATGGAATTAGGGGAGAGGGTTGCAAATTCCATGGATATTATTCAAATCTCCCATCCCATAATCGACGAATTGTGCACAACCATGGAGGAGACTGTCCACCTGGCTGCCTTGGAAGGGAAAGAAGTAGTATATATAGACAAGAAGGAGTCTAACCAATCAATTAGGATAATTTCAGCTATAGGGGCTAGGAACCCTGCATATTGTACTGGTGTAGGCAAGGCTATGTTGGCCTTTAAAGATGTAGATGAGATATACGAGTCATTGCCAGATGAATTGGTACAGCTAACCCCCAATACAATAACCGACAAGGAAGAGCTTTTAAGGGAATTAGAAGAGATTAGGCTTCAAGGCTACGCTTTGGATAATGAGGAAAACTCAGCTGGACTAACATGTGTGGCAGCACCTATATTTGACTCTACTGGCAAGGCAGTATATGCTATCAGTGTATCAGGTCCTACCATGAGGATGAACTACAAGCAAATAGAGAAGGCAAGAGAAATAGTAATGGAAAGCACAAAAAAGATTTCAAAGGAATTAGGCTATAAATTTTAGTGGGCGAAATGCCCACAAAAAAATACAGGCAAATGAGAACGTGGTTTGATAATATCAAACAATAGGAGGAGGATGATATATCGACTAGCTTTTATCCTGATTTAAAATCCGTAAATTACAACAAAAGGAGAGTGTAAAATGAAAAAGTCAAGAATTTTAGTATTGAGTTTGATTTTAGTATTATCCATTTTAGCAACTGCATGTGCACCAAAGAATGAAAATGTACCAGCAGCACCAGCAGCTTCCGGTTCAGAAGACACTTCTAGCGGCGACGTCGTGGCAAAGGTATTTAAATTAGGGCATATTGCTGCTCCTGATACAGCCTATGACAATCTGGCTAATGAGTTTAAACGTTTAGTTGAAGAGAGATCTGGCGGTAGATATGAAATAGATGTTTACCCTGCAGGACAATTGGGAGTAGATAGGGAGCTAATGGAATCTCTTCAAATTGGAAATGTAGATTTTACTGTGGTTACTGCCTCAGACATCAATCAATTTGTTCCAGACTTTGCAGTTCAAGATTTACCTTACTTATTTAGAGATTGGGATCATGTAGAGAAATTTCTAGTGTCAGATGCTGCTCAAGAGTTATTTGCTCTGACTGAAGATGTTGGTATGACTACCTTGGCCTATATGCCTAGGGGCTTCAGACATGTTACCAGCTCTAAGGGACCTGTATATACTCCGGATGACCTAAAGGGAATAAAGCTAAGGGTTGCAGAATCAGAAGTTTATATAGATACATTTAAGGCTCTAGGTGCCAATACTCAAGCAATGGCATGGGCAGAAGTATTTACGGCCTTACAGCAAAAAACCATTGACGCCCATGAGAATACCGTAATCACTACTAGGGACTATAAGATAGATGAAGTACAAAAATACATGTCAGAAACTGGTCACTTCTTTGCTTTTGCCGGAATGCAGGTGAACTCTAATTTATTCAATGGCATGAGTGCAGAGGATCAAGAAATGATTAGGACAGCTGCTCTTGAGGCTGCACAAAAGCTGGGAGTTGAGCAAAAAGAGGCAGAAGCTGCTGCAAAGGAAGAACTAATTTCAAAGGGAATGGAGTTCAACGAAGTACCCGACAAAACTCTATTTGAAGAAAAGATGGAGCCAGTATATGAAAAGTTCTTCAAGACTCACTCTGATAAATACTTTAACTTGATTAAAGGAATTAAATAATTATGGGGCAAACATTGCCCCTACATACTTTATCTTATATTGAGTAAGGGAGATGAGATAATTGAAGGTTTTGAACAAGATTAGCAATGGCCTGAACAAGCTAAGCGGTTGGTTTCTTATACTGGCTTTCTCCGTAATGACAGTAACATATTTCAGTCAAATTTTGCTAAGATATGTCTTTCAAACGGGACTTCAGTGGACGGAGGAACTCACTAGGTATACAAATGTTGCCTTGGTAATGATAGGAACTGCCATTATGGCAGGGAAAGATACCCATATAAATGTCAGTATTTTGGAATCCCTTGTACCCAAGGGGGCTAAGAAATGGGTTATTATATTACAGCAACTCATAACGGGGACATTTTTCGCTATTGCTATTAAGATATCCTTTGACATGATAAAGCTGGCAGGTAGTCAGGTGTCTACAAACATGAGGATTCCCATGGCCTATGTATATGGTATGTTTCCCATAGCATTTTCCATATTGGTTTTTCAAGTAATTGTTTTCATATTGAATAGTATAGTGGATGGGGAGGGAGATTGATGGGCGGTTTATTATTTGGCAGTGCTTTGATTTTGTTATTAGTTGGTGCTCCTATAGTTGTAGCACTGGGTTTATCTTCCTTCCTATTCATTGTGCAAAATGGAATTCAGCCTGTTGTGGTTATACAAAAATTATTCTCGGGCATTGACTCTGCGGCACTTCTAGCTGTTCCATTTTTTATATTGGCAGGGGACCTGATGAATAGGGGAGGTATCGCCAAAAGAATTGTAAATATGGCGGGAGCTGCTGTAGGCAATATCCACGGTGGCATGGGCATTGTCGCTATTATATCCTGCATGTTTTTTGCGGCCATATCGGGAAGCGGTATAGCTACAGCGGCAGCCATTGGAGGAGTTATGTTGCCAGGTATGTTGAGGGAGGGCTATAGTAGGAGTTTCAGTGCCACCATAATTGCTGCTGCAAGTCCAATTGGAGTTATTATACCTCCTAGTATAGCTTTTATTGTATATGCTGTACTGGCAAAGGTATCAGTATCCGACTTGTATAAGGTTGGTTTTCCCGCAGGCCTAATAGTTGGTATTCCCTTGATGTTTACCACCTATATATTGGCAAAGAAGAGAGGCTATAAGGAACAGGCTGCATTGATTGCCTCAGGTGAAATTATACTTGAAGGCCTACCTGAGAAAAATGAAGGACCAAGGCTATCGGGATTAAAATATCTTGTTGACTCTTTGTGGGCTCTTGGGACTCCGGTTATAATCGTTGGAGGAGTATTTGCAGGGATATTTACGCCGACGGAATCGGCAGTTGTGGCTGTTATTTACTCGATTGTCATTGGGATTTATGTCTACAAGGAGATGAAGTGGAGGGAGCTTCCAAAGATTTTCTTGGACTCAGCTATTTCTACTGCATCCATAATGGTTATAATGGCATCGGCAGCCCTATTTGCCTGGGTAATGGTTTACGTTCAAATACCCCAGAAAATATTGGTCTTTGTCATGGGTGTAACTACCAGCAAATACCTTATTCTTTTACTTATAAACCTTATTGTTTTGGTGGCGGGTATGTTTATGGAATCAGCCTCAATCCAGTATATTTTAGTTCCCATAGTATTGCCTATTATCCTCGCCCTGGGCATTGATCCAGTTCACTTTGGGATTATGCTGGTTACTAATCTGGCTATAGGAATGATGACACCACCCTTTGGCATAACCTTGTTTACCGGGGCCAGGGTGTTTGGGGTTAGTTTGCAGGAGATAACCAAGGAATCATTGTGGTATCTTTTATCTTTAATATTTTCACTTATATTGATTACTTTTTTCCCACAACTAGTGATGTGGGTGGTTAAATAAAATTTAGGAGGGTTATATATGTCAAGACCAGAAATTGCTAAGATGATTAAGACAGGAGATTACAACACAAACTACCATGATGAGGGAAAGGGTTTCCCAGTTATTTTAATCCATGGTTCAGGGCCAGGGGTGAGTGCCTGGGCCAATTGGAGGCTTGTAATCCCAAAACTTGCAACAAATCATAGGGTGATAGCCCCTGATATGGTCGGATTTGGCTATACAGACAGGCCTGGGGATATTAAGTATACCTGGGAGGTATGGGTTAAGCAGGTAATTGATTTGATGGATGCATTGGGAATTGAGCAGACAGATTTAGTGGGGAATTCCTTTGGTGGAGCAATGGCTCTTACCCTAGCCATTCAATATCCAGAAAGGATTAGAAAGGTAGTTTTGATGGGTGCTATGGGTGTAGATTTTGAAATCACCAAGGGGTTAGACGACGTTTGGGGATATGAGCCATCGGTCGAAAATATGAAGAAGATGCTCGAATTGTTTGTATCCGATAAGAGCATAGCTACAGACGACTTGGCAAAGATGAGATATGAAGCCAGTATTGAACCAGGTTTTCAGGAATCATTTTCTTCAATGTTCCCTGCCCCAAGGCAACAGTGGGTTAAGTTCATGGCAAGAACCGATGAGGAGATTAGGGGAATTAAGCATCCTACCTTAATCGTACACGGTAGGGAGGACGCAGTTATACCTGTGGAAAACTCCTACAAGTTAATTAACCTTATAGATAATGCGGAGCTTCATGTATTTGGGCACTGTGGGCACTGGACACAAATTGAACAAACAGATAAGTTTACCCAGTTAGTGGACAATTTCTTAGGAGAATAGTAAATTTAGGGGGAAAACAATGGATAGAATTGAAAGTATCGCATTGGATTTAAAGAAGGCAGAGGCCAGCAGAAATCCCATAGGAGCAATTTCCAAAAGATTTCCAGACTTGGCTATTGAAGATGCTTATAGAATACAGCTCCTGAATATTGATGCAGAGTTAAAGGCGGGAAGGACAATTACTGGAAAGAAAATTGGGCTTACTTCCCTAGCCATGCAGAATATGCTTGGGGTAAATCAACCTGATTTTGGGCATCTCCTAGATAGCATGGAGGTCGCTGGGGGAGAAGTCTCAAGGTCTACCATGATTCAGCCCAAGGTGGAAGGGGAGATAGCCTTTGTGCTCAAGGGAGATTTGAAGGGACCCAATGTCACTGCAAAAGAAGTCCTAGAGGCTACTGACTATGTGGTGGCTTCCATTGAAATAGTTGACAGCAGGGTTGAAGATTGGAAGATCAACATAGTGGATACTGTAGCAGACAATGCCTCATCCTGTATGTATGCAATTAGCAGCAGAAGGATAGATCCAAATCTAGTGGATTTAAAAAAGGTTAAGATGGAATTCTTCAAAAACGGTGAGAAGATTAATGAAGGGGTAGGGACAGATGTCCTAGGAGACCCGGCCAATTGTGTAGCTTGGCTGGCTAATACCTTGGGAGATTTTGGGGTCCAGTTAAAGAAGGGCGATCTTATTTTATCAGGTGCATTTACAGCCGCCCTGGATGCAGATGCAGGGGACGTATTTAGGGCCTCTTTTACTGAATTAGGAGATATAGAAGTAAAATTTACGGAATAGGAAGTGGGATAGGTGGAAAAGATTAAGGTTGGAATAATAGGTCCAGGCAATATAGGGTTGGATCTCTTATATAAGTTGGGAAGGAGCAAGTACCTTACACCGGAGCTAATAGTTAATATTAGACAATCCAAGGGTATTGATTATGCAAATAATATGGGTATTAGAACTTCAACTGACGGGATAAACGCCATTATGAAGGAAGACGATATACAGATAGTCTTTGACTGCACCAGTGCCACAGCACATTTTCAACATGCACCCATCTTAAAGGGTAGTGGAAAATTTGTCTTGGACTTGACGCCAGCAGCCATAGGGCCCTATGTTGTACCGGCAGTTAATATGACTGACAAGATGTTGAATTTGGAGAATGTCAATATGGTGACATGTGCTGGACAAGCTACTGTACCCATAGTGGCTGCCATCAATCAGGCGGCAGATGTGTCCTATGCTGAGATTGTATCTTCAATTAGCAGCAAGAGTGCCGGGCCAGGTACAAGGCAAAATATCGACGAATTTACAGTAACTACTGCCAGAGCCCTCAGGGAGGTTGGTGGTGCAGATGAGTCAAAGGTCATAATAGTCCTAAATCCTGCAGAACCGCCCATATTCATGAGAAATACCATCTATACCAAGGTTAAAAACCCTGATATAGATGCAATCAAGGAGTCGGTAAACAAGATGGTCGAAAAGATTAGGGAGTATGTGCCGGGATATAAGCTACTACTAGAGCCTATTATCCAGGATGATATAGTGACTACCATGATGCAGGTAGAAGGGTTAGGGGATTACTTACCCGTATATTCTGGGAACTTGGATATTATCAATACAGCGGCAGTTCACATAGCTGAGAATTATGCTAAAAAATTGTTGGGAGGTGTGGAGATTGACTAAGATAATATTGACGGATACTACATTGAGAGATGGCAGTCACACCGTGTCCCATCAATTTACTGTAGAGGACGTAAGGAAGGTAGCAGGAGCCTTGGATAAGGCAGGAATTGACCTAATTGAATTGGGCCATGGAGATGGATTGACGGGCTCCACAGTCAACTACGGTTTTTCTAAATATAGCGATTATGACTTAATCGAGGCGGCAGCCTCTGTTGTAAAAAACAGCAAGGTCACTGTGCTCTTAATACCGGGAATTGGAACTGTCGAGGACTTGGTTAGGGCAAAGGAAAAGGGAGCTACAGCCGTGAGAGTGGCTACCCACTGTACAGAAGCTGATATTTCCATGCAACACATTAAGGCAGCTAAGGAAATGGGCATGTTTACTGTAGGATTTTTGATGATGGCCCATTTAATAGAGCTTGACCAGTTGGTGGAAGAGGCACTGAAGATGGAATCCTATGGGGCAGATGTGGTCTATGTGACTGACTCTGCAGGTGCCATGCTACCAAAGGATGTAATCGAGAAGGTATCAGCCCTGAGGAAGAACCTAAAGGTGCCCATAGGACACCATAGCCACAATAATTTGGGTGTAGCCATATCCAATAGTCTGGCAGCCATAGAATCAGGGGCAACCTATATAGATGGCTCCCTGTCGGGCCTAGGGGCAGGTGCTGGCAATACATCCACTGATACCCTTGTCGCCGTCCTAAATAGAATGGACATCGACCACAATGCTGACCTCTACAAGGTAATGGATGCCAGTTCAGAGGCCTTAGTGCCTATACTAAAGGCCAAGGGCATAGACCCACATGTAAACCTAGATGCACTGATGGTAGGTTATTCGGGAGTTTACTCCAGCTTCTTACTCCACGCCAAGAGGGCTGCAGAGAGATTTAATGTAGATGTAAGGGATGTACTCTTGGAATTAGGTAGGAGAAAGGCCGTAGGGGGTCAAGAGGACTGGATTATTGAAGTCGCACACAATTTAGCCAATAAATAAGTTTCTTCAAATGAGCCACCGAGAACCGTCCCCGGTGGCTCATCGGGGACGGTTCTCGGTGGCTCATTAATTTTTGATTGTGGCAATAGTTGTGGATAACTCCCGTATACTTTCTGTTAGCTGGCTTAGTTTTCCCTCTATCCTCACCAAGAGATATATAGATATGACTATGGGAAAGCCCAAATTGGCTACGCTGGTATATATGTCTTCCATTATACGGCCTCCTTTCTATTTAGATTAATATAGTTTGTATATAAAAAAAGGGCGAAAGCCCTTTTCTTATATTGCGAATGTACTTATTGTTGTTGTGACTACCCTAGCTTCTAGGGATTCTACTAGGTCAAACATTGAGGATAGAAATACATTATCTTCTATAATTTGACCCATGGCCTGACTGACATCTACATCGGTCAAGTCTTCTCTAGGGTTGTCCATGCTAAGGACGAACTTCTTGCCATCTTCGTTTAAAAATACTAGTTCTAGTTTTGTTTTATCCACTTAATCACCTCCCCCTAGTTAAATCCCGGAAAACTAGTCTTCCCATAGGGATGTAACTTCGATTCTCTTCACCTTGAGCAAGTCCTTGGTTTGCAATCCCGATAGGGCTACAGCAGTGCTGTACAGTGCCTCATCATTGGCGTCGGCCTTTATTTGGGAGAAGGACCTTGGTAGTATTTTCTGTTTGCCTTCTACCATACCACCGTCTAACTCAAGTCTCAGGGTCATCTTTTCCTTAAGATTTCCTATTGCCATTTTCTCACCCCCTTCTTGGCCCGTGGGCTACACTTAATATATAGAAGCTGGATTGTTTTTTTACCATGGCAAATGGTTTCTTCCAACCTAGGTCCTGAACTATTAGTTATAAATTTATTTAACACCTATCTTCTTGATAATAGTTCTCGATAGTGCTATACTATTTCTGAACAATTACTGGTATAGGGTATTGGATATGGGGAAATACATGGGGATATACCTATAATAATAATAGGAGTGATTTAAATGAAATTAAGGGGCAAATTACTGTGGTTTACAGTGCTGATTTCCATTATCTCTGTCATGCTTATTTCAGCTATTAACTATACAATAGCCATAAAGAAGCTGGAAGATGTGGAAGATACCAACATAGGCCTAAAGGCAGGACATACAGCTCAGGAAATGGACAAGTGGCTTGCAGTTCAAAAGAATATCTTGGGCAGGACCCTAGATGATTTACTATTCAATGACAATCACCAAGGTGAGTATGTAGAGGCCTTCATGACAGAGGTTACCTCAAAGTATCCAGACAATCTCTACTACACCGGCTATAGCAACAGGGAGACATATTTTCCCGCAGGTACAGAATTACCTGCCGACTTCGATGGTACCACCAGACCCTGGTATATTGGTGCCATGGATACAGAGGACTTTTATATAACGGAGCCATATATTGACGCCCTAACTGGAGATATGGTAATCACCATATCCAAGCAATTCAGGACTAGGAGTGGCTTGAGGGGAGTTATAGCGACGGATATAGCTATCAATTATCTGGTAGATTTAGCTTCTGAAGCGGATTTTGGCAAGGGTTCATATTCCTTTTTAATTGACGATATGGGAAATATCTTGACCCACTCTAATGAAGATTTCAAACCAGACGTGGAAGAGGGCTTCATGAACATAGGGGATATACTAGGTGGCAGGGTCGCATCAATAGCTGAAGGCGGAGACCTACACATCAGGGATAGGGCTGTAAAAGATTTTGACGGCACGGAGAGGTTCTTTTATTTCGGACATGTGGGAGATACTGGATGGCAGGTAGTGGCAGCCCTAGCTACGGACAATGTACTTGGCAGCATCAATAGGGTCTTGTATTTGACTGCTATTGCCATTGTAGCCATACTGATTGTATCGGTTTTATTCGCCCTATACATGGCCAATACCATTACAAGGCCCATCAGGGAAACGGTTAAGATAGCGGAGGAGATATCTAATTTGAACCTATCTGCCAGTATAAATGGTAAGCATTTGTCTAGGAAAGACGAAGTAGGTGAGATTTTTCAATCTTTTCATCTAATACTGGAAAAACTAAAGGAATTCATGCACAATATAGACGATTCAATCCATTTAAATCACCAGGTTCACGAGGAGACTTTGGAAAAGGTCACTTATTTGCTAGAACAGGCTGAGAATACCTCAGCGACTACAGAAGAATTATCAGCGGGCATGGAGGAAACAGCCGCTTCTACCATAACTGTAGATGGCTCCTACCATGAGATGGAAAGGGCAATAGAAGGTTTTACTGTCAAAATGGTGGAAGGTGCAGATGCTTCCAATGAAATAAGTGTCAAGGCGGACAGTCTCAGCAAGCAATTTATAGAGGCTAGGGACAAGTCCATGGACGTATATTCCAGTGCAAAAGAAGAAATAGAAAAGGCAATCCTGGCTTCCAAGGAAGTTGAGAAAATAAATATCCTGTCCAATGCCATACTACAAATATCTGAGCAGACATCGCTACTGTCTTTAAATGCTGCCATAGAGGCTGCTAGGGCAGGGGAAAGTGGCAGGGGATTTGCAGTGGTGGCCGATGAGATTAGGAAATTGGCCGAAAACTCAAATGAAACTGTTGGCGAAATACAAGATGTAACCGAGAGCATAACTGCTGCTGTAGAGGATTTGATTAGCAGGGTTTCTATAGTAATGGACTTCTTGGAAAGAGATGTAACCAAGGATTACGATATTATGGTGGATGCAGTGGGGCAGTATAGGGACGACGGTGCTTCCCTGAACAATATTATTTTCGAACTCAGCAAGACTTCAGAGGAATTGGCAGAATCTGTGAATAAGATATCCCTATCAATATCGGAAATCACCAATACTGTGGAGCAGTCTACAGAGGCCACTACTAGTATTGCAGAGAAAAACATAAATATGGTAAATGCCATAAATGAAATAAACTCCATAATGGAGAGGAACAAGGGCATATCTGATACTTTGGAAAACATAGTATCTCAAATAGTATTTTAAGGGACAAGGGACAATTACCTTGTCCCTTTTAAATTCGCCATATCTCCTACACCAAACTACTCTAACCAAATTACTCTATTTCCCTATCACACCAGACTGCTCTAACCAAACTATCCTATTTCCCTGTCACACCAGACTACTCTAACCAAACTATTCTATTTTCTTGTCACACCAGACTACTCTAACTAAACTACTCTATTTCCCTGTCACCCCGAACTACTCTAACCAAACTATCCTATTTTCCGTCACACCAGACTACTCTATTTCCCTGTCATCCCGAACTATCCACCCCTGTCATTCCGAACATAGTGAGGAATCTTTGTGAGGAATCTTTTTTTACTACTATTTTACAAAAAAAGAAGGATTTTTTAGATTTATGGAGAATAAGTTAAATATGGAATGTATTGGGTAAAAATACATTAACTAAAATATCAAGGAGGTATTAAGCAATGATCAGAAACAAAAGAATTCTTAGTATTTTCCTGTCACTGATGCTAGTCATTGGTATTGTGATTGGAGTCCCATCCAGTGAGGTATTTGCAGAAGATTTAAAGACTATCACTATCTTACATGTCAACGATGTCCATGGAAGATTAGAGCCAGACAGCAGAGAAGGTGCCATGGGATTCGGAGTATTTAAGGCGAAGCTAGATGAATTAAGGGAGGAAAACCCAAACCTCCTACTCCTAAATGCAGGAGATGCTGTTCATGGTACCACCATGGTCAACCTAACTAATGGAGAAGCCATGATTAAGATGATGAATGCAGTAGGCTTTGATGCACTGGTTCCAGGAAATCACGACTTTAACTATGGCTATGAACAGTTGCTAAAGTTAAAGGAACTAGCTGAATTCCCTGTTATAGCTGCCAATGTAATCAAGGATGTGGATGGGGAGACTGATTTTGATTCCTATGCAATCTATGAGCTAGAGGGTATCAAGATTGGGATATTTGGCCTAGCTACAGAGGAGACAAAGTTCAAATCTCATCCAGACAATACAGCAGGCATTACCTTCAGGAGCCCAGTAGAGGCTGCTAAGGATGCAGTTAAGGAACTTGAGGGGGAAGGTGTAGATTTTGTCATTGCCCTAGTCCACTTGGGTATTGAAGGTACTGTAGATACTACATCTAAGGAAGTAGCAGAAAATGTAAGCGGAATTGATTTAATTATTGACGGTCACAGCCACGAAGAGTTGAACTTGACCTTTGGGGACACCCTACTTGTCCAAGCGGGCTCCTATTTAAAGAATATTGGTCTTGTAGAATTAGAGCTATCAGAAGGAAAAATAGTTAAGAAAACTGCTAGCTTGATTTCAAGTGAGGACTTGGCGGACCTAGAGCCAGACCAAGATATTGTAGACATGGTTGAGGAAATAAACGAGGCCAACAAGCCTATATTAGATGTAGTGGTTGGCAAGGCCAAGGTAGAGCTCTTTGGTGGAAGGGAAGAGGGCATGAGTGTCAGGGCCAATGAAACTATCTTGGGTAATTTAATTGCAGATGTTATGAGAGAATCAACAGGTGCTGATATAGCCTTTGCCAATGGAGGAGGCATCAGGGCTTCTATTCCAGAGGGAGAGGTCAAGGTTGATGATATAATTAAGTCCTTCCCATTTACCAATACTATTGCCTCTATAGAAATAAGTGGGCAGGAGCTAATGGATGCCTTAGAGCATGGCGTAGAACTATATCCGGAGGAAGCTGGATGGTTCCCACAAATTTCTGGTATGACTATGAAATTTGATCCTAATAAGGAAAAGGGCTCCAAGGTGCTTGAAGTACTGGTTGGAGGAAAAGCACTAGATGTAAATGCAAGCTATGTCTTGGCTACCAACGACTTTATGGCCAGCGGCGGTGACGGCTATACCATGTTTGAAAACAAGGCTTTTGTAGCTGAAGGTGGGCTTTTATCAGATGTATTGATAGAGCATTTCGAGAAAGTGGGCGAAGTAACTGCTGAGTTGGAAAACAGGATAGTTAATCTACCGGTGGAGGAAGTGGAAGAAGTAGCTGAGGAAGAATATCTTGTACAGCTAAACGATGTACTGTGGAAGATTGCCGAGAAATTTGGCACTACATGGGAAAAGTTAGCCGAGTATAACAATCTCAAGAATCCTCATCTAATATTCCCAGAGCAAGTAATCTTAATCCCATAGGATAAGAAAGGCAAGGTTCAATGAACCTTGCCTTTTCATTACTAAAATTTTATGTGCTTGAATATTTCCTGCAAATCGTCGGCTAGACTTGCCAGAGAATCTGCAGATACTGTAATCTGCTCCATGGAGGCCATTTGCTCTTCTGTGGAGGCAGATACATTGTGTATCTGGTCTGCCACCTGATGGGATAGGGACTCTGCGTGGCCAATGGATTGCTGGACTGTTTCAATGCTGTCCCCTACCCTTAGGATAGATTGTCCACTCTTTTTCATACCCTGGTTCATATCCTCGATGATTTCTGCTATGGCATCAAAGGTATTCTTTGTGTCATTGGCCTTTTCAATTCCTCTGTTTACTTCCTTGTCGCTATATTCCATATTTTGATTGGCCGTTAAAATCATATGGTGATTGTCTTTTATTATCTCGTTAATTTCATTGGTAGAGGACTTGGTCTGGTCTGCCAGTTTTCTTATTTCATCTGCTACTACTGAAAATCCTCGACCTGCCTCTCCTGCTCTAGCTGCCTCAATGGCTGCATTTAGAGCCAGTAGATTGGTTTGCTCTGCAATGTTTTGTATGACTATCAATATTTCATCCATCTTAACAGATGAGTTTTCTATGTTTTCTAGAGAATCTCTTACCTTAAAGGTGCTGGTTTTTATGTTGTCCATTTGGCCTATTACCTGATTTACCACATTTGTGCCATCATTTACAGATGTCAGTGCCTTATTATTTAGGTTTTCCACTCCCTTGATTTCCTCTAGGGCCATGGAAAATTGTTCGCCTACATTTTTCATTTCTTTAGCTACATTTAGTATATCCTGCAACTGGTCACTGGCTGTTTCCGCCATTTGGCTGGCTGCCTCAGCTATGGTTGTAGATGCTGATGAGGATTCCTGAGTAATGGCTGCCAACTCTTCAGAGGAGGCCGCTACAGACTGGGAATTCATCTGGGTGTCGTGGGCAAAGCCCTTTATGCTGTTGATTACATTTTGGATTGAATTAGCCATAATGCCTAGTTCATCATTTCTATCCAGTAATTTCTCTTCCAGGGTGAAGCTAAGGTCGAGATTTGAGAGGTATTTTGTCTTGTCGCTTATATCGACAATCCTATTTGTAATTCTCTTGTTTACAATATAGGAGATTATCAATCCTATTATCAGTGTTATACCTGCTATGAGGAAAATAGAGTTTCTCAGGGGGGTTAACTCACTTAAAATCTCTTTTTCTGCAACGTGTACGACAATGGTCCAACCCTTTGATTCAATGGGGGCATAGGCTATGTGATGTACCTGGCCATTTTCCTTATATTTACCTATTCCTGCAGATTTTGATATGATGTCATGTGCTATAGACTCTACTTCATTCCTAGATTTGGGTTCGACACGTTCTATTAGGCTACCAAAGTTAATGAGGTTTGACGACGTTGCACCCGATGTGGCATCTACTGTCGCACTGGAGTCGGCACTTACAGTTGCACCAGTCTCGGCATCAATTGTTGCATCCAATGCTATTGTAGGGTGGGAGACTATATCTGCATCATTGTTGAGTATGTAGGCATATCCTTCTTTTCCTACCTTAATATCCTCTGCTAGGCTATAAAATTCATCTGCATCCTTGAACACTACAATTGCACCTACTATTTGATTGTTGTGCCTGAGGGGCGTAGATATTGCAATATCCATGGTATTTGAGAAATCGTTAAAAAATGGTTCTGAAAAAAACGATTCTCCCCCGTTGGCCGCCTTGAAATATTCATAGGAGCCTACGTTTAGTGTCTGTCCGTTTTCTAAGGTTAGATTGCCCTGGGAGTCTGCCACTCCAATAGCTGTAAGTCCTAGCCTTGACATTTCTTTCTTGAATATTCTAGATTTTTCTACCCAATGAATTTCTGGATCACCCAGCATGTCAAAGTTGCTCAAACCTTCGATACTGGAGACGTATTGCCTAATCTTCAGGTCTACAAAGCCGGCGGAATCTACTGCCTTGTTGTAGATGGTTTCCTCAGATGTACTTATCAGAGAATTCTTAGCTATTAGATAGGTTGCAAATCCAGTAACCACTGACAGGGATATGATAATCAATGCCACTGTCAAGAGCAAGGCTGTTGCGATACTTTTTGTCTTTCTTGTATTTATAGGGTCTTTTTTGCTGTCCATTTTAATCACTCCCAGTTTATGAGTATAATTAATTACATTATACACTATATTTGCCACAATTCATAACAAAAGTTACATAATATTTGTTAGAATGTCAAAAAATGGGACCTATCAATTAGACTATCTTGGACCCTATTCTAAATTGACTTTAATATGCTTAAGTAGTATACTAATAACATAATTATTTTCAGCTTGAGGATTTTCAAAGATCATTAGTAAATGGGGGAATAAATATGAATATGAGCATACAGGAATTCCTGCAGCATATGACAAATGGTATATCACTAGGGAGTTTATATGCTCTGATTGCCATTGGTTATACCATGGTTTATGGAATTTTAAGATTGATTAACTTTGCCCATGGGGATATTTTCATGCTAGGGGTATATATTACCTTCTATGGTATAGGCTTTACACCCATACCCTGGTATATAGTCTTCCTATTGGCACCAATTTTAACTGGATTATTGGGACTTTTGTTGGAGAAGCTGGCCTACAAGCCCTTGAGAGAGTCTCCTAGGATTACAATACTCATATCGGCCATAGGGGCATCTTTTTTATTGCAAAATCTGGGTATCTTGGTATTCGGAGGAAGGCCCAAGGCTTTCCCAACTCCTGCTATTCTTGGCAAGATATTGAATATTGGCGGGGTTTCCGTAGCCAGGGTGAATTTCATCATACCAATTGTAACCATAATCCTTTTATTTGGTTTAAACTTCTTTATCTTAAAGACAAAAACTGGCATGGCAATGAGGGCATTATCCAAGGACTACGAGGCTGCTAGTCTCATGGGCATCAATATCAATGGTATTATTTCCATTACCTTTTTCATAGGCTCCTTGCTGGCAGCCATGGGTGGAATAATGTGGGGTGTTAAATATCCTCAGATTATACCTCATATGGGAGTAATGCCAGGTCTTAAATGCTTTATAGCTGCCGTCATTGGCGGTATAGGAAATATAACTGGTGCTGTCCTAGGAGGTTTTATCTTGGGCCTTGGAGAGATACTTCTCATAGCTTTTTTACCTAGTCTAACTGGTTATAGAGATGCCTTTGCATTTATACTACTTATTATTATACTCCTAGTAAAACCTACAGGTTTAATGGGAGAAAAAATAGCAGAGAAGGTGTAGCCTATGAAGAAGAAAGGTTTGTATTTGCAAATTGCTATTATTGTCTTGGCACTTGTGGCCTTGATTTTTATGAACATCTATATGGACAATTACAAGATTAAGATATTAAATTTATCAGCCATCTACGTTGTTTTGGCCCTTGGGATGAATTTAATAAATGGCTTCACGGGCTTGTTTTCTTTGGGACATGCTGGATTTATGGCTGTAGGGGCTTATACTGTGGCCCTGCTTACCATGCCCTTGGAGACTAAGACCATGAACTTCTATATGAAGCCCATGGTGCCATTTTTACTTAACTTGAATATGCCCTTTATTTTTGCCCTCTTGGCTGGGGGAATTATGGCAGCCATATTTGGTTTTTTAATCGGTGCACCTGTCCTCAAGCTGACAGATGACTATTTGGCTATTGCCACTTTGGGTTTTTCTGAGATTATTAGGATTGTAATTATAAATCTGCAAAGCGTTACCAATGGTTCCCTAGGTTTGAAGGGGATACCGCAGATGACGACAGAATCAATATCGGGCTTGTTCAAGATACCCATCAAGACAAATTTGCTCTGGTCTTGGGGGATTGCCATACTGACTGTTGTCTTTATGAAGGTATTGATGTCGGGAAGCTATGGAAAGGCCTTCAAGGCTATTAGGGAGGATGAGATAGCTGCTAGATCCATGGGTATCAATCTCTTCAAGCACAAGGTAATGAGTTTTACCATAGGATCATTTTTGGCTGGAGTCGGTGGAGGCCTCTTGGCTGTACACCTTGGCACTATTGACCCTGCCCTATTCAAATTCGCCCTTACATTTAATATCCTCTTAATTGTAGTTTTAGGTGGAATGGGCAATATAAATGGAACTGTAATTTCTGCTATAATCATTACCGTAGCCATGGAGGCCCTAAGGTTCCTAGATGGACCTTTGAAGTTAGGCTTTATGACAACCAAGGGAATGCCTGGACTTAGGATGGTAGTATTTTCATTGGCCCTGATGATTATAGTTGTATTTAAGAGAGATGGATTTATTAAAAATACCCTAGGGAAAGTGAGGGGTAAGTATGCTAAAAATTAAGGATATGACCATGAAATTTGGCGGCGTTGTAGCTGTAAACAAGTTCTCCGCCAATATAGAAGATGGGCAGATTGTCGGCCTAATAGGGCCCAATGGTGCAGGGAAAACCACTGTATTCAACGTGGTTACTGGGGTTTACAAGCCCACAGAGGGAAATGTAGAGTTTAACCCCGGCGAAAGCGGGCAGGTTATTTCAGGTCTTAGGCCGGATAAGATTGCCAAACTTGGGGTTTGCCGTACCTTCCAAAACATCAGGCTCTTCAAGGAATTATCTGTCCTAGACAATGTGTTTATAGGCAGTCACCTGAGGTTGGAATCAAATTTACTTTCATCTATATTCAGGCTTCCCGGTTACAATAAGGAAGAGAAGGAAATGTATGACAAGGCAAAGTATTTGCTAGAAAAGGTTGGTCTTTACGAGGAAAGGGAAGAAAGGGCTTTTTCCCTGCCCTATGGTAAACAAAGGCGGCTAGAGATTGCCAGAGCACTGGCTACAGACCCCAAACTCCTACTCCTAGACGAACCGGCTGCTGGTATGAATCCACAGGAGACCCAGGACCTAATGGGCTTCATTGGCAACATCAAGGAAGAATTTGGCCTTACCATATTTTTAATAGAGCATCATATGGAAGTGGTAATGGGGATCTGTGAAAAGATATTTGTATTAGACCACGGAATTATGATTGCCCAGGGAAATCCACAGGAAATACAATCAGATCAAAGAGTTATTGAAGCGTATTTGGGGGTGGAGTAATGCTGACTGTATCTAATTTGCATGTGAGCTATGGGGGTATCAAGGCCCTGAGAGGTATTGATATAAACATAGAGGAGAATAAGATAGTTACACTTATTGGGGCCAATGGAGCAGGTAAGTCTTCTACCCTAAGGGCCATTATGAACCTAGTCAAGAAAGAGGAAGGCAAGGTAGAGTATGATGGAGAGGACTTGACCAACCTCAAGACCATGGATATTGTCAAGAAGGGCATAGCCCTATCCCCGGAAGGCAGGAGGGTATTTGCCAACCTCACTGTTGAGGAAAATTTGATTTTGGGAGCATATACAAAGCAAAACAAGGCAGAAATAAATAAGGATATGGAAATGGTATACAATCTATTTCCCAGACTCAAGGAAAGGCTATGGCAAAAAGCCGGCACCCTGTCTGGTGGGGAACAACAGATGCTTGCTGTAGGTAGGGCTCTCATGGTGAGACCAAAGGTCTTGATGCTGGATGAACCTTCCCTAGGCCTGGCACCCCTGCTAGTCAAGGATATATTTGACATTATCAAGGAAATTCACAGCCAGGGCAATACCATTCTCCTAGTTGAACAAAATGCAAAAAAGGCCTTGGAGATAGCAGACTATGGTTATGTTTTGGAAACTGGTTCCCTAGTCCTTGAGGGTCCCGGTGATGAGCTATTAAATGACGAAAAGGTTAAAGAAGCTTATTTGGGAGAAGCTAAATAAAGATATTAAAACAGTAGGGATAGAGCCTACTGTTTTTTTGTAATCAGAATGTAACCTAATTTTCAGACAACTGGTATATAATATATGCATGAGGACCAATAGACACCTTTAAAATAAATTAATGGGGGTTGATTTTGTGAAGAGGATTACATTCTTAGCCTTGGCTTTATTGATAATTTTTAGCACGATGGCTTTTGCATCGGCAGGTGAAAAACTGTCTAATCACTGGTCTAAGGACTACATAGAGCTAGACTTCCTGGCCTATTATTTCCCTTATCTTGCAAGGGATGGCTTTGGGAAATTCAATCCCGAGTCCATAATCAAGAGTGGGGATTTTTCCCTATCCCTGGCCTCTCTGTCCAAGGATTACAATATGGATATTTCCATTGAAAACTTTGGACTTTCCAAGAATTTAAGCAGGAAGGAAGCAGTTGTATTCATTGGCGGGAAAATACTGGAGGATGACACACTTAAATACGATAAAAAAGATATTCCCTTCCTAGATATTAATACTATGGATAAGGAAAGCATAGAATTATTAAAGGTACTATATAATTTAGGCATCATATATGGAGTTTCTGAAAAGAAATTTGACCCCGACAGGGAATTGACCCAGGCTGAGGCCGTGATAATTCTGCAAAGGTTGAAAGCTGTATGGGAGGAGCTGAAAGATGTGGACTTTGTTCTTAAGGGAATGGTTCAAAGCTATAGCAGTCAAGAGGACATAATAGTCAAGGAGGAGGAAGACAGGGTATTGGTGACGATTACTAGACAATTTCCCACTCCCGGCTACTCTATGAATGTAGAGAAAATACTTAGGGACAAGGGCCAGTGCAGGATTTACCTAAACATCGATTTACCTAGGGCAGACACGGATCAGGCCCAGGTAATTACCTACAAGACCATGACTATTGAGATAGAAAAAGAAGAGCTGACACAGGGACCACCCTTTATATTCACTGTGGAAGAAATAAAAAGCAATCTGATGGAATAGATTGCTTTTTATTTTTAGCTGTTACAATAGAGGTGACATTGAAGGACAAGTTTGGTAGAATAGTAAAGATAAAGTAATTAAGGTGGGAAGTGGATTTATGATATTGGAAAAAAGTTGCGTCAAGGGAAATTCCCTAGTAGACAATATAATTAGCAATTCTTCGCTTATTATATTTACCTGGGATTTAAATTATAAAATTCTCTCTATGAATCCATATGGCGAAAGGGCCACAGGATACAAGGAGGGAGAGCTAATAGGCAAATCTTGGGTAGATTTGTTTTTATATGAGGAGGAAAAGCCCAAGATTACTGGCCTAATGAACTATCTCAAGAGCGGCAAGTCCTTGAGAAATAGCATAGGAGATGTATGGAAG
>Ga0265293_10001455_pt1 | contig 51454 bp, 44 predicted proteins | sample Munlanlewell138R_FD_192505 | JGI IMG/M metagenome (GOLD analysis project Ga0265293, IMG submission 192505) | Leachate microbial communities from a municipal landfill in Southern Ontario, Canada - Leachate well 138R | ecosystem: Engineered > Solid waste > Landfill > Unclassified | place: Canada... | reverse complement strand
TGTGTAAAAAAAATAATCGTCTCCAAAGCCGCTCTGGGAGGCTGTTTGCAAAAAAGATTGAAAATAATTTTAAAAAAGCTGAAATTCGGGCGCATATATAAGTAGAGGGAGCTCTTTTTAACAGCGAACGACAACGAACTTTATTATTTTTAGCCACGAATGACACGAATAGGACACGAATAAAGCAAAGTTATATATTTTGTGTTATAAAAAATAATCGTCTCCAAAGCCGCTCTGGTACGCTGTTTGCAAAATGAATGAAAATTAGTTTTTAGAAACCCCCATTTTGTCCTGCGTATTAGTATAGAGGGCTATGTTTTTTTATGACTACTTTTTTGATATCTCTGAATAAAAACTCATTTGTTGAAAATATTAGTTGCCAAAAATGTGCATTTATTAATAATTACATTAAATAAGAAAATACAAATAAATGGAGGAAACATGACAGACAATGCTGTTAGCAATGACTCAAGAAAGAAGATTTTGGTAATTAACTGTGGTAGTTCATCGTTAAAGTATGAATTGTTTTATATGCCAGATCAAATATCAATTGGTAAGGGTTTAGTTGAACGAATTGGAGCGAAAAATGCCACAATCTCACAAGATACTCAAGGCAAAAAATATGCAACAACTTGTGAGATTGTCGATCATGAAGTTGCTATCGAGCTTTTAATTGATGCATTAATTAACAAAGATCACGGCATGATTGAATCAATCGATGAGATATCGGGCATTGGGCATCGTGTTGTGCATGGTGGAGAGAAATACTCTGCATCAACAATAATCGATGATTCTGTAATAAAGGCTGTAGAAGAAAATATTGAGATTGCACCGCTTCATAATCCACCAAACTTGACAGGCATCAGAATATTTGAAAAATTATTGCCATCTATTCCCCAAGTGGCTGTTTTTGATACAGCATTTCATCAAACATTGCCCCCTGCTGCTTATCTTTACGGTTTACCAAGAGAATTTTATGATAAATATAAAATCCGTAGATATGGTTTTCATGGGACCAGTCATCGCTATGTAGCTAATCGTGCTTTGAAGCTTATGAAGAGAGTTGCTGAGAATACTAATTTAATTACATGTCATTTGGGAAATGGTGCTTCCATTACAGCTATTGCAAATGGCAAATCAGTTGAGACCTCGATGGGATTTACACCTCTCGAAGGCTTATTGATGGGTACACGTAGCGGTGATGTCGATCCATCTATTTTGATTTATCTTTTGGAACGTGGATATACAGCAAGCGATATTAATAATATTTTGAATAAAAAGTCTGGTTTGCTTGGTTTGTCAGGTGTATCTAATGACTTGCGCGATCTTGAACGTGAAGCCGAAAATGATAATAAAAATGCAATTGAAGCTCTTGATGTATATTCATATCGGATTAGAAAATATATCGGTGGCTATTCTGCAAACTTGGTGAAAGTTGATGGAATCGTCTTTACTGGTGGAATTGGCGAGCATGGTGTAAAAATGCGTGAAAGAATATGCCGTAACCTTGAAAATATTGGACTATTTTTAGACTATGAGAAGAATAAAGTGTTGGGATCTGCTGAAGGAATTATATCCACGCCACATTCACCAGTAACAATAATGGTGATACCAACTAACGAAGAATTACAGATTTCGATCGATACATACCAGCTTATAGGCGAAAAATTGAGCGAATATCAGCTATGATATACAATAAATTATGTTAGTTATTTATGATACTTATAAATAAAATACAAATTATCACGATTTCTATTGACATAATTATATAAGATTTGTATTGTTGATTAAATAGATAATTATTGGAGGTAACATGATCAAGAAAATATTAATACTAATGTTGGCAAGCATATTATTGTTTGCATGTGGGAAAAAAGATGAGTCAGAAATTCCAGAAGGAACCGTCACAGTCGAATATAGGAATTTTTACTTACCACCTTTTGCGGATCTATTCAATACTTTAAATGAGCTACAAAGAGAAGATTTTGATAGTGTTTTGGATGCAGACTATCAAAAGGATACAAGCGATGTATTTCTTGCATCTTATAATTTAGGATATCTCACTGCGGATGCATTGATTGCGACAAAATCAAGAAATAAGAGTAAATTGACAGAGATTGCAAGCACAATGATCGATCTTTCAAAGCTAATAGGTGTGAAAGAAGATGTGCAAAAACTGTCTGATGAATTATTAAGTATGATTCAACAAGATAGATGGGAAGATTTGCAAACATCGCTTGATAAGTATAAGAACGAAATTGAGATTTCTTTGTATGAAACTCAACAGTATGATTTGCTTACATTGGTGCAAATCGGTGGCTGGACACAGGGACTTTATAGAATTTGCTCACTTATTGACTTAAACTATTCTGCACCTTTAACTCAGATGATCGACCAAAAGGGTATCCTTTCGGGGATTATTTATAACTTTGCTAAGATTGAAAATGATGAAATTAAATCAAGAGCATGGTATGGCGTGATCAAAACTAATTATGGTGAGATTGAAAGCATTATTAGGAAAAGTTCTGATAGTGTTTATCCTAAGCAAGATATAAAATTATTGATAAAGCTTACAAACCAAATCAATAAAGCTATGGTAGAATAAACAAAGTATCGAATATGCGAGCCTCCATCAGTGAGGCTCAACTTTTATTAAACAGCTGTGGTAAAAACTCTGAAAAACACAATCAGACCTCTTCTTCTTGTTTTATTTACAGCTTTGTTTATCAACTGTTATGCAGATATACAAATCAAACAACAGACAAAAACTGTCTTAATATCTTCATCTGATGAATTTGTCAAATACGCAGAAGAAGAAACAATACCCTTTTCTGAGACTGTAATATCCAAAGATTCACTCCTTGTAAAAGATTCTGATTATAGCATTGATTACACAAAAAGCCAGATTAAAATACTCAATACTACCCTGATTAATCAAGTCCAAATAAGCTTTTCTTTTTATGATAAAGAAAGTATTGAACCTCTTTTTAGTTTTAAAATCATAGATTTATCTGATTCTCTCGGTATCAAGACACAAAGAGCTAATGTCTTTGATATTTGGACAAATGATAGTAAATTTACAATATCAGGAAGTAAAACCTTTTCTGTGATGGTTGGCAATCAAGATGATTTTAGCATAAACCAGTCAATGTATTTGAAGCTCTTTGGGGAAATATCTGATAATGTGTATATTGATGCACAACTCAATGATAGCCAGTCGCCTATTACGCCAGAGGGCAATACAAAAGAATTGAGCAATATAGATGAGATTTATTTTAGATTGTATGGGAAGCAATATGAAATAGCTTTTGGCGATCTTGAGATTGAATATAATGACACAAAATTTATTAATTATCTGAATAAATTTGAGGGCGTAAAAGCAAAGTATTTTGAGCAAAATGAGGTGCAAGCTGCAATTGCTGTATCAAAAAGCAAAGCGTCTGAAATGGAATTTTATGGGGTGGATGGAAAGCAAGGACCATACTATTTGAAGCCCACTGGTGCTTATACTAATGTTAAAATCATGTCAGGAACAGAAGTTATTTATCTCGATTCACAGCTTATGCAAAGGGGCGAAGATTATTTTATTGATTATGACGAGGGGACTATTAGTTTTCAAATTAAACGTATTATCTCAGCACAAAATAGAATAAGAGCAACTTTTCAGTATTCTGATGAGAATTACCGCAAAAATGTTTATTTGTTTGATAGTAAAGTGAATATAACAGATGAGCTGAGTATCTCAACCCATAATATAATAAGTGTGGATGATAAGAAAAACCCTTTGAGCTATGCACTTACAGATGATGATATACAAGCTTTGAAAGATAGCGGTGATCAGGATGTTTATGTGGCAGGGGAGAGGCTTGCTGAGGGAGGATTTGGAGCTTATAAGAAGGTGTTTGATGGGGCTAATGAATATTTTGTATATTCGCCTGGCGATAGTTTGGCAATATATGATATAAGTTTTACATATGTTGGTGAAAATGAAGGCGACTATGCTTTATTAGGTGTTAATAGTTTTGAGTATGTGGGTCTTGGGCTTGGTAACTATATGCCAATAATAATGATAGCTTCTCCTGAATACAAAGCCAACTGGGATTTTAAATTGGACTTTGAAAGAGATTTTTTTAAGTTTAATTATGAAATACTGCTTTCTGATTATGATAAGAATACATTTTCTGATAAAGATAGCTATGATGATTTTTCCTATATTCATGATGTGGATTTGAGCTTTAACTTTAATGATTTATTCTTGTCTCCATTTTTAAATTTTAATTACAGAGAACAAAACAAATACCTTGAAACATTTGCCTCTATAGAAAATGTTGATGATTATCGCTTTTACTATTTTCTCGATGCTGATACAGTTTCAAGTAGAAGTTATTCGGGGCGAGTTAAACTAAACTATTATGATAAGTTACAGAATAACTTGCATTTAAAGCTAATTAATCATGATAACTTTGATGAACAAGTCAGATTAGTTAATGAATTTAAAGTCGCACAACATAGATACTTTCCTGAGCTTATTTTGAGCAATACAATAGGAAAACAGGAATTAGAAAATAATGATCAGTTGAGCTCTTATAATCATAATATTTTGACTTCATACAGAATAAAGCCAATAAAGTTGGAATTGGTTAAAGATTATCTTGAGAATAAAAGTACGAAGAATGATTCTGTTTATAATGCATATAAAGTTGAATCAGATAGGATAGAGCTGAGTTTGGAACAGGTGAAGAACTATGCAGGCAGTATATCTTTTAAGCAAGATAAGCAGTATGATTGGCTTGATGCTTATCAACTTGCTTATGTATCTGATTTGTATACTGTCGAGGCAAGCAAGTCAAAAAACTTAAATACGAACTCAGTTAAATTTGCCAGGAAAAACATTGATTATCAAGGGAAAAACACAAATCAAAAGTATGACTTTGCTGAATTTAGGTCAAATAATTATTTCCTGAATTCATTTATTCAAACATATTTCAACTACTCAATTAGCAATCTTGAGTATTATCCAAAAATTAGGGAACTGCAGTATGTGGGTGCCAGTCAAGGCTTTTATGATAGCTTAGGTGTTTGGAGCGAAGATGGTGAATATGATTGGGTTTATGCTTTATCTGGTCGTCCAATTCAAACTATTGATTTGAAAGCTGATCTGAATGCAGTCTTGAGCTTTAATAAGTTAAAAACCAATAATGAATTTATAAAAAAACTGCAGCTTGATACTTGGTTTTATGTTTATGAAACAACAGAAGAGAGCAATAAATATCAGGTTTATTTGCTAAATCCTAATTATTTGATGCAAGACTCAGTTAGTATTTTTAGCAAAAGGCTGGTGCGGGAGACCCTCTGGTATAATCATCTGCCAGGTAAGGTGACATTTAAGTATGTCTATAATGATGAGAGAGGTTTGGATAATAGATATCAGGAGATTTCTCGCGATTCACAAAAGACTCATGAATATCTTGTTTTGTTAAATAAGCTTTTTGAGACAGACTGGGAGTTTTCTTTTCTTCATGGCAATGAGTATGATTCACGTTACAATTTAGATGTGAAAAGCAGGCAAAGCTATATTAACATGAAATATGTGCTGGGTAATTATTTAATTTTTAATACTAAGCTGCTGTATAATTTTGATGAAAATTCAAATATGAGCTATGAATGGGAAACTCGACAAAAGGGTTTTTCAGAAGATATAATGTATTTTCTTGGCGATAGATATAGATTTAATAGTAAAGTGGAGCTTATGAGAAATACGTCATCTTATACTGCAAATCTATATTTACCTGAGAATAAGCGAAAAGGTACGATTTTTAAATGGAATAATAGTGTTTACTATAGATTTAATCAGTTTACGCACTTATCTTTGGATTATTCTGGATATAGTTATCCTCAGAGAAATACAGTGCATCAGATCAGAATGGAAGTGAGAGCAGAATTTTAATTAGGCTTTTGCGTTCTCCATCTGGCAATCTTTTCAGCTGCATTTTCAGCAGCTTTTAGTATTGTATCAAGTTTAATTGGCTTTATAAAATAATCCTCAAAACCTGCTTCTCTAATTGTTGCTAATTCAAAAACTGATGTATAGCCTGTCATTGCATGAATAATGGCAATTGGATGCTTTTTCTTAACTTCTTTGCAAAGATCAATACCGTTCATGCCTGGAAGCATAAGATCAAAAAACATAATCTGGATAAAGTCATTTTTTAAAATTTCTAATGCTTCTTCTGCAGAGCTGGCTTCAACAATTTCAAACCCACTTCTTTTTAATAGCTCTCTTAGGAGCACTCTGATCATTTCTTCATCATCAAGTATTAAGACTTTTTTTGTATTCATATCTACTCCCTTCTTAATCATACAAATGTATGGCAAGTGAATTTGTCAAGCTTTTATTTTAAGCTTTTGTAATAATTATTGATTGCCTCTGTAATTTGACCTAAAAGTTCTGTTTGGTTGTTGGTATCAACCTTCCTTTTTTCTCCGTTATCGAATGTAATAATAATCGAGCCTAAGCCTCTACTAACTTCTCGAATCTTTGGTATTACGATATAGACTTCACCTAAATGGCTGTCTTTAAAAGAGAATAGTGGATTCATAAATCCTCCTTAAAAATATTTTTTGAGATAGATTCCCATTCCAATCCAGATGATAAATTAATACAAACCTCAAATAGTTTTTTTCTATCATTATCTGTTTTTGGTAGCTTATTAAATATACTTTTTGCTTCTTTTTTCAAGATTTCTTTTTCGATTAGTGTACGTTCATCTGAATTTAGGTGAAAGTAGTCTTTGGAATATGAGCTGTTGCCGGCAAAATCAATTATATGAAAAGGTTTATCTTGAGATTTGTTCCACACGTTTTCTAATAAGAAAGATGAGCCGCAAGCTCGGCTTAGCACAGCAATTCCACCATATGGAACAGTTTCTATTTGAGCAATCCCAAAAGGTTCATAAATTGACATGCCAAACTCAGCGTCTGATGCAATACGCAAGTCTGAGAATTTTGTGTCTTCTGGTATTCTTTGCCCAGTCTGCTCTTGTGTAAAGCCAAACTGGTTGATGAATACAGCTTTGATATTTTTAGATTTTGCATTAAAATAATTTACTGACCAAAAGATATCGTTCTCATAGCCAACTAAGTCGGGCCAATTTTCTTTATGCCAGATGGGCCAACCATAATTGTCTTCCATTTTATAAATATCTGAGCTTTCTCGTCCAGTTCCTATTTGAGAAGATAAGAGTATAAAGAATCCCTTCAAATGATTGTCATGAAAGTATTTGTCTAACTGCTCAAGTAGGCTAATATCTCTCCAAAGTCCTTTGCTAATTACAAGCCTTGTAACGTGTGTCATAATTATATCGGGTGTAAAGTTAAACAGATTGTTGCAGTATTGTTGGATTTTTGCTCTGCTCTCAAGCTTATGTTGATAGTCTATCTCATTAATTGGTATTCCATTATATGTGATTATTATTTTTTGAGGTTCAGTATCTGGCACAAGATATTTATATTCTTTTTCAACCCAATTACCAACTGCAAAGATTTTGTCAAAATATTTGGCATACTTGATTAATTCATTTCTTGAATTATGCTTTTGCGACCCAAACCTTTCTTCTAAAGATAGCTTGCCCAAGTCTTTTTGTAAAATATTATAAAAACTGATATCGTGTCCCTGATGGCTTTCGACAATTACCCTTGCAGTGCTAACTTCATGTGCATAAAAGAATAATCTTTCATTAGCTTTTTTATCTTTTAAAATAGATAGGCACGAGCATACGCCCATGTATTCGTGTGAAAAATAATCAATTGCAGAGCTGTTTGGTGACACAATGCTTAATATGCTTCTCAATGGTAAAGCAATACGTAGGTACTGCTCAAAATCCCAATCTGTTTCGTATAATTGGCAATTGAACTTGAATATTTCCCATAGTTGGAACTTGAAAATATCGAGCAGATCTTTTCTTATATTTTTAATTCCAAGAAGAATTATTTCTATTGTTGATTTCTTTTCAGGGTGGATTTCATCGAAAATAATCTTTTGTCCATACACCAAATCAATATGATAACGCTCAATTAACTCGTTAAATTCATTATCATAAGAAGAATTATATATTTTATCCAAACTTGAGAAAAGAATTTTAGCATTTGAGCCGAGCCTATCTTTTTGATCTATATTATCATCAAATAAGGGTCCATAAAAATAAGTTTTATCGTAAAATTTTAAATAGCTCTCACTTGTGCAAATGCCTGATAAGACAGAGCCAATACCTCCTATTTTTTTAGCAGCTTCGTGGGTTATATGTATCGCTGTGTGCAAAGCATCTCCTTATTAGGTAATTAATTGTTCAAGATATATTACAGTATCTTCAAAAGCAGAAGATTCTTCAATTCGTTGTTTTAAAAATGTATTAATACTATCTATTTTATCAATGGCATAGTCTATATTCTTATTGGCACCTTTAGAATAAGCACCAATATTTATCATATCTTCAGATTCTTTATAAGTTGCCAATATTTCAAAAGCTTTTTTAGCATTATCTTTATGTTCAGAACTTGCAACACTATTCATTACACGACTAATACTACTAAGAATATCTATTGCTGGATAGTGTCCTTTGGCAGCAATTTTTCTTGATAACACAATATGCCCATCAAGAATTGAGCGTGCAGCATCAGCAATTGGCTCATCCATATCATCACCCTCCACCAAAACAGTGTAAAGCCCTGTGATAGTTCCTTTGGAAGATGTTCCTGCCCTTTCGAGCAGTTTTGGTAATGCAGCAAATACTGATGGTGTATAGCCTTTTGTGGTGGGAGGCTCTCCAACTGCTAAGCCTATTTCACGCAATGCCATACAATAACGTGTAACTGAGTCCATCATTAACAGGACATTTAAGCCCTGATCCCTGAAATATTCTGCAATTGTTGTGGCTACCATTGCTCCTTTGACACGTGTAAGTGCTGCTTGATCAGATGTTGCAACAACTACAACAGATCTTTTTAAGCCTTCAGCACCTAAATCGTTTTCGATAAAATCTCGTACTTCACGACCGCGCTCTCCTATAAGTGCGATTACATTCACATCAGCTTTTGTATATCTTGCCATCATGCCGAGTAAAACACTTTTGCCGACACCGCTACCTGCAAAGATGCCAGTTCTTTGCCCTTTGCCGCATGTTAATAGACCATCGATAGCCCTAATGCCCAATTGTAATGGTTCTGTAATTCTCGTTCTTGTTAGAGGGTTTGGTGGTGTTGCATAAACAGATCTTTTTTCTTTGAGTTTTAAATAAGCCCCATCATCCATAGGATTGCCTAAACCATCAAGAACTCTTCCCATAAGCTCATCGCCAACAGAAACGGAAAAAGGTTCTCTGAATGTTGATACTCTATTGCCAGGTGCTATTCCGTAAAGTTCTTTTAGCGGCATTAGCAGAGTTTTATTGTCTTTAAATCCGACTACTTCAGCTTGATGTGTTGTGCCGTCATTTGTGTGTATATAGCAAATATCTCCAATTGATGCTGAGGGACCTAAGGACTCAACAATCAGTCCAATGATTTGTGATACAGTACCATTTTGCTTGATAGAATTTGTTTTATTAAGTATTTCCGAATACTTGTGTAAATTAAGATTATTCAGCATTTTTTAGTAGCTTTCGTCTGATCTCTTGAAATTGTGTTTCAATATCGGCATCTATTGAGCCAGAGCTAAATTCTATTCTGCATCCTCCTGGGCTAATTTCATTGGCATTTATAACTTCTATTTGTTTTGGTAATTCAAACTGAACATTGAGGTTTTTTAGGTTTTCTTTTACAGTTAACCAATCTTTTGGATTAACAAGAATTCTGATTTCTTCACGTTCATTGATTAGATTTAATGCATTTTTCAAAACATTAAGGATTATATTTGGGTTAATTTCTAACTCAGTATCAATGACTTTACGAGCAATTGAGATAATAAAATCGAGTAATTCTTGTTGTTGATCCTCTTTTATCTTATCTGTTTGTGAGCTTATACTATCGAGCAGCTGATTAAATATTTTTAAAGTCTGATTAACTTGGCTTTGAAATTGGTGTTGAGCTTGTTTAACGCCTTCTTTAATACCTTTTTGATAGCTCTTTTGGCTTTCTTGTTTATACTTTTCATCTAATTGTGCTATTTCTTTTTCCAGTGTTGACTCTATTAATCTATTAATTAACTGCTGTTGGTGCAAGTTAAAAATACTTAATTCGGGATTTGGATGCTCTGATACAAAGCGTGCATTTTTTACTTGCATTCCAGGGCTTATTTCAAACAATGTTTCATTTTTATTAATCATATTTCTATGTTCTTATTTATTGTACAAAGTCTTCGCCGCCCTTTGTAAGTTGGATTTCGCCGAGCTCTTCTTTTTTACGTATCACGTCTAAAATGGTTTGCTGTGCTGTTTCTACCTCTCTTAGACGAACAGGTCCAGCATATTCCATTTCTTCTCTAATAATCGTTGCACCACGCTCTGATATATTTTTAAAGATTTTATCTTGAACTTCATCTGCAACACCTTTCAATGCCATTGCCAAGTCTTTTTGATCCACATCACGCAAGATCATCTGAATTGTTCTATCATCAAGATAAAGTATATCTTCAAATACGAACATGAGGTTTTTGATTTCTGTAGCAAGCTTTGGATCTTTTGCTGATATTGCTTCCAAAATGGACCTTTCAACAGTGGAGCCTACTAAGTTAATAATTTCAGCTGCTGCTCTTACGCCACCAAATTGGCTGCCTTGCTGTGAGAAGTCAATTCTTTCTTCAAGTATTTGTTCTACTGTATTAATCATTTCTTGTGACACTCTTTCCATTGCTGCAAAGCGAATAACCACATCATTTCGTAAATCTTCGGGCAATTCTGCTAATACATTAGCCGCCTGAACAGGCTCAAGTTGAGTTAAGACTAAGGCTATAGTTTGTGGGTGTTCTTTTTGGATAAAAGTTAATAGCTGAGTTGAGTCAACTTGCTTAAGAACGTTAAATCCTTTAACTTGCAGTAATCTTTGAATCTTTTTAATAATCTCCATAGCTCTGACGTCGCCAAGAGAAGCTTGAAGTAATTCTTTTGCGTATTCTATTCCGCCCAGAGATATGTATTCCTGTGCTTTTATCATTTCATAAAATTCCTCGAAAACAGCCTCTGATATCTTTGGTTCGACTGTGCTGACAGAAGCAATTCTTGCTGTTATTGTTTCTACATCGGCATCAGAAAGTAGCTTAAATATATTGGAAGATGCTTCTGTGCCAAGCCCTATCAATAAAGTTGCTGCTTTAGTTTTACCATCCATATCTTTGATCAAGTTTTGATACATTGCTATTACTTCAGGGTCAAAGTGAAAATCAAAATTCATATTATCCTCTTTTTTAACATTCTAATTAGCCCTTATTTTTTATCATGTAAATGTGCAAGGGGATTATCTTCAATTAGCCAGCTTTTTATTAGTCTCACGGCTACCTCAGGGTTTTCAAGAATAAATTTTTGTATTGCTTCTTGCAACAAAATAGCTTCTGTTTGCTCAATTTCTATGTCTTTCATAGGCTTGTATGTATAAGATATTTTTCCTTCTCCCATTGGCATACCCTCTTCTCCTTCATGGTAAAAGCCTTCACCGACACCAGATCCTTCTGCAAATGCTGGTCGGAGCTCTTCTTCATGTTCGAGATCAGGTTCTGGAATAGCAAATATTTTTCTAAACTGACTGATAAGAATCAAGACTAATACAATTAAGATGATTACGACAAAGCCTTTTTCTGCAAGCTCTATCAACTTTTGTGTCTTAATTTCTTTTTCATGCTCTGACTTTTGTAATTCAATATCTGTATTGTCAAATAAAATAGAATTAACAACCAATTGATCACCTCGTTCTTGATTAAAGCCAACAGTGTTTTGCACGAGAGATTGTACAACTTGTAATTCTTCGGGCGTGCGTTCAATTAGTTCTTTAATTATTTTACCTTCTTTTTCTTCAATCTTGGTTTTATAATTAACATTAACCGCTACTGTTAAACGTTTGATACCACCAGTTTGGTTTATTATTCTTTGCACAGTTGAATTTATTTCGTAATTGGTTATTTGATGCTCACTGACATTGGATACGCTATCTCGAACATTAGTAATGCTGTTTGATTCAAGCTCTTCTGAGCGTACAACCTGCCCTTCAGGGTCGTATTTTTCTATTGTTGTTTCTACTTGGTCAAAATTCAATTCTGCAGTGACTCTTACTACAGAATTATTTAACCCTAAGATTTGATCGAGCATAGATTGAACTTTTAGTGATATTTTGTTTTCATATTCGGCTTGTATTCTCATTTGTTTATTAGAAAGTCCAGTTACACCATCATCAAATGCCTCTGTTAAAATCCTGCCATTTTGGTCAACGATTGTCACTCTTGCTGGGTCCAATCCTTCTACTGCTGATGAAATAAGATTGCTAATGCCTACAATTTGCTTTTCAGATAGTCTTTGCTTTGTATTTATCATGACAGATGCAGATGGGTCTTCTTGATCTTCTTTGAATATCTTTTCTTCTGGAAAAACCAGATGAACTCTTACGTATTCAATCCCACCGATGGACATGATTGTTCTTTGTAGTTCACCTTCCATAGCTCTGCGATAGTTTATTTTTTGTTGAAACTCAGTTGTACCAAGCTGAGTTTTATCAAATATTTCAAAGCCCACACCTTTACTTGTCAAACCAATGCTTTCAGATGCAAGGCTAATTCGAGTGGTAGGCACCTTATCTGCTGGGATATAAATAGATGCACCATTATCTTTTAACTTATAAGATATTTTCTGTTCATCAAGCTTAGTGATAATTGTTTGGGCATCTTCTGGGCTCAGTTTAGCAAAAAGTAAATTATATTCTACTTTTGTACTCCAAGAAATGAGCCAAATAATTACAGCAATAGTTAAAGTAAGAAGGACAGCGAGCATTACTCTCTGTCTTAATTCCATTCTTAAATAGACATCTTTAAATTTGCTACTTATGTGATTTAATCTTTCTTTCATACAGCCTCTATAGTGAGATTAATATGGGTTTCTACATTGGTGTTTTAATTATTTCACGATATGCTTCGAGCATTTTATTGCGTATTTCCATTACCATTTCAAAGCTCATACTTGCCTTTTCAACTGCGGTCATCACCTCGTGAGCGTCAATTTCTTCGCCAGCAATTATGCGTCTAATATCTTTATCTGCTTCTATTTGCATATCATTTGCTTCGTTGATATAATTCTTTAAAGTTTCTCCAAATGACTTCTCGTTAGGCTTTGGTTTTACTTGAGCTTTGTCTGCATTGTTTTGTATATCTCTTATTTGGTTTATCGCGGTTAGTCTTGGATCAATCATTTTTACCACCTATAATTTTATATCTATTTGACTGCCTTTAAGCAAATCAATCGATCTTGTGTTATTATAAAAAATATTGCTATATTTGTCAACTGCTAAATCACCAAAAACCTCTTTTAATACTTTTTTTTCGTCTACACTAAGAAAATCTTTTAATTCAGATGGGTCTAAGTTTCTAATTTTATCCAAATGATTGTTGGAATTTGGTTGAATAGTAGGCTTTTGATTTTCTGTTTTATTAGTTTTAAACCTATCAGAATATTGCTGATGTATATTAACTGAATTGCTTAAATTGCTTTGAATATTATTTATTGCCATGTTTCAACTCCTATATTTTTAAAGCGTTTCTGATCATATCTTTAGAACTATTTAAAGCTGTTACGTTTGCTTCATATGAGCGTGATGCAGATATCATTTCTACCATTTCTTGCACAATATTTACATTTGGCATAGCAACATAACCTTTTTCATTTGCATCTGGATGAGCTGGGTCATAGATCATCTTAAATGCTGATGGGTCTTTGATTATATCGCTTACATGCACACCCACAGGAAGATCTTCATCAAGATATCTAAACTTTTGATCAGGCATATGAGTATTTTGAGTTTCTTCCATTTTTATATTGTTTGGTTTGTAATAATCTGAAAACTTATGTTCTTTATCGCCAGATTTTAGTTGTACAATTTTTCTTCTATATGGATCACCATTTTCTGTTCTTGTTGTTTCTGCATTGGCAATATTTTCAGCTATGGTATTCATCTTTGTTCTTTGCACTGAGAGACCTTGTGCACTGATGTCCATTGTTGTAAATAACGATTTAATTCTCATGATTTAATCCTTACCTTCCTCTTATTGCACTCTTTATATTATTATATCTTTTTAAAATCAACTTTGTACTCATTTCATAGCGAAGGCTATTCTCTGCCATTTCAGCCATTTCTCTATCAATATCGACATTGTTTAGCCCTGTATCGTTTATTGGGTTTTCACGCAAGACAACCTCAGGATTGATTTTGTTAAGGCTTCTACTGCCTAAATCCATATGTTTATTATCTGTAAGTCTACCTTTTAGCTTGTTTGGATTTAATGATTTTCTATATTCTTCTTCAAATTCTACTTTTTGAGCTTTATAACCTGGAGTCATAGCATTGGCAACATTATTTGCCAAAGTCTTTTGCCTTAAAGAATAAACATTCATGCTTTTTTCAAGGTCTGGGCATGCTGTTCTGTCAAATAATAGATCTGTTATCATCTTTTACCTCCGTAATTATGTTTATATTAATTGCAATACCTGTGCCATTGTTTTTTACTATTAATTACTGATTATTATACTTTTTTGGAAATATATTCTGGTTCATATAGAAAAAACTTCCTTTGCTATAGATTGAAACTAAAAAATGAGTAAGTATTCGCAATTATTCTCTGCGTAAACATAATGAAGATAAACTTTAAAAGACAAATAATTAAGAGCAATGCTATGTATTTACAATTCGTAGGTGCTATGTTCTGTAACTATAAGTATCAATAGCCAAGTAATTATTGTAATTTATGGGTCCAATCAATATATTAAGAATTGCTGTGATAAACTTGCATCAGAGGGTAATGTTTTTATGCAAAAAAAGGCAGCCCAGAGGCTGCCTTTTTAATATGTTTGATTGTTATTAGAAATTAATTGATAATACTGAGCTAACTTCGTAAATGTCGTCTAAGTCTTTGCCATAGAATTCACCAGGCATTACATAAGCACCAGCTAATTTGAATGTGTAGTTATCAAATAATTTGTAGCTTAATCCTAAGTCAACTTCAATACCCATATCTGTTTCGCCAGTTGCGCTTTCTTCGATAGAATTAACCATACCTGCAGCAAATAAAACGTCAAACTTTGGGTTAACTGGGTATTTGTAGTTTAATACAACACTCATTAAGCCAAGTCCATTGTTTGAAGGGTCAAATGTTTGAACGCCATCATGGATACCAACACCAAAGTATTCTAATCCACTATGATAGTATGTTGATAATGTATTAAATACTGTTGTTTCTTCTGGGTCTGATCCATCATCACCTGATGTGTATAAGAAATTGATTCCTGGAATACCAAAGTCTTTTGTATCATATTTTAAATCTAATGCAAAAGCCATACCCATATTGGTTACATCATCGCCAGAGTTTCTTTCATACGAACCATAGTTTAAAGCAAACATAGCATCAGCATCTATGCCAAAGTTTGCATAGGTAAAGAATGGCATGATCCAGAAATTGTTTTCTTGTTCACCGCGAGTTGTTTTTTCTCTGTGAATAATAGTATTAAGCCCAGCTGCCATATCGTTGTTGATTTTGTAATCAACGTTTAATAAGAAACCATCACTGTCTCTTGGATATGCGTTAAACTGAGATTCTTGAAAAACAAGGTAACCAAATTCTAAATCAAGATTTGGAGCAATGTTATTTTTTCTTAAAACAACTGCTGGTAGGTCATCGTCAAGAACGAGGCTTGTGTGGTCGTTCCAACTAATATGACCAGCTGTTGCATCAACACCTGTAAATGGGCAAATCCAATTTACATATGCATTATGAGTTTTAACGTCGATATTGTTTGACCAGCTATCGTCTCCACCCCAAACTAAGTTACCTGATCTGAGTGTGTAAACGAAGTTTAAATTTTTGTCAATATCTGCTTTAATAGTAAGATTAGCTCTTGAGTCGACAAAATTACCAGCTTCATAATTGTTAAGTACCATGTCAATGTCTTTGTATAAAGACAATCTTGTTCTAAAATCACCGCTAATAGTGAAATCAGTAGCCATAAGACCAACAACGACCATCAAAAGGATGGTTAAAATAAGGGTTTTTTTCATTTTTACCTCCATTATATATTTTCTGTGGCTTATAATACTAAGCATAAGCTTTTATGTCAATCTATTTTTCGTGTTTTTGCATAATAAAAGCAGTTCAAATCGGTAATACGCTGAAAGATAATGACATAAGTCATGTTAAAAGATAAATAAAAAATCTGTTTTAAAACCATAACTTATATACTTTATCAACAAAATCTGTTGAAGTGTGATTAAAATGGGTAAAATGCGGCATAAAATTTCTATGCGTGCTTGTTGAAGTCAGACAAATTTTTGTAAAAATAAGATACCTGTTGTGTACAATATTATTCATGGTATTAGCCTACATTAATATATCACATGAAAGTCTAAAAGAGTTATGCTTTTCCCAATTAGTTTCTATCTGATATGCTAAATCTAAAAACAGTTTATATTTTGTATTTAGTTTGATATTAAATCCTGTGCCAACAGAGTATCTTTTATTATCTCCTGTCATCATTTCTTGAGAGTAGCCACTTCGTATTGTCATAATATCTTTGAATACATTATATTCAGCACCAAACATAATTAGATCATCTGTGTCTGAGTGTATTGATTTGTCCAAATCTAATGCAAAAGAATAGAGTTCGCTTTCTTTACCATATCCAAAGATAATGCTTGTAGGCAAACCTTCTGAATAGTTTCCTTTGGCAGTTCCAACTTCATTTTTACTATCCCAAGATATATAAGATATAGGGTTTTTCAATACAATTGCATAATGGTTATTGTCAGAAAGCTTTTTGTGTATTGAGAGGTCAAAAGAAAAGCCAGAGGCATTACCCGTAACTTGGTGATTTAAGCCTGTTTCTGGGTCCAAATAAGCACCATTTTCATTATTGCCAAATGAAGACAGTAATATTCTCATATTCAGTCCAATATCACAGACAGGAAATCTAAATCTATCTTTTAAAAAGTTTTCTGATAATGCAGATGCAAAGATTATACTGGTTTCAGACATAGCATCATCTCCAGAATAAATGAATCCAGTCCCAAATGAATTACCTGACTTTGTTTTATGCAAAAAACCAAAAAAGGAGTATGAATAAAGACCTTGAATGTCGATATTATCGAAGCTGACAGAGTTTGCACTTTTGGATTGTGTGCCAGCTGCAGGGTTCCAGATAATACTGCCAGCATTATTTGTAACTGCTGTGTGAGCACCGCCCATACCCATAGCTCTTGCACCAAAGCCAACATCAAGAAAAGCAGATGGAATATTGCTTAGATTATCAGCATATAAAAAGACCGTAACAATTAAGATAGTTGTGATCAACAATAATTTTTTCATAATTCCTCCTTACTTAATCAAAACCACAGATTTGACGTATTCTTTTCGATCTGTCGCATCTTCTACAATTAGATGAACCACGTAACGTCCATTTCTTGCCATTCTATTGTCGTCTGTTTTGCCATCCCAATAGAGAGACGTAGATTCTCCGATATCATATTGTCCCTTTAGAAATGCAGATTGATTTGTTATTGTGCGTACTAATGTGCCATTTAAATTATAGATTTTGCAGGTTAGTTTTGGGTATCTTGTTGCTTTTGATGCTATTTTGAATGATATTTGTAATCCTTTATTTGAACCAATTTGGTCAAAAGGTGTGAAAGGATTGGGGAGTAACTTCAAGTCATATAAGCCTAAAGATTGTGAAGGGCTAAGCAAAGCATATTGACCCCAGTTTGGCATCTCATCGAGATAGATGCTTGTATTTGCTCTCCTAATATGGCTTGGAAGATGTACCCATTGCATCTTGTCAAAGTCCCAATTTGCAATTGTTTTTAAACTTATATCATCTTCGTTACGTGTGTTAAAAGCTATACTGGGTCTTGATATAAAGTTTGGATTGCCAGAAGATAATGCATGAAATACTTGCCCTTCTACATCGTATTCTGTTCCGTATTGTTGTACAGGTGATACTTGTATTTGGTTGAGATATATATTTGCAGAGCCTGAACTTAGCATATTGGTTGGTAGATAAAGCATACATCCTAAACCAGTATCCAATGTGTCAGCTGGTGTGTTTGGCGTAATTAGTTTAAACACATTGATCATTTTTTCACCTTTGACTACTAATTCTTCATCATTTGGATCTTCTGCTTCTACGTTTAGAGAAATATTGCCAATATAGTTGGGGTTTGGGCTTAACTTTATCAGATTAGCACTAAGCGTTATATTGCCCTGATTACTGCTAATTTCTTTGATTGTTGGGCTAATTGTCATCACTTCTCCACTATCGCTCTTTGCAATGATTCTATAATAGTTATTTAAAATTGAATTGTTTACCTCATCATTTCCATCAATTGATATTTCAGCCAGCTTCATTTCTTTAATAGTAATAGGTGCACTTAAATTAATTGTAACATCATTCAGTTTGATTCTTGCTTTGATGGTGTTATGTGAATAATTATCAGCATGTTCTGGTGAGCAATATTGAATACTTCTCTTATCATTATCAATGGGTATCAACTCACCAAGTGTTGAATCAGCCAAAGACCATTCGACTATTCCGTTATCATCAATAACATCATTCAGAGCATTTTCAAGTTCATCATATACATCAGCTGTAAAGTTGAGCTTTTGATTGAATGTTATATGGGCAGTATTAGGTGTGATGGTGCTTGTAACTGGTGAAATAATGCCCGCAGTGGTTACAAGCCAATATGCAGGTACACTTTGGTTTGTGTAAGTTAATCCATTTACTTCTGATTCTGATACAAAGTAGAATTTAACGTTACCTGATCTATTTTGTGCTGGAATGGCTGCAACAAGCTCATCAGAGTTTGCTCCCAAAGCCATAATTGAGCTGCCCCACACGTTATTCAAGTTTTTGTAATATAGGATTACATCTTCATTATATGATGCTGATTTAATTATCTTTACTTCGATATTTTCATTACTTGCAACTGGCGTTATTTGGTTTGTATCAAAAGCTAAAGGTAAAATCTTTATATCCTCAATAGTACCAAGCTTTTCAAAGATCACCGAATAACTCTGTGGTGCTAAATATGTCAGTGAGCCAGTTTCTGGTGGAGTAATTTTGACTGAATACTCTCCTGTATGCAGAATGGCGTCAGTGCTGACTTGTCCTGTATTATCAGTTATTAAATTGATTGGTTGCATTAAGCTTTCACCAAAAATTCTGACATTCGCAAATTTAAAAGGTTCATCTAAGTGATTGATTACAGTTAGTTTATACTCACACAACTTGTATTCAAAGTTGTAGTTCAGTTCAATATCTTCGCCTGTCCATACAATATTGTCAATTTCTTCGTTAAATTCTTCAAATTCATAGATTGAAGATATTTGCATATTAATTGGAAAGTCTGATTCTGAAAGAGAATTAAACTGATAATAACCGCTATTACTTGTAAATACGGAATCAATAATTGTAGAGGAATTACTTATTGTTAATTTAGAGCTTGTTGGCAATACGATAGAACCATCACTTAATTCCATTTTGATATAACCGCCAAGGCTTACAGAATTAGGTATATAAGAGAAATTGTGGTCAAAAACAATATTCTCACCTGGAATTAGATCTATTGCCTGCACTTTTTTGAAAGTATCATCATTGTACTTTGCAACTATTTCGAGAATTACGCTAAAATTATCAATTAATAGGTTGATATTATCAATAAGATAGTCCCCTGAATCGTAATAGTTTTCGATGATTGGGTCTGCTTCAGGTGTATAAATACTAATAGTAAGCTGATCTGGTTGTTCTATTGTGTATGGTTCTAAAGTCTGATCAGTAATTGTAATGCTACCGCTTAAACTTGCGGGTAATTGCTTTAGTTGAAAGCTTAATTGTGCTGTTGGGTTGTTTTCAGTAAGATCAATAGAAACAATAGATGAGTTTGAAAAATACTGTTTTGTTGCAAAGACAGAATAACTTCCAAAAGCTGGCACAGAGATGCTGTATTGACCGTTTGCATTAGTTATACCTTGATATGAGTCATCTCCAATTGTGGCATAAACAATTGCATTTGAGAGTGGATTTAATTTTGTGTTAGTAACAACTCCATAAATAACTTTGCTTTTTGGCGTAAGCAAGAAATCTATTTGAGTTGGGTCTGATATACCATCTAAAACGCTAACGTCCATATCTCCAGCAGATTCATAAGCACCGTGATTTGCAGACAGAGTATATTCTCCATCGCTAATATTTGCAAAGATAAAAGAGCCAGAATTATTAGTATTGGTGCTGTTTATAACTTCATTATTTTGTTTTAATTCTATTGATACAGCACTAATCCCTTCCATAGTTTCAGCATTGATTGCAGAGCCAGAAATACTGTTTTCAGTATATGTTAAAGTAAATTCTAAAGGTTCACTTGTTTCACCAGCACCAACCTGAACTGTTGGGAAGTTTTCATTAACTGAATATCCTTCTTTTATTACCTGAATATAGTATGTTGCACCAGTTAAACCAGTTAAAGTAAAATTACCACTTGTATTAGTACTTGTTGTAAAGACACGTCCAGTATTAATATTTGTAGCAATAATAGATGCACCAGCTATTCCTTGATTATTATAAGTTACTGTTCCTGGTATATTTGCAGATTGCATTAAGTTAAAATCTGTAATTACATATTGACCAGCTGCTATATTTATTTCTTGTTGATTTGACACAAGTTGGTCAGAGCTTGCCCATACTTTGTGATATCCGATAATATTGGAAATAACATAATCACCATAATCATTTGTTGATGTAATATAAGTATCTCCCTGTATATTTACTGCACGTACGCTTCCATTCGCAACAGGGTTATTTTGATATAAAGCAGTACCTAAAACGCTATTAGGAATACCAGATAACTCTACATTAACAGATACAGAATCAATAGCTAATGCATTTGAGTGTTCATAATTAATATAACCAGTTTTAGTTACGTGCAACTGATACGCAGTATTATCAGTAGCTTCAAATACAAATGAGCCGTCATTGCCCGATAATACTTCGTAATTTTGGCTTTGATTATTTATATTGGTAAGTTTTACCTTAGCATTTTTTAAAGGCTGTCCTAAGTAATTATGTACTAATCCTGCAACTGATCCTTGAAGCATTTGTAAAGTAATTGGCAAAACCAGTGATTCTCCATCAGAGAGTGAAATGTTGTCGTTTGTATAAGCTTGATAGCCAGCCCTTGTTATTTGTAGTTCATATTGCCCCTCATAAAGGTTTAGAAAACTGAATTGACCATTTGAACTTGAGGTTACCACAAACTCTTCACTATCAGATAATCTCTTTAAAACTACCAACGCATTGTTAAGAAATTCCCCAGATTGATTAGCAACAGCACCCGATAAACTTGCATTATGGATATCAATAATAAGAGGTTCTAACTCTATATCTGAGTTTTCTGTGTTAAATGCTAAGCTTGCATTATCATGTGTGATGGGGTCAAGATTAGTGCCTATGAGAATATTTGATTTGTAAGGTAAAACATTGGCAAAAACATACTCTCCATCATCATTGGTTGTTGCGCTTAAATTCATAGAACCCCCGCTGATATTTACTTGCACATTTGCTTGTAATCTGTTTGATGTATCTTTTACAATGCCACTCACTGAGATAGGCTGACTATATTGTAACGAGATATTCTGGGTAATGTTTGCATTGTATCCGATTTGAATATTTAGCAAACTATCTGGCTTAAACGAGTCTTTACTTGCAGTTATTTTTATTGTTCCGTCATAGAGGTTATTAATCATGTAAGACCCATCTGTTTGTGTAACAGTTGATCTTGTAAGACCACTATTACTATTATATGTCGTAATTAAAGCTCCAGCTATAGGGTTTTGTGTGTTTTGGTCTTTTACTACGCCGCTTAAATTTGATATGTGTACAGGCATTATAAGGTTTATTCCAGTTATATTACTGACCACAAGTTCTTGCGAAACTGATACATTATCCCAGCCAGGTTGGACTTTATTTGTCATAATCTGATATGTTTTGTTTGGTGATAAGCCAGTTAAAGTGAATTGCCCTGCACTATTTGTAGAGGCTTGAATAATGATATTTTCAGATACTGCTTTTATTGGAATTGCAGCAAGAGGATTTCCTAACTGATTTTTTACAGTTCCAGACATGCTCAGATTATTTGGTAGCATAGTGATATATTGATTTTGTATAGGTAAACTGTTTGGCAGTTCTATAAGGAGTTCAGAAGATTGGTTATAATTACTTAATTGTGCGACAATATTATAGGTGTTTTCTGTTTGCAGATTATTGATTATGAAATTACCACTTGCATCTGTTGTTGCAGATCCTGAGAATCCTCCATTTAAACTTACAGCATTGATCTGTACATTTGCAAGTCCATCGCCTGCACCATTTGGCTGATCTGTTACCTTGCCTGCGATAGAGCCTATAGCTTGAATAAGTGTGAATGATAAAGACTGAGAACTATTTGCTGGTATAGTAATACTTTGAGTTTGAGGGTAATAATTGCTTTTTGATGCAGTAATAATTAATGGTGTTTGAGGTACAATACCCTGTATTTCGGTTAATTGAGATGTTGTTGTGTAGTTACTAACGGCACCAGTTAATGTGTTTTCAATCGAGATTGTTGAGCCAGTTGGGTTACAAGTGATTGCTAATTCGCCTGTTAATGGAGACATGCTGATGTTTTTTAATATATTTTGATTTCCAGGTATTGATATGTTGGAAACAATTGTATTTTGATAATTATTTCGAGTAACAGTGATTGTGTAATTACCAGGCACAAGGTTATTAATCTGATAATCACCTGCTTGATTTGTAACAGCTGAGCCTCCACCACCTATGTTATTTGTCGCAGTTACGATTGCATTTTGAAGTGGGTTAGAGTTGATACTATTTGTTACTTTTCCTCTTAAAGTTGAGAAGTTTGTATTTATAATAAAAGATTTATTAATCAAACTTTGTCCAGGATTGACGGTAAATGTGCTATCTGAGCTTGTGTATCCAAGTTTTGAAACGTTTATATTCCATGTGCCATATTGTAAAGCAAGTGTATAATTACCAGTAGCACTTGAATTTGTTTGAATTGTTTGGTTATCTTTATTTGCTGTAATAACTGCATTAGTCAATGAGTTTGTATTTTGATCGAATACTTTACCAGATATTGACGCAGTTTGACCTATTAAAGCCAAATTCCTTGTATAAACCTCGTTCAAGTTTGCTGGGTTTTGCATTGTATAACTATTTGCACTATAGCCAGATGCACTTGCTGTGATAGTATATCTTTTACCCCCAGGTACATTAAGTGTATAAGATCCATAAATATTTGTTACTGTTGAGAAGGTATTTGCTACATTGTTTACTTCGCTAACAGTGATATTTGCATTACGTACAACTGATCCTTGATCATTTGTAACTGTGCCATTCATTGATGCTTGATTTAAAAGCATTGCTATATTTATTTGGCTTATATTAGCACCAGCTGCAACTGTAACATTAACAGGGCTTGGAGTAATCATGCCAGCTTTGTTTGCAGATAGTTGATAAGCACCTGGAGTAAGGCTTAGGGAATAATTACCATTACCATCAGTAAAAGTTGGTGTAATCGGTATCATATTTGAACCACTGATTCTAAAACCTGTAATTTGTGCTGACGCTACTCCTGTACCGCTTAATAGTGCTTTACCTCTAATCACACCAGGGTTTGCATTTAGGTTAAAGTTGACTCCTGAGTTTGTTTGCCCTATGCCAACTGAGATGTTTGGCATGCTTTCTGTAATAAAATCTTCTTTTTGTACAACAACATTATAAGTCCCTGCCGATACTGATAAAGAATAAGCACCAGAGTTATTAGATTGAGTTGTATAGCTTCCTGCAGTAATATTTGCATTTGCCACAGGGTTTCCAGAGCTTGAAATTGTTCCACTTATATAAGATTGATTTGGATATAATATGAAGTCATTAGCATGAACAGTCTCTCCAACTGTAACATTAACTAATCTGGTGTTTTGTGCTGTGTAGTTTGATTTATTTGCGGTAATTGTGTAATTACCTTGAGGTAAGTTTAAAGTGTAATTACCATATTCATTTGAAACAGTTGTAATCGGCGAGCCACTTTCTGGCGTTGCTGTTATTACACAATTATTTATTCCAACTGTTCCGTTTCCAGCATTTCCTGTAATGACGTTGGCACGTGGTGTCATAATAGCGTCCATCAATGTTGTATTTGTTGGTGATGTTGCTGATATTGTCACGTTGTAATCTGCTGGAGATGAATAACCTGTTTTCGTCCAGCTAATTTCCCAGTTCCCTGCTTCTAAACCATTAAATTGATACGATCCATTGCTATTAGTTGATTTAATGTAAGTTATAGATCCTTTTTTTGCTTTCACCGAGACAGTTGCCAATGCTGACCCTGAGGGAAGCTTTGCATACCCAGACAGATTTTTAGTGTTTTGATTCATTGTAATAGGCATCAATGTGTTTGTTTGTCCAGAGCTGACACTTGTTTGGATTGTACTTGCTGCAGTATAGCCTTCTTTTTGAGCAGAGATAGTCCACACACCAGGCGTAACAGCTATGCTAAAGCCCCCATTCGCAGCAGAGATAGTTCTCGTCTCTCCTGTGCTTTTTGTAGCTATAATTTGTACATTGTTTAATAGATCTCCAGCAGATACTACGCTGCCTACGATAAAAGACGGCGAGTAATCAAGTACAATATTTATAAATGTATCCCCATTTGAGTCAAAGCTTGTCGAGCCAGGCACATAAATATAATCATCTTGATGAACTGTTACAAGAGTATCTCGTGTTTCATATCCTGCTTTAAAAGCTGTAAATAAATATTGTCCAACAGGCAAGAGTTTGCGCTCATCACCGTTCGCATCAACTGTCAACGGCACATTATCCATAGTACCTTCTACAGCATCGACAATAACACTGGCAAAGCCAAGCCCAACTCCTTGTCTATTTTTCACAGTGATATTTGCTGTTCCTGTGGGTATCGAATAATTAAAATGCCTTACATTACTTGAGGCAGATATATTATTTTCATTTGTAGCAATTACTTTCCAAGCATAAGTAGATTGAATAAGCACATTTTCTGCTGTAAAATCAACAATATTATTAGTTGTTATTTGATTCCATATTGGATATAAAACTTGGCTACCAGCTTCGATTCGCTTTTCATATAAAAAGATATGATATGTTACGGCAGAGGGGATTGCATCCCATTGGAAAGTAATAGTCTTATTATTTATAAACTCTTGGTTTGCATTTGGTTGACTCAAAACAGGTGCTTCAATAGTTGGGCTCGAATAGTAGAAACTGCTTGGATTGCCTGTTACATTTGACGAGTATAGAGGAGAATTACCAAAGTTACTCATAACTACCCAATTGTATTCTTTACCATTTATTAGAGGGGGAGGACTTATATGATTAAAATTGTCAGATGGGTCAGGGCTTCCATAAGTGATAGATGTGTTTGGTGTAATAGCTTGCCAGATTAAGTTCAAACCATTTACTATTAGCTTATCGTCTTCATCATAAGATAGAGTAAATGGTTGATCTGATAACACAATATAATAATAAGGAACACCTGAAATAGGCTGCCAAGAAAAGCTTGGTGTAGGGTTATTCGTAACAGTGCTACCATTTAGAGGTTGAGATGTGGCAACGCCAGATGCAGATTCAATTATCAGCTGAAATTCCATTGATTTATCGTTTGAGTCTGGGTCTTTTATTACACAATAATACATACCCACACCAATACCCAACTGTTGGGCAGATGTACTTATAGTGCGGCTATTAGCGTTTATACTGCTACTAATATTAGCGACAGTATAAGGACCTCCAGGATTTTGAGAATAATGAAGCCTTGCATTGATACTTGCAGGTTCCCAAGTTATCTTAAAAATTCTATTTGGCTTGTACATATCCATTGGTATTGCTGTTAGTACAATATTATTATTGATATTCATTGGATGATTTAATATGTCTATATTGTATTGTCCTGCAATATTTAAAGTATTTGGACTGGCAAACAACGAAGTAGATATTATAAGAATTAGTATTGTGAATAAGAGTTGGTTTTTCATAGCTTACTCCTTAAAATTTCCATGTCAAACTTGTGCGCAAGAAAGGGTTTGGCAAGGCAACTATATTAATATCCATCAGTGTGTTTTTAGTTATATAAAAGCCTGTACCTAATGCAATTGACGGAATGATGATATTTTTAGCTGGCTCGACAAAGTTTCCATCTTTATCTTTTAAACCATCAGCAATCTGATCGAAGATAAATAATTGTGTGCTAAAAGCAAAATTCTTCCATCCTGCTGCAATTTTTATATTTTGTTTGGGTTTTAAGCCAACTTTATAACGTAAAGATGTAGTATCGGCATATGCTTCAAATGTATTTTCTTCTATGTTTTTCTTTTGCCCATCTCTATATCTTTCACATTTATAATCTAAAGAAAGCTCTCCAAAAGGTATTTCAAATGAAAAAATAAATTTAAAATCATTCTTTATATATGTGGTGGCTAATGCTAAGTTACCTGGTATTTGTATTTTGATGTCATCACTTACATAGACAGTACGGTTTGTGTATGCTAATTGAGAAGGTTTTAATAGCTCAACGTCAAACATTTCTTCATCATCTTCGTTACCAGGTATGCCATCAACTCCATCTTTTTCATAGTTGATTTTTAAAGCACCTAAAGTATGCTGCACTATCTGAAGGCTTCCGTCAAGTTTTGCACTTTTGGGTGTATTTAAAACGAGATCAAGGTATAATCCTGGATTTACTTGCCAGGATAGTGCGTAATTGGTGCCGATTATGTCTTTATTAAAATCAATTCTTATGCTATTATTCATAGTGTTACGATAGACAACATTAGGGTCATCAAAAGTTACACTTATGTCTGTATCACCTCCATACTGTCTGATAAAACCACCAATTTTTGCATCAAGACCTGCCTCAATATCAATGCGGTTTAAATTTAACCCTGCACCAATTGATACATTTTCTCCAACTTGCTTACCCCATGAAAAATTTGCAGTTTGCATATTTATCATACTGTTAGCAAGTAATTCGACACTCAAAGGCAATACCGTTTTTTCTGTATATTCTGATTCTTGTCCAACATCTTTTAGAACAGAATCTTCTACCACAAACTCAATACTATTACCTAAAAAACTCAAATCAAGGTAAAAAGGCCTGTACCACGTAAAACCAACACTACCAATAGGCAAACCTACTTTTGTTACCGAGATATTGTTTAGCAACCCACTTTGCCCTGCATTTAGCTCAAAATCAGGGTATTTTTTGCTTATATTAGGGGATTCAGTATCTTTAATTGCTTCATCAACTGCCTCATTAACTGGATCCTCAACAAAGTTGGATAAGTCAAAGCTAAATCCTGGTGCCAAGTCTAAACTCAACATTGATTCTTTCAAAAAGCCTATTGCTGCAGGGTTTAAGATATTTAACGATGGGTCAATTACAATAGATGACACAGAATTGCCAAAGTTTCTACTTCTTGCAGTTAAACCAGACAGATAAGAGTTGTAGAAAGACAGATTCAATTGGTGATTACCACCGTCAAACTTTGTGATTTGGTTTTCAGCAAATAAGTAGAATATGCTAATTATGATGCTCAACATACTAATAGCTTTTTTCATCATAACCTCCCTTTAATATAAAGAAGAATAAAAAAAATAAAAGATTATGTCAACATATTTTTTAATTATTATGAGTATTATAAGATTCTTATCGGATCATGATAATTTTTATCGATATAATAAGTATCTATCTATATTATTTATGCGTCAAAAAGTAGGAGCGTCCGATAAAATGTGCCTGATTTTTACAAAAACAAGATAACACTAAATCGATTATATCTCGTTAATAAAAGGAGATTTTCATGGATTTAACTCAATATCAGTATGAAAAAAAATAGTATTGATATGGAGATTAGATATTCTGCTTTTTCTATATGGCTCCATAAGATTATTTTCTTACTTTATTGCGTGTTAATTTATACTGCCCCATATGTTTAAACTTAGGCTATCAATAGTGTTTAAACTTAGGGTATCAATAGTGTTTAAACTTAGGCTATCAATAGTGTTTTAATTTTTAACTGCACTTTACAAAAATCAATATTTTCCCTCATTAATTCCATTCCATTCACTATTCTATCCCGTTACCATCCCGTTACCATCCCGTTACAATCCCCTTGCTATCTTGGAGAAGCATAGGGTTTGTTCCAGTCATCTTAACGGATGCAAAAGAGAGAGTAAATGGAGATGGGTGCGAGAATCAAGTATGTGTTATCAGAAAAGGGAATAGAAACAATAATTTGTTTCACCAAGCACTAAATTGGCTTTGTAAGAAAGTGATTTCTTTAGTAGAATGACTAAAAAAGATAATAAAGGGTTATAAAGGTGTGTCTAACTGATCGCCAAACTGAGTTTATGTTTCTTTTGATTTGAAAAGATTATTATGAATAATTAGCCACAAAATCATATTTTATTGCAATATGTAGCTATTAATACGATCATTAATAGTATTTTTATCATTTTATAGGCTTTAAAAACAATCTGATACCTTTATTATAATGGGTTGCTAAAGTTTAGTATTAGAGGGATTAAAGCGATAAAAATAACTTATTTAAAAAAAAGCTTTACAATTTTATAAGTATTATTTTTTATTGTATTTAAGAAAGAATAATAAATGAGGGATGGATGCAAAAAAGATGGGATATCGCCGAAGAAATCACTAAACAGACCAAGCAAAGAGCCAAAGCATTAGCTTCTGAAGCTCATTGTCCGTTATTAATTGCTGAGTTATTAATTAGCAAAGAAATTGACAATTTAGACGATTTAGAACAATTCATTACACCAAGCTTGGATCAATTACATGATCCATTTTTATTTAAAGAAATGGAAAAGTGTGTAGATAAAGTCTTACAAACAATAGAAAATGGCGAGCAAATAACTATATATGGTGATTATGATGTAGATGGTACAACCGCTACCGCATTGTTATATCTTGGTTTAAAAGACATAAATGCTAAAGTTGACTATTATATACCTCATCGCATGGAAGATGGTTATGGCTTATCTACAACTGGTTTGGAGTTATTGCGTGATAAAGGTACAAAGCTGATAATTAGTGTGGATTGTGGAATAAACGCTGTCGAAGAAGTCGATATTATTAATGATATGGGAATGGAAATTATCATAACCGATCATCATAATGCAAAGAATATTATGCCTAATGCTTATGCTATGATAAACCCCAAACTCGAAGATTCTCAATACCCTGATAAAGATTTAGCTGGCGTAGGTGTGGCATACAAACTTTTGATGGCTGTATATAAAAAGCTTGGAATATTCAACTTTGAAAATAGAATGAAGTATATCGACCTTGTTGCAGTCGGTACAATTGCCGACATAGTGCCTCTTGTTGGAGAGAATAGAGTATTTGCTTCTTTGGGCTTAGAGAAAATGCAAAACATTGAGAATAAAGGTTTATTAGCTTTGATTGATATTGCAGAGATTTCACTGAAGCGAATAGATACTACTGATATCGTTTTTGGCTTAGCACCGCGTATAAATGCCGCAGGAAGAATGAGCTCTGCCATGCAAGCGGTCGAGCTTCTTATTGCTGACGATGAAACACGATGCCGTGATTTAGCAGAGATTATTGAGCGCGATAATTCTCTTAGACAACAGATTGACCAGAAAACATTTCAAGAAGCAAGCGAAATAATTGAAAAAAAGTATAAAGATATTAAAAACACTTACTGTATGATTCTGTCATCAGACTCATGGCATCCAGGTGTGATAGGTATTGTATCGTCAAAGCTTGTAGAAAAGTTTTATAGACCAACAATTATGATATCTTATCACGATGGCATTGGTAGCGGCTCTGGACGTAGTATCAATGAAATAGATTTGTTTGAGGCGCTGAGCACTATGGATGACTTATTAGAAAGCTTTGGTGGGCATAAATATGCCGTTGGCTTAACAATTTTACCTGAATATATAGATAGTGTCGAAAATAGACTGACAAGATATATCAAAGAAAGAATTACGCCAGAACAAATGCTCCCATTGTTAAAGATTGACAAAAAAATTGAACTGTACGAAATAGACGAAAAGCTAATGAAATGGCTTCAGAGCTTTGCACCTTATGGTCCAGAAAACAATCAGCCTGTTTTTTATGCAAAAGACGTAATGATCGTCGGTTACCCATATACAGTAGGAAGAAATCATTTGAAGCTTAAGGTAACAAAAGATGGTTGTGTTTTGGATCTAATTGGTTTTAATCTTGGTGATTTTTTGCCTGTTTTAAAACGAGAAGCATTTATTGATATTTGTTTTACTTTAGAGATTAATTACTGGAAAGACAAATCAACTATTCAAGGTAATCTCAAAGATATCAAACTGGTGGATAATAAATAATGAAATACTTGCTTGTTTTTCTATTAATATTATTATCATCATGTGTACAAGTAAATCATATTTATCAACTTGAAAACAATAAACCAGACTTAATGCCTATTTCTATTGATCTTATTAGCACACAAGCTATCAATTACCAAGCTAAAAAGGCATTATTTGCTGAAAAAAACCAAACATTATATGTTTTAGATGAATTGAATAATGAGATTTATTTTTATAAGAATAATAAATTGATAAACCGTGTTAAGCAGGGCTCAGCTGGTAAGTATTCTTTGCAAAAGATAGCAGATATATGTTTGGCGAATGATGGCAATTTATGGGCATTGGATTATTTTGACAAGGCTATTATCAAACTTGATAGTAATGGTATGCCATTAACGCATTTTACATTAAAAGAGACTATCAATCCTGTAAGCTTTGCATTGCTCGAAAACAGTGGTGTATATGTTTATGACAAAGCCAAAAATGAAATATTAGTATATGAACCTCTAACAATGAAATACATTTATTCATTTGCTAAAATGCTCTTTGCTGATAATCCATATTTGTCTATAAATAAAGAGCGATTATGGGCTTATGATAATAAACTGAGTAAGACATTCATTTTTTCTACAACAGGAAAAATGCTCACAGAAAGAGAAGGACAAGCCTTTTATGATCGGTTTTTTAATCTCTTTTCGTTTGAAAATGGTCTGTTGAAAAACGAGATAAACAATGCCAACTATCCAATATCTTTTCAAAATACAGGTGTCATTAGTATCAATGACAATCATTTAACACAAATATCTGACAAACAAATATACATCTACAAGGCACAATATGAAACAAAGTAAAACGATTTTATACATGATTATTTCTGCTGTGTTTGCAGGGTTAAGCCGTTATGATTTACCTTTTGATTTTCTGATTTTCTTTGCTTTTATTCCAGTTTTTAAAACTATTCAAATTGCTGCTATCGAACTAAAAAACAGAAAAATAAAAGATATAATAAAGTTCAGTTTAATACACGGTTCTATTTACAGTATTGTATTTTTGACAATCAGTGTTTCATGGATATCCATTGTTACATTGCCTGGTTTTATTGGGATTCTGCTTCTTTATAGTGTCTACTATTCGTTGTTTTTCTTGATATTGATATGGGGAATATCCAGGTATAAAAAGATTTTTGCAAGTTTCATTATTTTTGGTTTTGTAGGCTTAGAATTTGCACTAAGCTATGGTGCTTTCAAATTTCCATGGTTAAATATTGGTTATTCTCTGTCACACAGCATCTATTTAATGCAAGTATTAGAGTATGGCGGAATATATTTACTATCTTTTTTAATATTGCTAATCAATTATTACTTATATATGTTTATCTATGAAAAAAGACAATATCGCTTTATATTAATACCAGTTATAATTATGGCAGTTTGGTGGTCTTTTGGTTACTATCGCTACCATAATATCAAAACAGAAACAAAAGATATTAGTGTTGGGATTGTGCAAGTGAGCATACCTCAAGAGATTAAGTGGGAAGCATCATTTATTGATAGTACGATAGATTTATATCAAAGTAAGACACTTGAGCTTTTAGAAAAAGAGCCAGTTGACTTGGTAATATATCCTGAGGCAGCAATACCAGTGTATTTAATGAATGAGGGTATGTATTTAAGCAACATGTTAAGGTTTGCAAACTTTGCAAATGTAAACATATTTGCTGGTTTTCCTCACTATGTAAGAGAATTGAAGTACAAGAATCAACCTGAACCATACCTTTTTTTTAATGCATCTAATCAATTTCAAGCAGATATGAAATACGATATTGCATACTTTAAAAACCAACTTGTTCCTTTTGGAGAGCGTACCCCGTTCCTTGATCGTTTTCCAATACTTTGGAAGCTTCAATTAGGTCAGGCAAATTTTGAACCTGGTGGTAGTTATGGCTATTATAGAGTTCGTGATCTTGTTTATTCTCCACTGATATGCTATGAAGTAGTTTTTCCAAATTATGTGCGAAAAATGATGGATAAAAAAGTAGATTTTATTGTGAATATTACCAATGATGCCTGGTTTAAACGCAGTGTTGGTACATATCAACACAAAATGATGTGTGTGTTTCGCTCAATTGAGAGTAGAAAGTCTTTGTTTCGTTCTGCAAACACAGGCTATTCAATTGTAGTAAATCCTCGCGGTGATATTGTAAAAGAACTGGGTTTATATGAAAAAGGTGCAATCTCATCAAAAGTTGAGATATATAATAAACCAAGTTTTTATCATCAATTTGGCTTTATATTCCCCTATTTCATACTGTTTTTATTTTTAATAGAATTTTCTTTGACAATATTCAAGAAAAATGTTAAATGATCTATATGAAAAAGAAATTGTATTATTCTATTGGTGAAGTAAGCAAAATGCTGGATATTGAACCCCACACATTAAGATATTGGGAAAGCGGGATACCTCAGCTCAAACCTCGCTCTGCAAACGTTAGAAACCGTCGTTTTGATGAAAAAGATATCAGTCTTTTAAAAAGAATCAAACATTTGATATATGATGAAAAATATACTCTTGAAGGAGCACGAATGGCTATTGCTGAAGGCAGCAAAGCTGACAAACAAAGAGAACCAAAGGATATTGAATTAAAAGGTATAATCAAACAACTTGAAGAAATAAAAGAAATATTAATAAAAAGATAAATGGAGACATTATGCAATGGTATATTGAATTAGTTACAAAACACCCAATTCTGACTGCGATGATACAGTTCGCAATTCTTGGTACACTCGGTGACATGGTTGCCAAATGGGTGCAAGAAAAAAGAATACACATGCCTTTTTCATTTTTGATGACTTTGTGGAAGATGGTTGAGTGGGCATTTTTAGCAATACTAATAAAGGCCGCTTTTATAGGTTATCAAAGTTTTGTGGAAGGCTTAATAGCTGAATCAATGTTGCCTGCAATTGCAAAAGAAGGTGTTTTTAGAGCTTTTGCAGTCTCATTTTTAATGAATGCACAATTTGGCTTCTTGTTAGTGGTATTACACCGTATTTTAGACTATTTACCAGTTGGCAAAATTAAGTGGAATGGAATCAACAAAGGCTTTTATTCTCTGTTTTGGTTTTGGGTTCCCGCACATACCGTGACTTTCTCGTTGAGTAAACCATATCAAATTGGACTTGCTGCTGTTTGGTCGCTGGTTTTGGGCTTAATACTTGGTCTTTTTAACAAAAAGTGATTGCTATTTTGCTTAGATTACCTATATTGTATTAAGATAGTCTTTACTAATAAGGAGCAACAATGAATAACGTAGATATTCATAAAAACTTTTATTCAGACGGCACATTGCACTCTATTGAAATATTTAAAGATGGCAAACGAAATGGCGTCTGTAAATGGTATTATGAAAGTGGTATGTTGGAAGCAGAAATTTCTTTTGTTGATGATAAAAGAGATGGTATTTATAAATCATATTATGAGTCTGGCTTGATTTGGCAAGAAGCTGAGTATAAAAACGATTTGCAAGAAGGCTTGACACGCTGGTACTATGAAAACAATAGCCTTGCAGCAGAAGTAAATTATGCAAATGGTATGCTGGATGGTAAAACTACATGGTACTATGAAAACAAAGCTATCAAGCTTATCGAAAACTTTCATCAAGGCAGATTAGAAGGGAAGTCTGTGGGTTATGATGAAAACGGAAAAATTGTTTTTGAAGAAGAATTTAAAGAAGGCGTTAAAATTGCATGCAAAAGATATGACTCAGAAGGCAATATATTAATGTCACAATCATTTTAAATAAAAATAACATGCCTATTTATAAGATTTAGGCTTATTGCAAAGGAGATTAAAATAAGATGAAAAAGTCATTGATCGTAATAATCGTTATAGTCTTAATATTGCTTATTTGTGGAAGTTTTATTATTTCTCGCTATAACAATATGCGTACTATGAGAGTTGATGTTGACAATGGATGGGCTGAAGTTGATAATCAACTAACAAGAAGGTATGATCTTATACCTAATTTTGTAGAAACTGTTAAGGGTTATGCAAAGCACGAGAGAGAAGTATTGACAGAAGTGACTGAAATGCGCTCCAGAGTCGGTTCTGCACAGAATGTTCAAGACAAAATGGATAGTAATAATGAGCTTACCTCAGCTTTAGGACGTTTGATGGTTGTTGTTGAGAGATATCCAGAGCTAAAAGCTAATCAAAACTTTATGGCTTTACAAGATGAGCTTGCAGGCACTGAAAACCGCCTAAGCGTTGCTCGAAAACGTTATAATGACGCTGTAACAGCACTAAACAGATACCTTGTTGTATTTCCAAATAATATACTTGCTGGAATGTTTAATATTCAACAAGCTGAATTTTTCCAAGCTCCTGAGGCTGCTGCAACAGCACCCAAGATTGAGTTCTAAAACACTTAGTTTTTTTGTGGAGAAAGCTCAACGCTTTCTCCTTTTTTATACTTATGCATGGTTTTATTAATAAGCATTTAATGCAGCGAAGCTTGCTATCATACTTACTTTATCCTTTTTCTTTGATAAATCAGCTCATCGCCAGATTAAGAAGAGCCACTTATTCTTTGGTTCAAAAAGAAATAGATGGTGTCATACTAATTTGTATTGGCAATATTAGTTCTGGTGGTACTGGAAAAACACCTTTTGTGATTTTTCTTGCACAACAACTATTGGCAAGAGATTATAGAATTGCAATTGTATCAAGGGGTTATAAAGGTAACTTTGAAAAATCAAATCATATTATAAGCGATTATCAAGGCGTTAGAAAGTGTGCTCTAAATGCAGGAGATGAACCATATATGATAGCTAATAGGTTAAAAAATGTTCCTGTTGTTGTTGGAAAAGATAGATTAAAATCTATTGATCTTTTGTTAAGAGAATTAAGTAAGCCTGACATAATTATTTTTGATGATGCATTTCAATACTTGAAAATAAAATATGATTATAAATTTCTCGTATTTAACGGGGAAAGCCCTATAGGCAACGGTTTTGTATTACCAGCTGGAATTCTTAGAGAACCTTTATCATTTGTAAAAAAGTCTGATTATATTGTCTATAATTCATATACGGAGATACCTGGCTTTTTAAAAACTTTTGATAAACCTACTCTTCGTCTACAATACAGAATTACTAATCTTAGTGGTTTGAGTCTGAATGAGTTAGCTATCAAAAGAATCGCTTTGTTATCTGCAATAGGCACGCCAAAAGCATTCGAGAAAACTGTTGAAAAGGCTGAACTAAGCTTTGTTAAACATTTTATTTACCCCGACCATTATGCATTTGATGATATTACAGAACTACAAAGGATTAAAAGCATAATACAAAGAGAAAAAATAGATTATCTCATATGTACTGAAAAAGATAGCGTTAAACTTTCAAAAGTAAACCATCAGCTGCCAATAATAATTGCCTATGCAGATTTTGTTCTTGATACTGATGACCAAATAGTGTTAAATAGCTTTTTAGACTCATTGCAAAAAGGGAAGGAAAATTAAGATGGATATTAAAAAGACAGAGTGGGGTTATGTTATTAGATTATACAAAGGAGAGGAAATTGTTCAAAGTCTGACGAGCTTTGTACGAGATAATAAAATCTCATATTGTACTCTTAGCGGTATTGGTGCATGCACAAACGCCAACTTGTCATACTATTCTATGACTGAATTAGTATATATGAAAAAAGACTTTAACAATTACTATGAAATAATCTCACTGCAGGGAAATATTATATCAAATGAGAACCAAACCGTAGTTCATGCTCATATTTTATTAAGTGATGATGAATTCAAATGCTTTGGCGGACATTTAAATAAAGCAACAGTTACTGCGACTTGTGAAATAAATTTGTTTATTTCAAAAGAGAAGATTAAAAGAGAAATTGAGTCTGACTCTGGTTTAAATTTGTTGAGTCTATAAATTTTATCAGTATAATATTGGCATATTCGGAACAAAAAATGCTTAATTTCTAAGCAAAGGAGAGAATATGCTAAATAATTATAAATTTACATGTACATCTGAGTTAAGCTATGAAAATGCAATAAGCAAAGTCATTAACGAGCTTATAAGTCAGAACTATAAAATTCACAATTTTGTTTTAATCGAGCAAAAGGGCATTATTATCGACAATAAAATACAGTTTCAGGTTGTCATTCAGGTGGTACTTGACGAATCTAATAAGATAGATTTACACAAAACAAATGAGCTCGAGTATGATACAGTTTGCAACTGGTGTGGTTGTGTTATGCATATCAGTTCGGATTTTTCTGTAAATAATAGATCTAATACTATAGTCTGCAACTGTTGTGGTCGCATGCAGAGTGTTAATGAAAAGAATTTCAAAACAAAGCTAAAATAAGAAGGCAATATGTTAATTATCGAAAGTAATTCTCATGATGCAAGCTTTAATATTGCAAGCGAAGAGTATTTATTTAATAACAAATCAGAAGATATATTTCTATTGTATAGAAACGATAAAGCCATAATTATTGGACGAAAACAGAATACTTTAGCAGAAATAAATCTCGCTTATACAAATGCAAATAAGATAAAGGTTGTTCGTCGTATGTCAGGTGGTGGAGCCGTTTTTCATGATGTAAACAATTTGAATTTTTGCTTTATTATTCGTGATACAAAGGTTAGTGAAAATAGTTTTGAACGATATACCAAACCGATTATTGAAGTTTTGCATGACTTGGGCGTTATTGCAAAGCTTGAAGGGCGAAATGATTTAACAATCGATGGCAAAAAGTTTTCTGGCAATGCGAAGTACTTTAAAGGATACACTTTACTTCAGCATGGAACATTGCTTTTTGACTCAAATATTAATGATATATCACATGCACTCAAGAGTGATCCAACAAAGTTCCAAGACAAAGCTGTAAAATCTATAAAGAGCAGGGTAACCAATATTAAGGCACACTTACAGAGATCAATTACTATCGATGAGTTTAAAGATTTAATTATTGAGAGAATTAAAAGAGAATATGATGATGCCAAATTGTATAAGTACAATGAAATTGATTTACAAGAAATCGAGAAGTTAAGAGCCTCTAAATATGCAAATTGGGATTGGAATTTTGGTAAGTCGCCTAACTATAATTTTAGGAAGAAGATACGTTGTGCTGGTGGCAATTTAGAAGTAATCATGAGCATAGAAAAGGGAATCATTGAAGATTTTAGGATATATGGTGATTTTTTTAGCAAAGTAGAGCTGGATGATTTTGAGAAAAGCTTTATAGGCAAGAAACATGCTTTGGAAGATATACATAATCATCTCGAAAGCATTAATTTAGAGAGCTTATTCATCAATATTACTTTGCATGACTTTCTTGAGGCAATGTTCTTATAATTATTTAATACACACTCCCTCATTCTTGATGTCTTTTAATGAATTTATTATTTCATGTTGAACTCTTATGGATTCTTCTTTAGTTATTTCATTTAGCTCTTCTATTAAGTCAATAACAAGGCTTTTTTTATATATTGGCATATTATCATAAAAATAGTTTTTTATATCTTCTTCTGCATATTTTAGGGCTATTGCCAGATCAGTAAGCGGCACACATTCTATCAAATTAAACATATTTTCTGTACTTTCCAAAAGAATTGCTGAAAACACTTTCATCTTATCTCCTTTTCATAATTTATTATTAATTATATCGATTACACGCTCTGGAATATCATACAAATTCTCGACGTAATCCACACTTCCAGTCTCTATGGCTGCTTTAGGCATACCAAAAACAACTGAAGATTTCTCGTCTTGAGCAATATTGATTGCACCTGTTTGCTTCATAAGTTCCATACCTTGAGCACCATCTTTGCCCATACCAGTGAGTATTATGCCTAATGCATTTGGTCCAGCAAACTGCGAAACTGATTTGAATAAAACATCCACAGCTGGTCTTTGATGCCATACTTGCGGACCATCTTTCACGCGCACAAAATATCTTGCACCTTCTCTTCTTAACACCATGTGTAAGCCACCTGGAGCAAGTAAAGCAAGACCTGGATAGACAACATCTCCATCTTTTGCTTCTCTCACCTCAATTTTACAAAGGTCATTTAATCTTTCTGCAAAGGCTGCTGTAAAAACTGGGGGCATATGCTGCACCATCACAATACCAGGTGAGTTTGCAGGCAATTTAATTAGTACATCTTTTAATGCTTCTGTGCCTCCTGTTGAAGCACCAATGGCAATGATTTTATTTGTAGTTGCTATAGAAATTGGTTGCAAGCTTTTCTTTTCTTCTACAGCGACATCGATTTTTCTTTTATTTACTTTAGCATGTGCAGCTGCCCTAATTGCTTTGATTAATTCTTTTTCTATTGAGTCGATTGAATAAGCCTCTGATGGTTTTGGTATAACATTTACAGCACCTATTTCAAGTGCTTTCATTGAGGTTTTACAGCCTTCTTTTGTTACTGAGCTTACGATTATTGTTGGAATAGGGAAATGCCGCATTACTTTCTTTAAAAAAGTCAAGCCATCCATTCTTGGCATTTCAATATCCAAAGTCATGACATCTGGCTTTAAAAGTATTAATTTATCTCTTGCAATATATGGATTAGGTGCTGTACCCACAACTGTCATATCTGCTTCATTGTTGACTATTTTAGTCAGTACTTGTCTTATTACTGCACTATCATCTACTACTAATACTTTTGTTTTGTTCATAATCAATCCTCAATCGATATACAGAGAGGCAAGCCTTCATAAAATAATGTTTCACAGGGCATATTATTTGATTTTGCATTTTTTGAAAAGCTTATTATTTTTGGAACAGGTATACTGTCGGGGAATTCTCTCAAATATTCTCCCACATAATTTCCTGCTATCATATTTAATATTTCTTTCAACACATCTTTCATGTCATTTTCATCAAAATCCTCTGTTCCTAAAAAATTCTCAGTCAGTATTTTTGTAAGATCATTGCCACAGCAAAGGTTTATTTTAAGCTCAGCATGGTCAATATAAGCACAATATTTATATTTTGCATCATATGTGTCTGGGACCGTTTCTTCATTCATAAAAAACATTTGTTCGATAACTTTAGAAGTCACTTCCCTCAAATTCTTCATCTTCTGACTCATGAAAAATCTCCTCTCCAAAGATATTTACCAAGTTTTCTTTGATTTCTTCTACTCTAAATGGTTTTGTAATAACAGAGTATGCACGAGTGTTCTTTAGTTTCATCAGCTCTTCTTCTCTTTTTTCAGAGGTGATAATAATTATCGGTGTTTGAGTTAATAATCCCTTTTCATGCATTTTTTCTATAAACATCAAGCCGTCCATTTGTGGCATATTTATGTCTGTAAAAATCAAATCAACCCACTCATTTTTTACAACTTCAAGTGCTTCAACACCATTGGCAGCTTCTAATATATGCAGGCTACTTATACCGCACATGTTTACTGCTTTTTTTAACACTTTTCGCATAGAAGAACTATCGTCAACTATTAGTAAAGATAAACTCATATTATTGCCCTCTATCAATCAATTTAAATTCATTTATTATATTCAAAACTTTATCTATATTATCAGCTATCATTTTTTCAACATCCTTAGTTTTTATATTATAGTATTTTAAAACCTGATCATAACTCTTCATATACATATTATCTTTTTGGGCAAGAAAACCAATTGTAAAAGATAGGAAATCAGCCAAAGTAACAAGCCTCACAATAGGATCATTAAATAGCTTATCATCGTGATGGTATTTTGCCGAATTTATTATCTGCTCAGGAAAATTCCAATGCTTTAAAATTGCCGCACCAATATCTGAGTGTGTAAAGCCTAATACTGTTTTTTCGGCATCTATAAAGTCAAAGTTTTCTTTATCAACCAATTCATCTATACGATTTGCCTCTTTTTTTACCCAAATACTCAAGATTATTTTGCCAATATCATGCAATAATCCTGCAGTAAATAAGATAGACTTATCAACGTTTTTTTCTAAATAAGCAAGATTTTCGGCTATAACAGCTACTGCCAGATTATGCTCCCAAAGCTCTCCTTTGTAAACTTCATAGCCATCGAGCAAGTCTGCAAAATAGCTTTGAGTGCTTATTAAGGTGAGAAGTGAATAAATCTGCTGTTTACCCAATAATGAAATTGCTGTACTGACATCATAGATTTGCTTTGGTTTTGCATATAAAGCTGAATTTGATATTTTTAATATATTTGCTGATAGAGATGCATCAAGCTTGATGATATCAGAAAGCCGTTTATTGGTATAATTATCACTTCTTATAAGCTCCATAGCTTTTAATGCATTTTGATTAAAGGCTGGTAAAAACTCAATTGCTTGAACGAGATCTTTCATTAACATCATAGCTCATACTCCTCTTTTGCATTTGATACTATTATTTTACCCGAATCAATATAAAGACGTACTGTCCGACTTTTAGAGCCTCCGATATCTTCATTATTAATTATCACATTATTTCTCCACAGCATCTTTCTTATAGCTTGGTAATTACGTTCTCCAATATTAAAATAGTTGTTTTTATCCATAACATTACTACCGCCAATTAAGCTTGTAACAATGCTGCCGCGTTTGCAGCCAAGCTTAAAAAGATTTTTGAATAATATTGGCAAACCTAAATCAACATATTTGAATGGATTAATATTTGCATTTTTATCAATTGATGAGTCTGGGAGCATAACATGCATCATGCCTCCAATTTTTTTGTATGGGTCGTACAAAACAATTGCAATGCAAGAGCCTAAGGAATAAGTAACAAGAACATCATCAGGGTTGCTACTTATTTTCATGTCTGCAATGCTTACAACTGTCGTTTTATTCATAAACTACTCACTTAGATACGGATACCAATCCGATTTTCTTATTTTATGCGTCTTAAAAGTTACAGATTGTCCATTTTGGCAATCGAATATATATTTCCTGCCCATTTTGCCACCTATATCTGCTGCAACTACCTCAATATTGAACTTTTTTAATACCTTCTTTGCTATTAAAATATTATTATCTCCAATTCTTTGTGAGTTAGAAGATGCACCGCCAAGCAAATGTGCCTTAATGTTCTTTGTATCTGATCCATTATCTTTCATCTTTTTGATCAACCAATGTATTGCTGTATTGCCATATAGTGAATTAGATTTGCTTTTATCTTTAGTAAATGGATATAAATAAGAACAACAGGCTGAGTACGATTCTTCCTCGTCCCACAAAGCCAAAAATACTCCTGAACCAACTACACCATAAACAACTGTTGGCTCTTGGTTTATAATCATATAACCAGGTTTCAAAAGATATTTATTTGTGGTTAAGTTGTTATTCATCTTTTATTCTTTCTTATAAGTTGCGGGCATAACATATTTAAACTTGGAGTTAAGCCCATTTAGGCTTTCTGAATGGCCTACAAAGATATAGCCTCCAGGCTTTACATGCTCATAAAGTTTATTGACTATCATTTCTTTAGTTGGTAAATCAAAATAAATCATAACATTACGACAAAAGATTATGTCAAAACTATTAATATTATCGAATGCTTCGATAAGATTGATTCTTTTATAATTTATCATTCTCTTAATATCATCTTTTACTTTTATATAACCTTGTGCAGATTTTGTGCCTTCTTGAAAATACTTTTTGATTAATTCTTTGTTAATATTATCAATACGTTCTTTCGGATAGATTGCTTTTTGTGCTAAATTAAGCACTTTGGTTGATATATCTGATGCTAATATGCTCGACACTATTTGTGTGTCTCCAAATAACTCTTTGAGTGTAATTGCAATAGAATATGGTTCTTCTCCTGAAGAGCATGCAGCTGACCAAATATCAACGGTTTTTGTACCTTTTGCCAAGATTTCTTTTGCCCATACATCTCGCATAAACTCAAAATGTCTTTCTTCACGGAAAAAGTGAGTAACATTTGTTGATATTAGGTTTATAAACTCATGTAACTCATTTTCCGTATTATCATTAACTATTAGTGTAAAGTAATCTTTATATGACAGAATTCCTCTTTTTCTCAACACTTTATTAACACGTGACTGCAATAGCTGTTTTTTACCATAATGCAAATTGATTCCAGTTTTTTGATATACCAAATCTGAAAATCTTTTAAACTCACTATCTGATATTTCGAAATTGCTCATTTATTCCTCATAATATAATTCATTTGTGTCCAAGATGATGCCAACCCTACCATCTCCCATGATAGTAGCTCCAGATACACCTTCTAAATTTTTAAAATTCTCACCAAGACTTTTTACAACAACGTTTTGGATGCCAATGAGTTCATCTACTGCTATTGCAAATTCTTTATCTCCTGCTTGTATCATTATTAATAAGCTTTCTTCGAGGTTTTTTGTGTTATTACTCAAATTAAACTTTCTGTTTAGCCTTACTATTGGCAAAAGCTTATCTTCGATATAAAGTGTATCTCCTTTTCCAAGCACTTTATTTAACTGCTCTTTTTTAGGTTGTAATGAGCGTTTTATGCTGCCAATGGGTAAAATGTATAGTTGGTTTTCTACCCTAATAAGCATACCTTCCATAATCGCGAGAGTTAGTGGTAGAACCAAACGGAATGTGCTTCCTTGACCCGCTTTGCTCAATATATCAACATGTCCACCAAGAGACTTTATTGCCTCTTGTACAACATCCATACCCACACCGCGGCCTGAGACTTTGCTTACTTGCTCAACTGTGGAAAATCCTGGATGAAAGATTAGCTTATAAATTTGTTCATCAGAGAGAATATCTTCTTTTTTAATTAAGCCTCTTTCCAAAGCTTTTTGATATACTTTATCTTTATCAATCCCTTTGCCATCATCTATTACATCTATTATCAGCGAGTTACCTCTATGGTATGCAGATAGAGTAATATTCCCATTTCTTGTTTTGCCAACTTTTTCACGCTCTTCATTTCCTTCTATACCGTGATCACATGAATTTCTGATCATGTGGACAAGTGGGTCATACAATGAGTCAACAATATTTCTATCTATTTCTGTTTCTTCTCCAATTAAATTTAGGTTAATGATTTTTTTATTTTGTGCTGTATAATCTCGAACTACACGTTTCATTTTTTGTAAAGTATTGCCAATAGGAATCATGCGCAATGCCATAGATGCATTTTGTAAATCGCTTACAACTCGTGATAGCTGAGATATTTTTTTGATAAATTCATGATTATTGATTTTGATGAAATTCTTGTCTTCATTTACTAAGTTAAATGATATCACCAGCTCACCGACTGTGTCTATTAAATAGTCTAATTTATCTGTTTTTACACGTATGCTTTCATCTGCTCTTCTTGTTGCACTTTGCTCGATTTGTTCACATTCAGGGACCTCAAATTCAAAGTTTGAAAAGTCTATTTCTGCTTCGGGTATGCTTGTTTCAATTAACTCTGAACGTGCAGATTGTGTTTTTAATAGGTTTGCTAATTTTTCAATATCGCTATCACTAATTTTTTCAATTCTATCATCTGGAGTTAAATTGTATACTATTTTTTTGATATAGTCAATTGCTATTAAAATTGCTGAGATTACCTCTTTGCAAATTATCAACTTCTTATTTCTTGCAAGGTCCAATAAGTTCTCTGTTTCATGAGATATATGATTTAGTTTTTTTAAACCCATGAAGCTTGAAACACCTTTAAGAGTGTGGAAAGGTCTAAATATCTCATTTATTATGTGAATATTTTTAGGTTGTGATTCAAGCTCAATAATATTATTTTCTAACGAATCTATGTACTCCTTTGCTTCTTGCAAAAAATCTTTAAATATATCGCTATCAACTTGATCCATTTGCAAATCATCTTCCAACTCATCTTGATCTTTTTGAGGTTGTAAAGCTTCATCAATCTGCTTATCAATTGCTTCCAGTATTTCAGCTGAGCCCATCTTTTCCACATAATTTTGTATCAATTCAAAATCTGCGTGTATTTGCTTTATAAACAAATTGAGATCTAAAATTGGCTTTATTTCTCTGAGAATTAGATTCTCTATTGATAAGTCAATTTTTTTGAACACTTTTGTTAATGTGGTATCATCAGGCTGTAGTAATATTTTTTCCAAATCTTCAAGCTCGATTAATATACGTGTTAAATCTTGATTATCTTTTTCTTCAATGTCAAATAGTTCTATAGAGATTTCATTCAGTTTCTTTTCTATTAATTCTTTTTCTTTCATACCAGATCCTCTTTAGAGTATATTTTCACTTTTATCATTTTTCAGAAAGCTTGTCAAGTTATAATTTCATTTTTCCTTTATTATGTAATTTTTCTTGGTAAAGCCCTTTCAACTATCAAAAATAAGACACGACCTCCTACAGCTCCAGATACAGCTTGTATTATATTTGCATACAGATCGGCAAGTGCTGCTGGTAAGCCCATACCTGGTATAAATAATTCTGCTAAAAAGTATACGATTACCATTGCTAAAGCACCAAATATCAGAAAAGTGGGGTTTTTGCTCTTAAATAAGCCTGCCAAAAAAGCTTCCAAGCCTTTAGCAACAAATGTTATAGGTGCAAAGATAAAAAAGCCGCCTAATAAATCTGCTATTGCTGAACCCAAGCCTCCCGCAATTGCACCACGTGTTTTGCCTAAATATAGTCCACAAAACACAACTGCTATGTCTCCAAAATTAAAATATCCACCTGATGCAGGTATTGGTACCCTAATTAAGATTGTGCTTGCTGCCACAACAGCTGCAAATATTATCAAAAGGTAATATTTCATGTCTTAATTCTCCTTTTTTAGTTTTTCAAATTGATGTGATGCCCAAAACAACCAAATCATCAAATTTCTTATTGTTAATGCTATTATTAATGGGCTTTTATGTAAAAAAAGACGGTAATCAGAAATACTTTTTAATGACTCGGGTATTTCTCCCATAATTTCCATTGCCTTTTTATTATTGAGCATTTGCTCTTTTGCTACTTGAAATGAGCGAAGCAAAAAGCATATATAAATGCCAATTTTCCCAAATTGTAAAAATTCAACAGGCGATACAAGCTCTATAAAGCTCAAACCAATATAAAATACTGCTAATATTCTTATGGGATATGATAATAAGTATAAAAGAACATTTTTGCTTTCATTAATTTGTAGAGTTGGTGAAATGCTCCAGTTGTTTAACCAAAATACAAGAGCAAAAATTGAGTATAAGGCAAGCCCAATTAACCACAACTTGAACACAAATAGTAAGCTTTGCTTAGAGCTTAGCTTGTAATAAAGCCACGCTGCAAACAAGTTTACAAACACTAAGTATGCCAAATAAGGAGATATATATGTCTCTGATTTTAAATATGGGAATAAACTGACACCAATAATGACAAGCAAAAAGACCTTCAAATATATATTAATTTTACGCAGTTTATTTTTCATTAGTTACCATAATCCTTTTTTCTGAAATTAATAGCTTTTTGGCACCTAATAGAGGCATGATACCATGTGCATGACTGATAATAAAGATTGTGATATTCATGTTTTCATAGATTTGAGTTGTAGTTTTGAGCCAGATTTCTATGCTCTCAAGGTCTAAACTCCATGTTGGCTCATCGAGTATTAAGAGCTGTGTGTTTGTTTTCACCATCATCAGTGTCAATAGTAATTTCATCTCTGCAAAGCTCAGATATATAATCGGATAGCTATCTGATTGTTGAAAGTATTGTTTAAAAAGCTCTATAATAGTCGTATTGTTTCGAGTTAAAACTTTATCTCGGCATTCGCCTATTGTATTCCAGATTAATTGGCTCTCAGGGAATTGGCTAACATATGCAATGCAGTTATTTAAGCCTTGTCTATCATAAGATTTTAAGTCTTTTTGGCAAAGTTCAATTTCTCCTTGATAGTCTTTCTCCAATTTAAAGAGAATGTTTGCAAATGTTGTTTTGCCTGTACCATTTTCTGCATTTAGATAGTATATTGAGCTTTTATTTAGCTGTAGTGACATCTCATGATAGATTTCCTTTTCTTGATAAGCAAAGCTCATACGTTCTATTTTTAACAAAAGCTCATCACGATCTTTATTTGCTATAAGGGCATTGAGCTTTTCGAGATGCTGATAAATCTGTGGATTAAATGCTTCTACAAAAAAGCTTTTCTCATCAACTTGTACTAAGCTGTCTGTCTTAAGAACATAAACTTTATCAATAATATCTTGTAAACAGTGATATTCTTGCTCTAAAATGATAATTATTTTGTCTTTATTTTTTGCATCTATTATCGCATTCTTTAAGTCTTCACGACCTTTTTGATCCAACCAAGGCACAACGCCATGCATGACAATAATCTCTTCATCTTTGGCAAAAGCTAAACATAAAGCAAGCTTCATTTTCTCACCACCTGACAAGCTTTCTATCTTGCGGCGATAAAAGCTGTCATTGAGAGAGAATTTTTCTAAAAGCACATTCACATCATGTTGTGTTTTGGCTTTTGGTATTTGTGCAGCAAATTCTTCCCAAACTTCTGCAAACATTAACTGCCGATCAGGATCACAACTGATATAAGACACTGTCTCTGAGTAATCATGTTTTTTAAAATCTATATCTCCAGAAAAATCTTTGTATAAAAGCACTAATGACTCTATATCAGGTAATTCCATTGTTGGTAAAATATTGCCCAAAATTGCACCTAAAACAGTAAATGCTTTATTTTCATTACCATTTATTAATATACATGTCTGTTTTTGTAACTGCAAGTGTATATCTTTTAGTAAAGCAGTGTTTTGTAATGAATAAGTAAAAGCAATTTCTTTCATAATACCCCTTATTTACATGTTTTGCAATGCATCAAATATGTCAACAATTTTACTGTATTATTTTTATATTATCGAATGATTTACTATACTATCCCGTTAGCATCCCGTTACCATCCCCTTGCTATCTTGGAGAACATGGGGGAAAGTAATAGGTTTCAAAGGGGATGCTTTTTGTCTGCTGTACGTGATTTTATTAAGTTTTTGGCTCCTGAATTTGCAGTTTGTAAAGAATGTGGATTATTTTTGTTTCGTGATAAAAGTGTTTTTTAATCAAATAGTATCAGGACGTTTAATATATATGATAAGATTATTTATTAAGCTTGAGATGAGACTCAATGAATAGGAAATATTGAATGCAAGAGCAAAAAAATAATCGCCTCTAAACCCGCTCTGGGAGTGTGTTTTATAAAATAGATGAAAAAAGTTTCTGAAAAAGTAAGAAATCGGACGCATATATTAATAGAGAGGCATGTTTTTTAAAAAATGATTGGATGAGAAAAAACATATTTACTGCCTCAAGAAAAATAATAAACAAAATGGAGGTAAACTATGAAGGTTTATATGAAGAAATACTTATCTGCCTATTCAGGCAAGGATGTGGAAGAAGGAGTTATTTATTCTTCGCACAATTATGGTAATGTTTGTATTGCAAGGACATATAAAAAGCCAAAGCTTACAGACAATAATACTAATTTTGCAAAAAATGCAAAGCAATGTAAGCTTTTATGGGACAATGTGAGTGAAGCGTTTAAAGTTGAAATGAAAATTTATGCACAATTACTAAGTATTGATTTCCCTGAGAAGATTAAAGCGTCATCTTATCCGCTTTTTGTTGGTTTAGTATATAAATTAGCTTCATCGCTTGATGTGATGGCATGTGAATTGAACGTTGAGGATTTATACGAAAATGGTGCTGGAAGTATTGCAGAAGCTGCAGAGTCTGGGTATCTCATCTATGTCCAAAATGTCGAAGCTTTGACAAAACCAATCCTGTAATAAATGATGAGGTTTGTTGATTATAAAACATAATATCAGTCCCATCAATCCATTTAAAAGATGTTGATATTTTGTTAGATAAATATTTTACTAAAGCTTTGAGAATTACCATAGGATTAGCCAATTTTAAGATGCTGGTTTTTATTTTATTAAAAAAGCAATAATAAGTTATGTTTTTGAATAATTAGTAAACGGAATATTTAGCACTTCAAATATGCGAGCACTGTAACTGATTAAAAAATATACAATTATCAATTCAGATAAATGTATTTATAATATCTGAATATTAAAATTACAAAAAAATAAATATATGTTGACAAATCACTCAAATATACAATAAAGTAATTCATAATAAAATTAAGTAAAGAGGAGGATTCAATGACAGAAGCGATAAAAAAGACTGACCTAACTGACATAAGTGGCAAATATTTGTCTTTTAATTTGCTGGAAGAATTGTATGGTATTAATGTTGATCGAATATTGCAAATTATCGCCATACCTGACATAACACCCATACCCAAGACACCAGAATTTGTAAAAGGCGTTATCAATTTGAGAGGAAAAATTATTCCAGTGATTGACTTGAGAAAGAAGTTTAGGTTACCTTCAGAAGACTATACCGACAGAACAAGTATAGTTATTATAAAAGTAGAACACGAGGGTAACGAAATATTTATTGGTACAATTGTTGACAAGGTGTTAGAAGTTATGGATATTAGCCAGGAAGATATCGAGAATACCCCAAAGTTTGGTATTAAGCTTGATACTGAGTTTATTTCTGGTATGGCAAAAGTGAAAGGTAAAGTAATAACTTTACTGAATATCAACAGAGTTCTAACTGAAGAAGAATTAACAACTCTAACAAATGAGAATGAATAAGGAGAGAAAATGTTTAAAAATAGTACAATTTCACGAAGACTGACCTATGGATTTTCAGCTGTAATAATTATCATGCTTGTAATTGCCTTGTTAGCAATATTTCGATTAAATAATATTGGCACAAGTGTTGAATACCTAACAACAAATAGCTATATTGTTGATACATGTGTTAATGACATCAAAGATGGTGTGAATATATATGCACGTTCGATGCGAAATCTGATTATATATGTTTTAGCACAAGATAATCAAAGAGATTTTGATCAAATAAAGAATGCGAGAGCTGAAGTAGCTGAGGCTTATGAAAAGCTTGATCCTTTAGTAAATCGAGAAGATAAAGAAGAATTAGATATTTATAATAATCTATTACGTATCAGACAAGAGTATTTAAACTCCCAAAATACTTTTTTAGCATATCTCAATAATGATGAGAGAGATAAAGCTGAAAATCACCTTAAATATGAGATGAGAGATATTCAAAATCAATATTTTGAATATATTGATAAATATTCAGATATCATACGCAAAGAGATGGCAAGAGCAGGTGGTGAGACAACAGATCTGATAACTCAAACAACATTTATAATCATAGCAGCATTAGCATTGGCAGTAATTTTGGCAATAATTCTTGCACTATGGATTACCAAATCAATCGTCAATCCAGTCAATCAATGTGTTGATGCTGCAGATAAGATAGCAGATGGTGATGTAAATGTGGCATTTAAAATTACTTATAATGATGAAACTGCAAGATTAATGAATGCTATGGGTAATATGAGTAAAAATATTCAGGCAATGGTTGATGATGCAAAAAATCTTGTAGCATCAGCTAAGAGTGGTCGTCTTAAAGATCGTGCAGATGCTAACAGACATAATGGTGCATACAGAGATATTGTAGGCGGAGTTAATGAAGCTTTAGATGCGATAGTTGATCCTATTAATGAAGCAATGGAAGTAATGGGTAAATTAGCAAATAAAGATATGACAGCTCGTGTGCGAGGTGATTATAAAGGCGATCTTGATCTATTCAAGAGAGATATTAATCTTGCAGCTGTAAATCTTGAAGATTCTCTGGTGCATGTTGATATGGCTGTCGAACAAATTAGTTCTGCCTCAACTCAAATTAGCTCTGGTTCACAAATATTAGCTGAAGCAACAGGTGAGCAAGCAAGTGCATTGGAAGAAATATCAAGCTCAATGGAAGAGATAAATTCACTGACAAATAATAACACAGATAACTCTAAAATAGGGCTTAATTTGGCAGACAAAGCGGTAGAGTCAGTTGATGAGGGCGGCGTGGCAATGAATAAGATGAGCGAGGCAATGAGCTTTATTCTCAAATCTTCTCAAGAAACAGGCAAGATTATTAAAACAATTGATGAGATAGCTTTCCAAACAAACCTCTTGGCTTTGAATGCAGCAGTTGAAGCAGCTCATGCAGGCGAAGCAGGGAAGGGATTTGCTGTAGTTGCTGAAGAAGTTAAAAACCTTGCATTACGTAGTGCAGAAGCTGCAAAGAATACAAATGATTTGATCGAAGAATCAACCAAAAATGCAGAGCTTGGTGCTCGAATTGTTGAGCAAGTAAATCAATCATTTACAGAAATCAGAGAGAACTTTGGTAAGGTTAAAAATATAGTTAATGAAATAGCGGCATCATCACAAGAACAATCACAAGGTGTACAACAAGTAAACACAGCAGTACAAGAAATGAATAAAGTCACCCAACAAAATGCTGCTAATGCAGAAGAATCAGCATCGGCTGCAGAAGAGCTCAATAGTCAAGCTGCTGAATTAAATAATATGGTAGCTCAATTTAATTTGAACCGAAGAAATGCAAAAGCAAAAATTACACATAAAGCTCAACCACAAATCTCAGACAGACGTGAAAAAAAGCAAATAGCTAAAAAGTCAGAGAAATCTTATGAAGTGAATCCAGAACAATTACTGCCTTTGGATGATATTTCAGAAGATGATTTTGATGATTTTATCTAAATGAGATATTTATATAAAAAGCCTCCATATGGAGGCTTTTTTGATGAGAAAGATTTGTTTTTTTATAAGAGAAGCTATGATGTTTTAAATAATTAATTGACATTATACTCTTTGTTATTATTATGACTTGTGAGAATGATTTGGAGATAAAAATGACTAATAAAAAACTATGG
>Ga0265293_10001454_pt1 | contig 51519 bp, 45 predicted proteins | sample Munlanlewell138R_FD_192505 | JGI IMG/M metagenome (GOLD analysis project Ga0265293, IMG submission 192505) | Leachate microbial communities from a municipal landfill in Southern Ontario, Canada - Leachate well 138R | ecosystem: Engineered > Solid waste > Landfill > Unclassified | place: Canada... | reverse complement strand
AGCAAAAAGCGACTAAAAATCGTTAAAAAACGATGTTTTTTCGATAAAAGTTGAATTTTTCTAGCTCAAAGAAGCTTTTTTGGGATTTGAAGCGATGAAGGGTTAGTTGTTCAGCGTTTCCTTAATAAAATGTAAAAAGGATTTTTCTGGACGAAGATTAGATTTTTTTCAGCAACCTGTTCAAATAGCTTTACTAGGTCAATAATATGTCACAATTCAGTGGGATTTCATGGAGCGCAAAGATAAGCATTGAGAGCGCTACTCATAACCCAAAAAAAGAGGATCTCAAAGCACTGGATTTGTACGAACTACATCCACTCCCCGGTAACCAGGTGCTTTTTCGAGGTTACAGTACGCAAAAATCAGCCGTTATCGAGCAAACTGCTGTTCCTCTACTTCCGTATTTGCAGAAATTCAGAACCGTAGATAAGCACATCCTCGCAATCATAGATCATTTCCCGGGGCTGAAACAGAATTCCGCTGACTTGAAGGCACTGATAGAAGCGCTTAAACGCGCAGGTGTAATGGTTGCTGCAAAAGAAACTCTTGGTAAAATTATAAGTCCAGCCGAAGCATCCACACCAAGCAAACGCGTTAATATTTTCATTATAACCTGTGACCGGCCCAATGCACTTGAGCGGTTGATCGAGAGCTGTCCGATGCTCGACCAGGGAGATTTTAGTTGGACTTTGATTGATGACTCGAAGGATGAGAAAAACGCACAAGCTAATCGCAAGATAGCTAGTACCAGCAGATTCCCCCTCCGCTACTTTGGGGCCGCCGAGCAAGATGCATTCCGGCAGAAACTGTCCAGCTATATTCCCCACGCAAAAACCGCGATCGATTTTTTGCTGTGTGGGGATAGCAATGATTTACGCGCCACCTATGGCAAATCGCGTAATTTTGCGCTGCTCCTCTCGCCCATGGAACGGCTCATAGTCGTGGATGATGACATCGTATGCCATGCGCACAACCCACCAAGCATAACGAATGGCGCACACTTTTCCAGCACAATCCGAGATGCCGATTTTTTTACCTCAAACAGCGACTGGGAGCAGACCCGGTGCAATAACACCAATCCTATCCTGGAGCATGCGAAATATTTAGGCCGCTCGGTTGAGGAAGTTCTGCGCAGCTTCGATAACGATCAAAAAGATGAGCAGTCCCCATTGCGTGATTCATCATTTGCTGACGTATTTCGTATACAAAATAACAGCAAGATTATATGCACATTGAATGGGACTTACGGTGACCCGGGAACGGCATCATTCGATTGGATTTTCTCACTAAACCAGGCCTCGACCAAACGACTATTAAAATCCATCGATAGACTTTCAACGGGACTTCCGGAGCGAAATTGCTGGTTGGGTCGAAATGCACCAGCGATACTAAATAAGTTCAGCATGATGTCTCAAGTCACAGGCCTGGATCATACGATTGCAATGCCGCCTTATTACCCAAATGGACGGAATGAAGACTTCCTGTTCGGTGAGATGTTGCAATACCTGTATCCACGCAAAGCTGCACTGGACTTGCCTTTTGCTACCCCGCATTTACCCATCCCGGAACGAACATGGGATTCGGCACTTTTTTCTAAACCGTTGAATCCGGGAATGAGCCATTTTCTTGCGGCCACAATCAGCCAAATAGCTGCCGAAAAAATCACCGTACAAACAGCTGAACTGGGAATGGATCGCCTGGCTCTGCATTTTTTGCAGATAGGCGAAATGGATCGAGAATCTTTATCTGCACTAATATGCAATCACATCGCTAGTACACGAACAGCTTACCTGGAAGACATTCACAATACGTGTAAATCCAATGATTTCACTGCGCAGTCTAATGCCATTATCACCCAAATCACAAAAGTTAATAGCAATAATCTATACAATATTACAGCTAACAACATAATAGACCTTGTTAGCACCACTCACGCAATGGACGCCATAAACTTCATTAAGCAGTCTTGTAACAAATACGGTAGCGCGCTGAAGTTTTGGTCAGAAATAGTTCATCAATCAAAGTCTATATAAACATCTGGTTTTTGCGTTTATAAGCCGATTATGTATTGAACCACGATTTTACGGCTTCAGCATGGTTGGCGTAATCTCGACGCCAGATGCACTCAATTTTTAAATTCAGCAAGAATCTCCCCATACCCACCCAACCTCCCCTTGGAGGGGAGGGGGTGGAGACCTCCACAGTGAGGGAGTTTTGCGTCTACTCATGCCGGAGTGGGTATTGCATCACGCGCTTTTAGCGACCCACATGGATCATATAGAGCCTGTTTATTTTTGTTTGGCGCGTTTCTTCTCTTCTCCTTCTTTTGCTTTAAGTATGGCGCTCACATCAATTTTTGTGATCATGCTTTCGATTGCTTCCTGGTCTACTTCAATGCCTTCCAGGGCTCCGATGCGATTATATTCATTCATGGCTGTTTCATTGTTGAATTGGCGCTCTTCTGCCTCTATGAGTTCTTTTTTGATCTCATCAAAGCTGCGGGTGCGAGCCTTATTGCGATCAATGAAGCGCAGGATATGATAGCCGAACTGGGTCTTGACCGGGCCGCTCAGTTCGCCTTTTTTTTGCATGGCAAAAGCGGCTTCTTCAAAGGGTGCGACCATGCGACCACGGCTGAAAAAGCCCATGTCGCCATTATTGTTTTGAACTGATTTATCGTCTGAATATTCTTTTGCCAACTCTGCAAAATCAGCATCTTTCTTTTTCAGCTTGGCAAGAACTTCTTCGGCACGCTTTTTAGCTTCTTCATCGCTACGGTCTTCTAAGCCGATTAGGATATGCTCAACGCGTACTTCTTCCGGAATTTCATAGCGTGCGAGGTTGGCCAGGTAGGCTTCATGTGCTCGCTTTTCAAAATCAGGCTTTTTGGCGGCAGCGACTACCTTTTGCATGTAAATACTGGCAAGTTCACGCACCCGCGCAGTGTCTGCACGCCATTGTTCATCCTCGCTCAGTGGTTGGTCTTTGTTGAGTTCAACCAGCTTGCGGGTGACAAAATATTGGGCGATTAGATCGCGTACTGTCTTTTCGTTGGAGTAGACGTTCGCCCTTTGCTGCGGTGGTACTACCAGCTCTATAAAACGGTGCATATCTTCCTTGGTGACTACTGTGTCGCCATGTTTCATGATGATTACTGGCTCTGCGCTCAGCGTGCTGGCTAAAAACAGCGTGGAAATAAGGGTATAAATGATTTTCATGCTTTTTTCCATAGTACGGGATTGTTAGAACAGGAAGGGATAATAGAAAGTTGTGGTGAATAGTGCAACTCAGGGGAACGTGCAAAATATACATATTTTTTAGAGCAACCGACGCCAAGACTCAGTGAGTTTGTGCCCACCGAGGCGCAGTGTCCAGCTCTGCGGCAGGCACGTAAAAAGCCTGGGAGTTAATTGCCTGCTATGGCATGTAGTGCTGCTGGCAGGTTATCCTAGCGGCAGCTTGTAACTGGCGACACAAACAAGGGCGACGCTTGGGTGTCGCCTTTTTTATTATTACTGTCGATTGCTGGTGGCGCAGCTCATGAAGCATGGGAGCACTGTCATTTCTGTTTTTGATCATTCGGCACAGCCCAATGTTGGGCGCATGCCTGTGTGGGTGCGTCAGTCATTGGCGGCTGGTGATTATGCCGCTACGGCGCAGCGCGTGCACGGCCATGATTTGCACACGGTATGCGAGGAGGCGCGTTGCCCAAATCGCGGTGAGTGCTGGAGCCGTGGCACGGCCAGTATTATGTTGCTCGGCGATACCTGCACCAGGGCTTGTGGCTTTTGTGCGGTCAAGACCGGCCGGCCTGCCGAGGTGGATGTTGATGAACCGCGCCGGGTGGCCGAGGTGGTGGTGCAAATGGGGCTGGATTATGTCGTGCTGACCTCGGTGAACCGGGATGAGTTGGCCGATGGCGGGGCGAGTATTTTTGCCGCTACTTTGCGCGAGCTGCGCGCGCGGCGACCTGCCATGGGTTTGGAGGTGCTTACCCCAGATTTTCGTGCTTGTCAGGAGCAGGCGGTGGCGCTGTTGTGCGCGGCTGTGCCGGAGTTTGTCTGGGGACATAATGTCGAGACTGTGCCTGCGCTGTATCGCACAGTGCGCAAGGGCGCTAAGTACAGCCGTTCACTGCGGCTGCTGGAGCTCGCTGGGGCACAGGCTGGGGTGAGCACCAAGTCATCGCTGATGTTGGGGTTGGGCGAGAGTTTTGCCGAGGTCCTGGCGGTGATGCGTGATCTGCGTGAGGTGGGCGTGAGTCGCCTGGCCTTGGGTCAGTATTTGCGGCCTACTCGTCAACATCTGCCGGTCAAGGAATATGTCTTGCCTGCAACTTTTGCCGCCTATGCCAGCGAGGCCAAGGCATTGGGCTTTGGATGGGTGAAGGCGGGGCCGATGGTGCGCAGTTCGTATCATGCCGAGCAGTAGTTTTTGTATTTGATGTTAGCAGGAGAAAATTTTGGAAAATAAAACACCATTATATGCAGCGCATGTGGCGCTGGGTGCAAAAATTGTAAATTATGCCGGCTGGCAGATGCCTATCCACTATGGCTCCCAGATAGAGGAGCATCACCATGTGCGTCGCGCTGCCGGTATGTTTGATGTCTCGCACATGGGTGTGGTGGATATAAACGGTTCACGCGCAAGTGACTTTCTGCGTTATCTGTTGGCCAACGATGTGGCACGTTTGAAGACTATGGGCAAGGCAGTCTATAGCTGCATGCTTAACGAGCGCGGCGGAGTGATCGATGATCTGATCGTTTATTACATGAGCCCGGTCTGGTTTCGTATGGTGGTTAACGCAGGTAATCGCAGCAAAGATATTGCCTGGTTGCAACGTCATGCCGCTTCGTTTGGGGTGGAGGTGGAGTTGCAGGAGGAACAGGCGATTATTGCCGTACAGGGCCCGCAGGCTCGTGCCAAGACGCGGGTCGCACTTGGCGCGCGCTTTGGCACGGCAGCTGAGCTGAGCCCATTTATGGCGCTGGAATCTGGTGATCTGTTTATTGCCCGCACGGGTTATACCGGCGAGGAAGGTTTTGAGATCATGGCACCAGCCGAGGATATCGAAGAAATTTGGCATGCACTGTATGAGCAGGGGGTACATCCCTGTGGGCTGGGCGCGCGGGACACACTGCGTCTTGAGGCAGGTCTGAATCTTTATGGTCAGGATATGACTGAGGATACTACGCCATTGGTCTCTGGCCTGAGCTGGACTGTGGCCTTTGAGCCGGAGGATCGCCAGTTCATCGGTCGTGCGGCGCTGGAGGCACAGCGCAGTGCAGGTGTGCCGCAAAAGCTGATAGGTCTGGTGCTGGAGGAGAAGGGCATATTGCGCAACCAGCAGGCGGTATTTACGCCCCAGGGTACAGGCGTGATCACCTCGGGTAGTTTTTCCCCGACAATAGGCCGTGCCATTGCCCTGGCGCGGGTGCCAGTGGGTGAGCTGGAGGAGTGCGAGGTAGAGGTGCGCGGCAAGCGGCTCAAGGCGCGGGTGGTAAAGCCACCCTTTGTGCGCAAAGGGCAGTCAACACTTAATTAAGCGTGGCTCTATATGGTTTTGTAGTGGGGCGCGCAAAGTTTGTGGGGCAATATTTCCTGGTTGGGAAGTGCCAGCACACCTTGTCATCGTGGTGCATCCACTCCATTTCTGGCGGATTTTTATTTATCCATTGCTAAGTCTCAAACCATCCTCTGCCCTGCTCTCTTCGCAGGCGGGGCAGATAGCGATGCTGAAGGGAATTGTATTATTGGTAGAGGCAGGAGAGCGTGCGTCGGCGCGTCACTTTACCCATTACAAATCACATAGAATCTTTTTTGTTTTATCATACTGAAAATATTTCACCATTGAGGGAGTGCACAGATGAGCAATGTTCCAGCTGAATTGAAGTATGCCAAGACCCATGAGTGGGTGCGTGATGAAGGTGATGGTACGGTTACGGTCGGCATCACCGAGCACGCACAGGATCTATTGGGAGATATGGTGTTTGTCGAGTTGCCGGAAGTGGGTGTTGTCTTGGCAAAGGGGCAGGACTGTGCGGTGGTGGAGTCGGTCAAGGCGGCCTCGGATATTTATGCGCCACTGGCAGGCGAGGTGACGGCGGTGAATGAGGCGGTGTCCGATAGCCCCGAGTTACTGAATAAGGAACCTTATGGCGAGGGTTGGCTGTTTCGTATGCGGCCAGCCAATGCCGCCGAACTCGGTAATCTGTTTGATGCCGCCGGTTATGCCTCAGTGGTGGCAGAAGAAGAAAATTGATGGGGCTATATTCCGCAGACTACAGGCTTGAATGAGAAGGAAGATATGCCTTTTATTCCACATACCCAAGAGGATGAACGGGCGATGCTCGCGGCCATTGGTGCCGATAGTATCGAGACACTGTTTGATGAAATCCCCGCTGAATTGCTGGCCAAGGGACTGGTTGATGTACCCGACGGGCTTAATGAGATGGCGATTGCCCGCATAATGCACCAGCATGCGGCTGGGGATGGTATGCCGCTATGTTTTATCGGTGCCGGTGCCTATGAGCATCATATTCCGGCAGCGGTCTGGGAGATTGCCGGGCGCGGTGAATTCTACTCGGCCTATACGCCATATCAGGCAGAGGCCAGTCAGGGCTCTTTGCAGGTGCTCTATGAATATCAAACGATGATCGCCAGCCTGACCGGCATGGATGCAACCAATGCCTCTTTGTATGACGGCGCATCTGGTCTGGCTGAGGCGGTGCTGATGGCCGTGCGCGCCAATCGCAAGTCTAAAAGCAGACGGGTATTGATGCCCATGACGGTGCATCCTGCTTATCGCAAGGTGGTGCAGACACTGGTAAGGAATCAGGGAGTCGAGCTGGTCGAGCTGGATTATTCCGGTAGCGGCAATATCGAGCCTGAATATCTGCAACGCTATAACGGTGAAGATTTCGCTGCGCTGGTGATCCCGCAACCTAATTTTTTTGGTGTGCTGGAAGAGGTGGATGCACTAACCGATTGGGCGCATGCCAATAATATGCTGGCAATCGGCCTGGTGAATCCCACTGCCTTGGCAGTGTTGTCACCACCCGGTGAATGGGGTCAGCATGGTGCTGATATTGCCGTGGGGGAAGGTCAGCCATTAGGTATTCCCTTGTCATCTGGCGGTCCCTATTTTGGTTTTATCGCCTGCAAGCAGGCACATCTGCGCCAGTTGCCGGGACGAATTGTTGGTCGCACTGTCGATCTCGATGGTCGCACAGGTTATACCTTGACCCTGCAGGCGCGTGAACAACATATTCGGCGCGCCAAGGCTACTTCCAATATCTGCTCCAATCAGGGGCTGATGGTGACGGCAGCGACGATCTATATGGCGTTAGTCGGTGTCGAAGGTCTGGCACGTGTTGCCCATGCCTGCCATGCCAATACACATGCGCTGGTGGAGCGTTTGCTGCAGATCGAGGGCGTCGAGCAGGTATTTTGTTCGCCCTATTTTCATGAGGTGGTGCTGCGTATTGGCCAGCCTGTGGCCGAGGTGCTGCGGGCGCTGGCCGTGCAGGATATTCTTGGTGGCTATGATTTGACGGCAGATTATCCAGAGCTGGGGCAGGCCTTGTTGGTCTGCGCCACCGAAACGCGCACGGTTGATGATATCGAGCGTTATGCGCAAAACCTGGAACGCATTCTGTCGCGGCGTAAGGAAGGGCCGATCTGTAGCAAGTTGCGGCCCAAGGAAGGCACCATCTAAGAGATTATTGCAATGCTGATTTTTGAATATTCACGCCCTGGTCGCTGCAATGCGGCACAAAGTCCTGGCAGTACACAGGCATATGCCGACATCCCTGAGCGTTTTCGGCGTAAGCAGCCACCTTTGTTGCCGGCAGTTTCGGAGCTGGATGCAGTGCGTCATTACACCCGCCTGTCGCAAAAGAATTTTTCCATCGATACCCATTTCTATCCGCTGGGTTCGTGCACCATGAAATACAACCCGCGCGCCTGCCATACGCTGGCCTCGTTGCCTGCTTTGCTCTCGCGCCACCCGCAGGCACCGACAGCAAGTCACGGACAGGGTGTGTTGGCTTGTTTGTATGACCTACAGGAGATCCTCAAGTCAGTTACCGGCATGGCAGGCTGCTCGCTGACGCCGGCCGCCGGTGCCCAGGGAGAGTTTGCTGGTGTGGCGATGATACGCGCCTATCACGATGCGCGTGGTGATACTGCACGGCGGGAGATTTTGGTGCCGGATGCGGCACACGGCACTAATCCAGCCACAGCAGTGATGTGTGGTTATGAGGCACGCGAGATCCCGACTGATGAACATGGCGATGTCGATCTGACTGCCCTGAAAGAGGCCGTGGGTCCGCAGACCGCAGGTATTATGTTGACCAACCCTTCGACGCTGGGGGTGTTTGAACGGCAGATCACTGCCATTGCGAAAATCGTGCACGGTGTCGGTGGTCTGTTGTATTACGACGGCGCCAATCTCAATGCCATTCTCGGCAAGGTAAAGCCTGGCGCGATGGGTTTTGATGTCGTGCACCTTAATCTGCACAAGACATTTTCCACGCCACACGGGGGCGGTGGACCCGGTGCCGGGCCGGTGGTGGTTGCTGAACGACTGTTGCCTTTTCTGCCGATTCCGCTGGTGGGCTACGATGGCCACGAGTACCGCTGGTTGAGCGAGGAGGATTGCCCGCAATCCATTGGCCGTCTCTCGGCTCATGCCGGCAATGTCGGCATCTTGCTGCGTGCCTATATCTATGCCCGTATGCTGGGTGCTGAGGGTATGGAGCGGGTTGCTGATTATGCCACCTTGAATGCCAACTATCTGATGGCACGCTTGCAGGAGGCAGGTTTCAGTTTGGCCTTTCCCAAGCGGCGGGCAACGCATGAATTCATCGTCAGCCTGAAGAATGAAGCCAGGGACTGGGGCGTAACCGCGCGTGATGTTGGCAAGCGTCTGCTGGATTATGGTTTTCATGCACCAACCACGTACTTTCCCTTGCTGGTGCCGGAGTGCCTGCTTATAGAACCTACCGAGACCGAGAGCAAGCAGACCCTTGATGCCTTCGTCGAGGCTATGATCGCTATCCGTCGTGAAGCGCAGGAAAGCCCTGAATTACTGACCGGCGCGCCATATAGCATGCCGGTCAAGCGGCTGGATGATGTCAAGGCGGCGCGTGAGCTGGATCTAATCTGGCAGCCAACGGCCTGAAGAAGATGGCCGGGGCCAATAAACCAGGCGAGAAGGGTTTCGCGCGTATCTTCAAGGCCTGTGGTTACTCCAGGCAAGGGCTGCAGGCGGCGCTTAAGTACGAGGAAGCCTTTCGACTGGAGTTGATCGCCTGTGTCGCGCTGTTCCCACTTGCATTGTGGTTGGGTGAAAATGGGATCGAGCGGGCCTTGCTGGTGGGCAGTTTACTTTTGGTGCTGGTAGTCGAGCTGCTTAACTCAGCTATTGAGGCGGTGGTGGATCGCATCAGTACAGAATCACACGTGCTTTCCGGCCGCGCCAAGGATATTGGTTCGGCGGCTGTTCTTTTGGCCTTGTTGAATGTGTTGATCGTGTGGGGGTTGGTGCTCTTCGATCGGCTTTGATTTTTTATCTGGAGAATTTATGTCGGTACTGATTTGCGGCTCTGTTGCCTATGACACGATTATGCTGTTTCACGATCGGTTTAAAAATCACATCCTCTCTGATCAAGTGCATATCCTGAATGTTTCCTTTTTGGTGCCGGATATGCGGCGTGAATTCGGCGGCTGCGCCGGTAATATCGCCTACAACCTGAAGATGCTTGGCGATGAGCCTTTGCCCATGGCGACGGTAGGGCGAGATTGTAAGCCTTATTTTGAGTGGCTGGAGCAGCACCAGATCGATACACGCCACCTGAAAGTCCTCGATAATACCTACACCGCGCAGGCCTTTATCACTACCGATCAGGATGCCAATCAGATCACGGCCTTCCATCCTGGGGCGATGAATTTTGCCCATGAAAACCGTATTGATGAGGCAGAGGGCGTAAAGCTGGGCATAGTCGCCCCTGATGGACGTGATGGCATGCTTGAACATGCCACGCAGTTTGCCGAGGCAGGCATTCCCTTCATTTTTGATCCCGGCCAGGGCTTGCCGATGTTTGATGGCACAGATTTGCTACGCTTTATAGAGCAGGCCAGTTGGGTGGCAGTGAACGACTATGAAGCGCAGTTGTTGATCGAACGTACTGGTCTGTCTATGCATGAAATTGCCGAGCGCGTGGATGCCTTGATCATTACTAAGGGGGCGGAGGGCTCACATATCTATACCAGCAATCATCGGCTGGAAATTCCGGTTGCACCGATACGTGCGTTGCATGACCCGACTGGTTGTGGTGATGCCTATCGTGCCGGCCTGATCCACGGATTGAGTCATGACATGGACTGGGAGACGACCGGTCGTGTGGCATCACTCATGGGGGCGTACAAGGTCGAACGACCAGGCACGCAGAATCATCGTTTTACCCTTGATGAATTCAGCCAGCGCTTCCATGAGGCCTATGGCTATCAGCTTTAGGCCGAGCTTTAGCCCGACAATACGCGGTTTTCTCACTGCTGAGTTTCAAGCCATCCACATCCATGCCCTCTCACGCTCGCGGGAGAGGGCATGGGAGATGGGCTTTTGATCTTCGTTCATGCAGCCTCCTGCATCCGGCGCAATGCCCGTTGGTTATTGCGCCTACATTCCCGGATTCCCGCCTGTGCGGGAATGATGTAATAGATGCAGGTTTTCTACATTCTGCATTATTAAGCTCCCCTCTCCCGCTCGCGGGAGAGGGGCTGGGGGAGAGGGGGAAAAAGACTTTGCACCTGCGTCTCCCCTGAGAGGAGGAGGATGTTCGTGCCTGGCTAAGATATCAATTGAATCCAGCTTGCTGTGCTTTGGCCTCTTGCAGGCGTTCGAGCAATTGTTTGCGTGACAGATCATATAAAGCATTCTCGCGCCAGATGTACTCATCGTGGATTATGAGTTCATTTTCTTCAAAAAAACTGGCCAGGCTCTTGAGCATCATGCTTGGGTTGTAGCGATCGCGCATGTATTGCTCACCCATTTCCAGGTTCTTCCGATAACTGACATGGTCGTGCCATACCAAAGCGCCAGGGGCGTTGAGCAGCCGCAGCCCCTCATTGCGCAGAGCAAAAGACACACCAGCGTCTTCATAAACATTTGGGTAGCCGCTATGCAGATAAGGTGCAATATTGCGAGTGAACAAGGTGGCTCCTATGGGACACCAATCCACCTCACGAAACACGCAGGTGGCAAGGTTTTCGTAGGGCTCGCCATTGTCATTCAAGGACAGTTCAATAATATCGTTGTCCCTGGCCTTAACATATCCCCCACTGAACTGTAGCCGCCCATCGGGGAACACCACCCGGCAACACACTGCCCCTACGTTTGCATTGACCTCGGCACGTAGCAATAACTCTTCCAGCCAGCCAGGTTCGGGCAGTTGGTCATTGTCAAAGACAATTATCCACTCGGCGCGAGCATGCTCCAGTGCCACCTGTCGACCTTGCGCCGGACCCAGATTATGTTCGCCATAAAATACGCGGACATTGGCGAATTTACCGTCTATGTGGGACTTGATAAAGGCTACAGTCTCAGCGTCAGAGCCATTGTCATAAAGAATAATTTCGTGTGGCGTGTGAACTGTTTTCGCCAATCCCTGGATGGCCGCCAAGGTCTGACTATGCTTGCCGTAGGAAAGCATGATGATGGAAATGAATCGTTCATAACTTCCCTCACGAATGCTTTGACGTAACCGCGCTTCTTTTTGTATTTGTTCAGTAAGCGCGTTCTGGCGCTCTCGCTGGGTTTCCGTGGCCTGCTGTTTGTGTATGCGATGAAAGTAGGCAAACTCAGGCACATGAACAAAGCTGGAGGATGGATAGTGAAATGCGATACGCATGAGCATTTCATAATCCTGTGCTGCATCGAAACGAGGATCGAAAAGTCCAACTCTGGAGAACGCATCGCGTCTTATCATCTTCAGGTGAGTTGCATACATCGAGCGCAGATTTTCCGCGAAGTAATTGATACGTGGCAAATCCACGAAATTTATACGGTTTATTTCCTTGCCACTCTCATCGACATTGACCCTGCCGGAGTGCATATAGATAGTGTCGCCGCGCCAGTGCTGTATGCAAGATGCGATGGCCGTTGGCTGAAGATAATCATCACAATCCAGAAAAGCGATAATTGCACCACTGGAAGCTATCATGGCCTTGTTTTGCGCTTGGCTGATACCGCCATTTTCCTCCAGGCGAATAATTTTCAGGCGTGGATTATTTTCAAACTGAGCGAGAATTTCCTGCACGGCTGGATCTGGCGATGCATCATCAACAACGATAACCTCCAGATTTTCCCAGGTCTGCTGCAGGGCGCTGGCAATACACTGCTGTAGATAAACCGCATGGTTGTAGACGGGGATGATAATCGATACCAGAGGTGCAGGACCAATATCTCGCTCAACCACAACGCCGGTCTTCACTGTAGAGTCGGCAGCAAAACTCTGGCGAAACAAAAAATTCCTTACTTTTCGCTTGAGCACAGCAGGGAACAGATGGGCCAGCGGCGTCATTAATGGCAAGCGGTATAACCAGGTGGCCAGAGCAAGAAATAAACGGAAAAATGCCTTTTTTGCTGTGCTTAATATTGTGCGTTGGTCGCGCCAGAATGCTGTCAATGCACGCAGTGGGCGTGTGACACGCCAGGAACGGCTGCTTTCGTAATGTTGACGTAGTGCTGTTGTTTCTTGTAGATGGGCCTCTTTGATCTCAACGATATTCTGTTGCAGCTCATCTATATTCTGTTGTAGCCCATCGATTTCAGCACCACGTGCCGCATACTTGAAACGCAGCTCTTTCAACTGCTCCTGCTCTTCCTGCAATAGTTGCTGCAACGGGTATATCTGGCGCGTCAGGCCAAATAACTGGTGTAGTTGTTCAGTGCTCCAGCGCCCGCGCCATTTATCTATCAACTGATCAAGGGCAGCCTCAGCGCGTGCAGACTCGTCGATACGCACGCCAACGCCAGAATCAGAATGGATTCGATACCAGCCACTCACGCCAGGTACATGCACAAAGGGGCCTTTTTCCAGACACTGCAACCAAAAATCCCAGTCCTCGAAAAGATCGAGCGCGGGGTCAAAGCGCAGGTTTTTATCAACTCGCACTAATGCCAGCTCAAACAAGGCCGCATGTATCGGAATGTAATTTTCAATCAGCAGGCGCAACGGCTCAAAGGGCACAGCAAAGCGCCGCACCTCGTGCAGCTGTTCCGGTGATGTTGTATCTGCCTCTGCATCCGCCTCGACGCAGGCAATATCGGCATAGGCCAACACGCTATCCTCAGACTCTTCAAGTGCTCCGGCCAGGCGCGCAAGGTGTTCTGGCTCCAGCCAATCATCGTCATCCAGAAACAAGGCCCAACGCCCCTTGGCCTGTGCCAACAGAAGATTGGCTGCGGCAGAGCGCTGCACAGCAGTTCCGCTATCCAATAGATGCAGGGGGAAAGGAAAATCTGCCGCTAAGGGCGGATGAGTCTTGCCGCTGGCATTTAATACCAGTACCTCCACCTCAGGCCAGGTCTGCGCCGCTACTGATGCCAATGCATTGGCCAGATAAGGCCGCGCCATGCTGCGAATCAACACGCTGATAAGTGGATATTGACGGTTGCTCATGCTGATTTTATCCGGCCGTTTATTGTCCTGCTCGCGCCAGTGCCAGCTCATCCAGCATGACTTGAAAATCTTGTGGCCTGTGTTGGCGCGCTAATTGATGGATCATCGCCTCAACCACGCCCCGAGCTCCATCCGGCTCGACAGGCGACCATGAACCATGTCGCTGGATCGCGGTGGTCTTGTCGATAGAGCAAAATGTGTTTTTCATGCTGTAACGCACCCATAGATGCCAATCCTCATAAGCCGTCAACTCTTCGGCAAAACCGCCTTGCTGCAAGTAGAGACTACGCCGAAACATTACTGTGTGAATGGGAATGTGATTCCATATCCATAAGCGGCTGAAAGAAAACGGCATATTATGGACTATCTCGCGATTTTCCGCCCAACCCTGTTTTGCTGTCGCTACAGCGTTGTCAGTAAAAACCTTCATGCAGGATGCATAGACAGCGTCACAATCAGGCTGGCGCACCAATTCACCTGCCAAAGTTTCGATATGATCGGCATAGAGCAGCCCATCGCCATCAAGAAAACCGACAAACTCACCACTGGCAAGTTCCAGCGCGGCATTACCAGCATGGGCGCGGCTCACGCCGGGCAAGCTGCGACAAAGCACTGTCAATTCAGCTGCTACAAGCTCGTTGCACAATCGGCGCACTTGAGTCTGGCCATCATCGATGATCACCAGCTCCAGATTAGGATAAGTCTGGTTACGCACGGACAACAGCATTTCCCGCACTATCTCCGCTGTGCAGCCTGCGGTGCGCATGATGAGCGATACCTTGGGTGTGGCAAGTCCTACTGCCGGACAAGCATGAAAGCCACCTGCGCGGGCAATCTCATAATCAAAGCCATTAAATGGAAAATTTGCCCCGCCAGTTGCCCGCGTCGCGCCGTAATAACGGGCATCGCGTAGCAGGCGCCAAGCCACTGAACACAGCTCCCGGCGCGAAACTGGCACAGCTTTATCAAACAACAGCTTTAACAAGCTCAACCAGCCAGCACGGATTTCTGATTTGTCGGCATAGCGCATGCGCAACGCCACACCTGCATAAACAGCACCGAGAAACTGCAAGGGCTTGACCTGCTCCGGCCGCTCGTAGGCGTGGTGCCAACACGCTGCACGCGGCAGATAACGCAGGCGATAACCATGGTCACGCAGGCGATAGGATAGCTCTACATCTTCACCATATAAAAAGATGCGCGGCTCAAATCCACCTACAGCACGCAGTGCCGCAGTACGCAATAACAGACACGCAGCAGATGCCCAGGTCGTCTCCAGTGAAATCGGGTCATAATGCTTCGGGTGTTCAAAAGGTTTCTGGCGAAACTCCCAGCAGGCCACATCCAAATCATCCGCCATGGCCGTCTCCACGGCACGTAATAAGGCCTCTGGCTCCAGCTCCAGATCCACATTTGAGATCAAAAACAGCTCTCCTGTGGCATGCGATAAGTTGGCATTATGACCTGCACCAAAGCCGATATTGTCGCCACATTCCAGCTCACTGCCAGCTAGGCGTCCGGTCAGGCGCGCCAGCCAATCGCGCAGCCGTTTCACTGTGTCATCACTGGAGCCGTTATCACGCACCAGCAGCCGAATTTGCTCCAATGGATAACTGCCCTGACACAGGCTGGTAAAAAAATCATCCAGCCAGCTTGCGCTGTTCCAGGTGACAATAGAAATCTCAAGCAATGGATAAGCGTGAAGAAGACGATAGACCTGCCGACCCGTTACTAGCGGCTTATGCCGTGTCGCTTTAGCTGGCAAGGCTGCGGCATAATCACCAGTTACCACCTCAGTGCTATCTACAGCAGGTATCCGTGGCGGTGACAGTGCTGGCAAGAAATGTTTACTGCGCATGGTCAGCAAATAATCCAGCCAATCCTGCGGACTACTGTCCCAGGCTAAAACCCAGCTCCACTCACGCCCCGCCACCCGCTCTGGCAGGGCACCAAGATCGGTCACGGCAACTGGCAGACCGGCACGTAGCGCGGCACTCAAGGTATAGCTATATGTTTCAGGCACTTGAGCCGGGAACCACAACAAATGTGGTTGCAGGCGTTCCAGCCAGGCAGCCAGACTCTCGTCGCGATAACGCCCCGTAACCAGCAGTGAGGTCAGTGGATACTGTGGCAGCAAGGCATCGCCATAACCCAACAAGGTAAAGCGCAAGGGCAGCCCTTGCTCCTGCGCACGCAATGCAACCTGGCGAAGCGCCTCAAACCCCTTGGCATAGCCCAAAGCCCCCAGGACAACTACATGTAAAGGCTCATCCTGCGCCAGGAGTGGCGCTACAACTGGCATGGCTTTGGCATAAGTTTCGTCGTGCGGCAACAGCTGCAGCTTGCAAGAGGGGAAATAACGGTGATAACGCTGCAAGGCATCGACACTGGGCGCAAATACTCGTTCAGCATCCTCCAGCAACTTGCTGTAATGCTCACGCCATGCTGCGATCGATGTGACATCCGTAACAGGCCGTTGCTTCAAACAGGCATTACAACCTGTCTCATCAGGCTCGCCACAATAAGTATGCTCGGCCCGCTGCAGGTGTATCTGTGGGCAAAGATAAAAATAATCATGCAGCATCATGTCATAAGGCAGACCAAGCCCCTGCAAGGCTTGCAGGGTAGATGCCTCATAACCAAGTAGATGGTGGATATACAAACGCTGTACCTGGCAAGACTCCACCAACCAGGGCAACATGCTTGCAGCATGCTCTTGCCTGAATCCCCAGACAAAGCCTTCATTGGGCCGGTTCCAGAAAACTGAAACCCAGCCATCTGCACGCGGCTCCAGGGTGAGCAATTCAATTTGTTCGGCATGACTTGCTGCAAAATCACGCAAGTGTTTCTCAACGCCGCCACCACGATCATGGCTTACCGCCAACACGACAATACGCGATCCATCGGCCAGCCGCGCCATGTCCACGCTCTTGCGCAAATGATGCAATGGGTCGGCCGCAATGAATTTGGCCACCTGTTGCTCATAATCAGGATAACGCTGCAACAGTATGCGACGCCCTGCATCCTGCAGCTGATATCGCTCCTCAGCAAAACTCACCGCTCCAATATGAGCGACAAAACAATCAGCACACAATACATGCCGCCAGCCCAAGGCTGCCGCACGCATGCAAAAATCATTTTCCTCCCCGTAGCCTTTGCCAAAAGCCTGCTCGTCAAACAAGCCCGTCGCATCCAGACAAGCACGGCGGATATACATGCAAAAACCTACCGCAGTGGGTATATCCACCACTTCACCAGCGTTACAGCGACGAAACAGATCATCGAGCGCAGCAACCGACCAGCCCGCTGGCAGCTCGCTGCCATGCGCAAAAACCGGATAGGAACATATTGTGGCATTATTGGAAAAGGGCGTGGCAGTGCCGATGTCCGGCGCACTATCAACACAGCGACACAGGCGATCAAGCCAGCCATCAGCAACTTCAGTATCGCTGTTTAACAACACCACATCCCGATCTGGATGCAGCGCCATGCCACAGTTTACAGAACGGACAAAGCCAAGGTTGTCATCATTGGTCAATAGCGTAAAACGTCCCAGTGCCGCCTCTTGCTGCAACCAGGCCGATAATTCCGGCTCAGGGCTGCAATCATCGACCACCACCAGCTCAAAGGGCACCAGCCCCACGCTTGCCAACACGCTCTCGATGCAGTTGCGAGTTAAGGCATATCCGCGATAGACGGGGATGATGACATCAACATTCGGCGAAGGGAGGTATTGCGAACTGGCGCTCATATTGAGTATGGGACCAACGGCAAAACATGACTGGAACAAAGCCGAAGCGTCATATTTAAGTCATCACAAACAGATAAATTGAAGGCAGCGCAAAATAACATATCCACCATCCCGGAAAACGATACCAATACTGTGTCTGTGAGAGACAACAATCAGCTAGTTTGGTTTTCGTAGCAATAAAGCCGCATCATCATTCCATGCCCACGGCCGGTTAACTCGCCACAAATTATCGGTACGCGTGATTAAGGCATGCATGGTTACGCCCTGGGCGGCCATGTGTTCAGTAACGGCAGATAACTGCTGTTCCATATGCAAATGCCGTCGATGCGATACCAGTCCAATTTTTCTTAGCAAACGATCGTACCAGGAAGGTGCATTAACTGAAGGCATAGGCGACGCTGGCAACTGTAGTGGCGGGGGGGTCAAGGCAAAAGGGCCAATCTCGCGGTTTTCTGCCTTGCTATTGCTCCATTCACAATGCATACCATGAGTCAGCGCCAACAGTTCGATCAATTCAGTATGATAGAAGCGCACATGCTCCGGGTCGCGCCAGAAGCCCAGCAACTGGGAGCGTAGTGACTCCGGGTTGGGAAATACCAGTAGCAGCACACCACCAGGACGCAACGCTCGTGCCAGCAAAGCCAGCAACCGCTGCACTGCATCAAAGGGCAGATGTTCAACAAAATGCGAACAATAGATGCCATCACAGGAAGATGGGTTCGCCTCCAGATATTCCAGCGCATCCTCACACGCCACATCCAGGCCCATGCCACGCGCATATTCTGCAATGCGCGGGTCTCGCTCTACCCCACGTGCCTTGATGCCATGCTGAGCCAGCGCGGCAAGAAATACGCCTGCACCGCAACCGACATCAAGCACTTCCTCGCAGCCGGCAAAATGCCCTACATAGCTTTGTTGCATGCGCAACAGCAAAGGATGGTCACGCAGCGCAAACTCATACAGCGCATAATCCCATGAGCGTTGCCCGCTCACACGACTGAACTTGTCCAGCTCAGCCGCAAGATTTTCTGGTTCGATCCGGCGGGGCAATAGCGGAAGCTCAGGCGCCTTCTCAGCTGTAACCACCAGCGCAGTCAGGCCTTGCATGGCATCAAGCAACACAGTGCGTGTTGTTGCATCCTTATCTGTCATCTGTAGCGGCGCGGTCAGATACAGATAGACAGGGATCTCCAGCAGTCTGCTAACCCGCAACAGGTCGAGCGTGCAACCATATAGACCACACACCACTACTGCCCGCGCTTGCGTCTTCAACAATGTATTGGCCAGCGCACGATTGAGCACATGCTGCGCAAAACCACTCTGTAATGGCCGTGTCGCGGCTGGTATTACGATAGTTTCGGCAGAAATATTCTCGGCAGTTTGCTGATCATCAAACTGAAACAACAACAGTCGCGCCTGTGGTGGCGGCAATGAGCTACCTGCTTCTGCGACCCACAGCACACTCATCGTCTTTCTCCTCGTCGCAGTCGCATCATTGGTCGTTCAATGAAAGCATAAGATAAAGATGCCAACAAAAAAGTGATCAATACAGCGGCACTGAGTAATCGCGGCAGGTTATAGCCCTCATGGCCGAGAATGAAATCGCTTTTCAGCAACCACCCCATCACTGGATAATGCCACAGATAGACGCTGTAGCTGATTAGCCCACAAAATATCATCACACGATTACCAAATAGCCCATTGGCCAGCCGACAGCCACTTACGCCGGCGAATAATAAAGCGCTAATCGCGGTGCCAAATAGCGGTGTCCAGGTGTAAAAGATCAGGCTGTGCTGCCAGTAGTCCAGATAGTTATAGTGCATCCAGTACAGTGTAGCGACCACAATAAGCAAGGCGCTGGTTGTAATTGCAGCAAGATAAAAATTGGACAACTGCGCCAGACCCAGGCGCGCACGATTGACATATAGACCAGCACCCAGCATACCCAGGCCAAAGGAATCTAGTGATCCAGGCAGCTGATAGGCCATCAGCAGACGCACCGGCACTGTTTCTGCTGCCAGCAGGCTGATAGTGACGCCACGCCAAAGCAGCATCGATCCGACCACTGTCGCCAACAACAGCCACCAGCGGCTGGGTCGTAACAAAAATGCCATCAAGGGCAAGACCAGATAAAAACTGAATTCGATCGGCAGCGTCCACCACACGCCGTTGAGTGGTGTGGTTCCTAGCGGTGGCGGTACAAACAGCATAAGCAGGTGTCGCCACACTGCACCAAGATCATTCAGCGGGATTTGCCCATGGAGCACGATGGCCAGCAATAGCAGCAGCAAAAGCTGGGCATAGTAAGCAGGAAAGACACGGACAACGCGACGAAACAAGTAGCGGCCTGGCGCAGGGCGTTCTCGCATCCCCGCCTGCCAGGCAGCAAAAGGCAGGGCGAGCAGAAAACCCGACAGCACAAAAAATATGGGTACGCCAGCCCAGCCGATGGAAAAAAACGGCGTCAGATCCAGTGTCCAGTCGCCCAGCGGGAGATTGATACGACGTGGCACAGCGATAACCCAGGCGTGATAGAACAGCACCCATAGCGCAGCCCAACCGCGTATGCCGGTCAGCGCACGATAGTGCTGTTGCTCCACATGAAAAAGTTTAAATATTCCCACACGGCTCCCCTGTGGTACACAATTCACCGTTGGAATATATGATAGGTAGGCGGGCCTTAGTCCGACAATATCCGTCCTCAAGCAAAACTACAGCAACCTTAAACCATGCCTATAATTTCACCGCCACCTTACAGCACATCAGCAAAGCCGCTGCGCATTTTCTGAAACCACGCATAACCACCCCAACAAGTCAGCAGTGCAGCCAGCCAGTACAGCGCCAGCGGTGCAGGTTCAGGCCAGGTGCCAAAAATAAGGCTGTTGCGTGCCTCGATGATTACGTAGGTAAGTGGGTTCAGGAAATACAGATCTTGATACGCCTCCGGCACGACAGATAAAGGATAAAATACCGGGCTGAGAAACATTAATGCCGTTGCCACAAAGCCTGCTACATGAGTGGTATCACGCACATACACACCTAGAGCGGCAACAAACCATGAGATACCGAGCAAAATGAAAGCAAAAGGCACAAGCAGTAGCGGTAAGGCTAGTGCTGTTAACGCAATGCCACTGCCACTAAGTAATAAAAATGCTACCAGTACAACAAGGGCAAGCAGAAAGTGAAACAGGCTCGCGCCTACCGTTACCCAGCTCAAAGCCTCCAGCGGGAACACCACCTTTTTTACAAAATTAACATTACCTATTATCAGCAATGGTGAGCGAGTCAACACTTCAGACAGAAACCCATGCAAGATAATCCCACAAAACAGGACGGCGGCAAATTCACCATCCACATTCCTGCCCTCGCCCCAGCGGACCTTGAATACAAATCCAAAGATAAAAGTATAAATCGCCAAGAGCAATATTGGCGTCAGCAGGCTCCACAACAAGCCCAGCCACGACCCACGATAGCGGCCAGATACTTCTCGCCGCACCATGCCAAACAATAAATATCGACTGCGCCAGACAAACACAAATGCCGCCAGCAGGGAGCGCGATGATTGCCCTGGATTATGCATCGGCAGACTCAGCTGGAGGAGGTTTTGCCACAGTCATTTCGATGGCACTCATAGGCACGCCCATCAGGCCAAATACCATGTGCGAGGCATGACAACGAAACACCAGCGCCTCATGTATCCAGTGGTGCAGAATATGATTTTCCTGGCTGCCTTCAGTGATGCTGACTGTAACTACGTAATCACCGACCGGCAGATAAGGCATGCGAAACAAAAAACGTGCTGTAGCCTGTTCGCCACTCGCAAGTCGAAATGGATTATCCTGGTAGCTTAGATATGTGTTTTCACCAAATAACACCTGGCCAACACGGTCTTTGACCATGAAGCCAATGATCGCGCCATCGATATCCTGCGCTGCCGTATAACAGACCTTGAGCGCCACCGGTTCACCACCAACCACCCAGGCCAGCGGCCGGTCGTCTTCGCTATGAAAACCCACATGAGTAATATGCGCGCCACCAATGCCAAAGCCTTCAGCCAATGAATCAAAAGAGGGCACTTCCATGTCATTGCGTAAATTGGAATGTATCAGCAATTCACGGCGGATATCCGCACGAAAGGCTGTTGAAGTTGCTTGTTGCCGTTTTGCTGCGCCAATATCAATGGGAGACACTGCCTGCTGATTGGCATAGACATGCTCCATATACGCATTAGTAACGCTTTTAACATCGCCGTTCATGCGCATCTCGCCATGCTCCAGCCAGATTGCCCGATCGCACAGCCCGGTTACCAGGCCAACATCATGGCTTACAAACAGCAAAGTGCCATGTTCGCGAAACCGACGGAGAAAACGCATACATTTCTGCGTGAAGAGCACATCGCCAACCGCCAGCGCCTCATCTATAACCAGAATATCTGCATCGACATGTGCCGCTACCGCAAAGGCCAGCCGCAGAAACATGCCGCTTGAATAATGTTTGACAGGTTGCCAGGCGAAATCGCCGATATCGGCAAAGGCGAGAATATCATCCAGGCGATCATCAATCTCTTGATGGGTCAACCCGAGGATCGTGGCGTTGAGAATGACATTTTCCACGCCGGTGAATTCAGGATTGAAGCCAGCGCCAAGCTCCAGCAGTGCCGCCACCCGACCATGGATCTGCACCTCACCATCACTCGGGCGTAAGGTGCCACAAATCAACTGCAATAAAGTCGATTTACCCGAACCGTTGCGGCCAATAATACCGATTGTCTCACCACGCTGGATTTCAAAATCCACTCCGCGCAAGGCCCAGAAATCACGACCAAAACGCCGTGCGCCAGGCCAGAACTGGCGTAGCATGCGATGATGAGGGCGATCATAGATTTCATAACGTTTACCAAGGCCATATGCTCGCACAACCACATCAGTGGAACCCAAGTGGCACTTTGGCGAAGGTAAGGCAGAAGAAGGCATTTTCAAACTAAATTGCACAACTCAAGATAAAGGAGCGTAAAAGAGATTTTGACCAATAAAGTCAGCCTGTGCGGACATAAAATATTATACATCAAGCTATCCCTGATAAGCGATAGAACCAGGAAACCTCTGAATAATGAAGTCAGGGTTTTTGTGCACCAGCAGCATGTAGCTAGTGCTGATTATTTTTTTTGCCACCCGGCACATCGCGGATTTCAAATGTCATTGTGCTCAGATCGCCAAAGATGTAACTGGAACGCGGGCCAATTTCCGCCACGGTGCCGGGATTGAGTAATAAAGTATTGCCGCCTTTGATATTGGGGATATTCTTGATCGCAGGGCGATGATCGTGACCACAGCAAACAATGTCCCAGTCACCTGTTAGCGCCATGGCATGGGCATAGTGTGGGTAATGCACAAGAAAGATACGTTTGCCGCCCTGCTCCAGGCCGGCATCCTGGCCATGATAAAAAAACACGCTATTTGGTTCCTGCGCCAGCATGAACATGGCATAGGTATCACCCATATTATTGCCGTGGATGACATGTACCGGCAGACCTAGCTTTTGTAACGGCCGCAAGGCGGTAGGGGAGACGACATCACCACAATGCCAGACTATCTGGGCCCCAAGCTCCTTGGCCTCGGCAACAGCGGCAGTCAACAGGGGGCGATTATCGTGGCTATCGGAAACGAGACAAATTTTCATGAGTGACGGTGTTTTGATCAAGGTTTGCGTTGGCTGAAACGCTCCAGCCACAACTCAATTGTACCCCAGAAGCGTTCCTGTAGTCGCCGATACCATGGCCGCTGCTGCCATTCAGCAAGTAAATACTCGTGACTTTGAAGAAAGTTCTGGCTGAACAGCTCAGCCACCTGCGCGGCCAATTCATGATCTTCGACTTCCTGCTCAGCCTCCAGATTCCAGCTGAAATTCCAGCGATCAATATTGCTGGAGCCGATGGATACCCAGGTATCTACAAGACATACCTTGGAATGCTGGAAGCGCGGTTGCAGCTCAAAGATGCGCACGCCAGCGAGCAGGAGCTTGTCGTAGTAGCGCCGTCCGGCATGTCGCACCGCCGGGTGATCGGTGATATGCCCTGGTAGTAACAGGCGCACATCCAGTCCCTGTCGTGCAGACCGCTTCAACAGGCGACGAATCTTGCGGGAAGGAATGAAATAGGCAGTAGCGATCCAGATACGCTGCTCGGCGCTGCGCAAATGGTTAACCAGTGAGCGCTTGATATCCATGTGCAGCGGCGCATTAAGTACAACGCGTCCCGTAGCGTGAGCCACAGCCTGTGTTGCCTGGTCCGGAAAGTCCGGCAAGGCAGTTCGTCCCGTGGCAGCGACTGAATGCCAGACTTGCTTGAAGGAGACCTGCCAATCAGTAACACAAGGGCCGTACACTGCCAGCATGACCTCATGCCAGGGTTCGCCATCCTGCGGTAAAAATTCATCGGTAATGCCGGTGCCGCCGATAAAGGCCACCGTGCTATCCACCACCAGCATTTTGCGATGATCACGCAAAAGGTTGCGCCGTAGATTGCCATAACGCAATGGGTTATAGAATGACAGGTCTATGCCAGCGGCAGACAGACGTTGCCGACAAGAGGGCATCAGTCCTCGCGCACCAAAATCATCCAGCAGTAAAAATACCTGTACGCCGCGCTGGGCGGCAGCGTTGAATGCGCTAATGAACTCGCTGGTGATAGTGCCTGTTTCAACCAGATACATTTCCAGCAAGATATAGTGCCGTGCCTCAGCTATGGCTGCGAGCATGGCCGGAAAGAACTGACCACCATCGACCAGGAGCGTGAAGTGGTTGCCACTACGCCAGGGAAAACGCGTGCGGCTCAAGGGAAATGGCGGGGTCACGACACTTGGCCCATATGTTTCACCAGGGCATGAGAACAAGCCCTGGTTTTGCTGAAATCATAAAGAGTTGTTTCTATTTGCATAAAAACCAATATAGCCAAATGCTTTTCTTGCTAGACCATTTAGGGAAGCACTGAATAGACATTTAGTTGACCTTCATCGACGCGCAGTTGCAGTTCACCACGCAACAGGCGTTGCAGATCATGCCCTACGAGCTGCGCACGCCAGCCATGCAAGAGGATGGAATCATTATCTGCCCTGAGTAGTTTCTCTACCTCACGCCGTGGTGCCAAAGTCTGCACACTTACCTGCTGTTCAATGGCGCGCAGGCGCACCATGGCCATCATTGCATCGACCAGGGCTTCCTGATCGGCGGACAGTCGTACGGGTTGTTCCAGTTGCGGCCAGCTTTCCCTGGGGCATTGTTTGCCCTGCTCGATCAAGTCCAGCAGATGCTTGCCATGGCGCTCCAGCATGCTTTTATCCAGACCGCGAATGCGGCCCAGTCTTTCCAGACTGGCTGGCATTTGCTTGGCCATATCAAAAATGACTTCGTCCTTCAGCACCCAGCGGCGCGGTCGATCGGTTTGTTGTGCCTGTTGTTCACGCCAGGCTGCCAACTGTTGAGCAACAGCAAGTTGCACACCCTTGAGAAAATGGACTCCCTTGATGCGCAGCCAGGCCTCCTCTGGTTGATTGATATAAAGACCAGGCGCTGACAAGGCCGCAAAGTCATCAGCAAGCCAGGCCAGGCGGCCATTTTTTCCCAGGGCCTCGTGCTGCTTTTGGTAAACCTGCACCAGGTAACGCACATCATCAATGGCATAGGCCAGTTGTTCAGCGGACAACGGACGTCGACTCCAGTCGGTGCGGGTTTGTGCCTTGTCCAGTTCAACACCCAGGGTTTCCTTCACCAGTGCGCCATAGCCAATTTGATCGCCATGGCCGAGCAGGGTGGCAGACAGCATGGTGTCAAACACCGGCACAGGTGGTGTACCACGCATGACATGGAAGATCTCCAGATCCTGGCGTGCGGCGTGCAACACCTTTAGCATATTGGGGTCGTATAGAAGTTCCAGTAGCGGGCCGAGATCGTCGATGCCAAAAGGATCTATGCAAACGGCCTCATCGACGGTGGCGATCTGGATCAGACAAAGCTGTGGGTAATAAGTCTTTTCCCGCATAAACTCTGTATCGATGGCAAACCAGTCGTACTCACGCAGCTTGTTGCACCAGACGAGAAGATCACTTGGGTTATCTATATAGGTAATATTCATGGTGTACCAAGTATAGCGTGCATGTTCCATCATGGCGTGAGACAAAGATTTGCCAGGTATGCGTACGCGCCAAATATCTGTTTGCTTTTCCTCACCGGCACGGCATCATCTGGGCACCTTGATGAAACAGGCGGTTAGCGGTTTCCGCTCAAGTCATTGCTGCCGTATGATGGAGACTGGCGAAAGGAGTCTGTAAGCCTCATGCTGCAATTATTCAATATATTCTGGCAAATTTGTCTGTTGCGCGGTGTGCCACAGCAATTGCCTGCATCACGTTTTCTGCTCGTCCTGACATTGATGTTGCACATTCTGCTGGACTTGCTTTTTGCCTTGTTTACCCTGCCACTGTTCCATGCCGCTGCCGCCAGCCTGTTCAACGTGGCACTGCTTTTTGCATTTATCCATGTGCTGTTAAAATTGACGCATAAATCAACACGTTTTTTACAGACGCTCACCGCCCTGCTCGGCAGTGGTTTGGTGTTGGGCATGCTGGCCTTGCCGTTGACAATCTGGTTTTATTCGATAAATACACCTGAGGCAAGGCTCTTGCCATCCATGCTGACTCTGGGACTTATTATCTGGGGCATGTTGGTGACTGGTCATATCCTGCGCCACGCCCTGGACGTTCATCAAAGTCTTGCACTGCTACTGGCCTTTGCCTATACCCTGCTTTCCTATAACCTGATGGGGTTGTTGTTTCCCTACTGATTTTCTTCGATACGGGCAATCATGCATATCCATATACTCGGTATTTGTGGCACATTCATGGGCGGTATTGCACAACTGGCGCGCGCGGCTGGCCATACAGTGTCCGGTCAGGACGCAGGTGTGTATCCACCAATGAGCGAGCTGCTGACCGCCGCCGGTATCGACTTGACTGAAGGTTATGCACCTGAGGATATCCCCGCTGCTACCGGTATGGTGGTGATCGGCAATGCCCTCTCGCGTGGCAATGGCGCAGTGGAACACATACTTAATCACAATATCCCTTACACCTCAGGGCCACAATGGCTGGCCGAACATGTCTTGCGGGAGAAATGGGTATTGGCCGTGGCAGGCACTCATGGCAAGACCACTACGGCCTCGATGTTGGCCTGGATACTTGAATACGCGGGGCTGGCACCTGGATTTTTGATTGGTGGTGTGCCACAGAATTTTGCCGTCTCCGCACGCGCCGGCGAGACGCCATTTTTTATTGTTGAAGCGGATGAATACGACACGGCCTTTTTTGATAAACGATCAAAATTTGTCCACTATCGACCGCGCACGGCGATCTTGAATAATCTTGAATATGATCACGCCGACATCTTTCCCGACCTTGCCGCCATCGAACAACAATTTCATCACCTGGTGCGAACTATCCCTGGCGAGGGGCTTATCATTGCTCCTGCTGAGGATGCGGCCCTCCAGCGAGTATTACAGCGCGGTTGCTGGACAGCAGTGGAAAGCCTGGGATCGGCGGCAGGCTGGCGTGCTGAATTGCGGCTTGATGATGGCAGCCAGTTTGTTGTGCATTGGCAAGGTATTGCCCAAGCTGAGGTGCACTGGTCGCTCATCGGTCAGCACAATGTTGCCAATGCCCTGGCTGCAATTGCGGCAGCCCGCCATGTCGGCGTGCCCGTGGGACAGTCATGTGCTGCATTGGCCGAGTTCAAGAATGTGCGCCGCCGCCTGGAGTTACGTGGCGCGGCGGGTGGCGTTAAGGTATATGATGACTTTGCCCATCACCCAAGCGCAATTGCTACCACCCTGGCCGGCTTGCGCCAGCATGTAGGCGAGCAGCGCATCCTGGCCGTGTTGGAGCCGCGCTCCAATACCATGCGGCTTGGTGTGCATCGTGAGACCCTGGGCCCATCGCTAGCCGAGGCCGATGAGGTATTTGTCTATCTGCCGGACGAGCTGGGTTGGCAGTTGCCATCACTGGCTGAACGCGGACAGGTCTATACTGAGATCGATACGCTGGTGCGTGCCGTGTGCCAGACTGCAAAGCTTGGCGATCATGTGTTGGTGATGAGCAATGGCAGCTTTGCCAATATCCACGACAAACTGCTACAGAGATTGGCAAATACATGAAGTGTTTTTCATGAATACTCCTGAACCGCATATTTCATTAAAGCGTGAGGCGATTAGCGTCGCAATCACGGGCGCCTCTGGCGCGGTATATGGTCTGCGCCTGTTGCAGTGTCTGATCGAGGCTGGCGAACAGGTGTATCTGATGATCTCTGCACCGGCACAAGTGGTGCTGGCGACCGAAACCGATCTCAAGGTTCCAGGCAGTGCAGCTGAAATGCAGACTTTTTTCAGCGATTATTATCAGGCTGCTGCAGGACAGCTACAGGTATTTGGCAAGGAACAATGGCTTTCCCCGGTGGCCAGTGGATCGAATGCGCCACGTGCCATGGTGGTGTGTCCATGCTCTGCCGGTACCTTGTCGGCCATTGCCACTGGGGCCAGCAATAGCCTTATCGAACGCGCCGCTGATGTAATGCTCAAGGAGCGACGAGCTTTGATCATTGTGCCGCGTGAGATGCCGCTTTCGGCGATCCATCTGGAACATATGCTCAAACTGTCACAACTGGGCGTTACAGTAATGCCGGCATCACCCGGCTTTTATCATCAACCGCAGCAAATCAGCGATTTGGTGGATTTTGTCGTCGCGCGTATTCTCGATCATCTCGATATCAATCATCAGCTGATCAAACGCTGGGGACAGTAAAGTGAATATCCCGCTACTACCACTCCATACCGTATTATTTCCTGGTGGCGTCCTGCCCTTGCGCATCTTCGAGCCGCGCTATCTCGACATGATCAGCACATGTTTGCGTGAAAGTAGCCCCTTTGGTGTTTGCCTGATACGTGCAGGACAGGAAACAGGTCTTGCCGCCAGTACATGCGAGGTTGGCACCTTGGTTCGCATCAGCTGGTTTGAGCGCCGCCCGGATGGGCTGTTGGGTATTGATGTAGATGGTGTGCAACGTTTTCGCATTCTGCAATCTGCAGTGCAGAATGATCAATTGATCCTTGCCAATATCGAACTACTGGCGGATGAACCTGCCTGTGCGATGCCCGCCGAATGGCAATCTCTGGTGAGTTTGTTGCAAACTATGCTTGCGCAACTCCAGTTTCCCTATGCCCGCCTTACGCCGCGTTATGATGATGCCGTTTGGGTCAGCGCGCGCCTGGCAGAGCTACTGCCGTTGAAGCTGGAACTGAAACAAGCCCTGTTGCAGACAGATGACCCATTGCTGCGTCTGCAGAAATTGCAGGCAGCTATCGAGGCAGGGGACTTCAGTTAGCTCGTATATTTGGTTTAGTGTCCAACCTGCAATTGATGACATTCTGTTTTTTACCAAATCCCGTTCATCCATGAGCACAAATTCACAACTGCAACAAAAATATAATCTATTAAGGAGTCATGCAGTGAAACTTGAAACCATTGCCATCCACGGCGGCTATTCAGCCGAACCAACGACCAAGGCCGTTGCCGTACCAATTTACCAAACCACGTCTTATGCCTTTGACGACACCCAGCATGGCGCAGATTTATTTGATCTCAAGGTGCCGGGTAATATCTACACACGCATGATGAATCCAACCAATGCCGTGCTGGAGGAACGCGTGGCGGCAATGGAGGGTGGTATTGCCGGTCTGGCGGTGGCCTCTGGCATGGCGGCGATCACCTATGCCGTGCAGTCCTTGTGTGAGGTGGGTGATAACATCGTTGCCACGGCGCAACTTTATGGTGGTACGTATAATCTATTTGCCCACACCTTGCCGCGCATGGGTATTGAGGTGCGTTTTGCAGCTCATGATGATATCGAAGCACTGGCCAAGCTGATTGATGACAAGACCAGGCTGGTGTTTTGTGAATCCATTGGTAACCCGGCGGCCAATGTAGTTGACCTTGGTCGCCTCGCCGATGCGGCTCATGCCAAGGGCGTGCCTTTGGTGGTGGACAACACTGTGCCATCACCTTATTTGTGCCGCCCTATCGAGCATGGCGCCGATATCGTGGTGCATTCACTAACCAAGTACATGGGTGGCCACGGCAACTCCCTCGCTGGCATCATTGTCGATTCCGGCAAGTTTGACTGGCAGGCCCATGCCGAGCGCTTCTCGATGCTCAACACGCCAGACCCGTCCTATCACAACGTGGTTTATACTGAGAGCTTTGGCGCGGCGGCCTTCATCACCCGCGCCCGCGTGGTGCAATTGCGCAACATGGGCGCTGCACTCTCGCCCTTTAATGCATTCCTGGTATTGCAAGGCATCGAAACCTTGGCGCTGCGCATGGAGCAACACGGCGCCAATGCACTTGCTGTTGCCAAATACCTGCAGTCACATCCACAGGTAAACTGGGCCAAATATCCTGGCCTGCCTGATTCGCCAGACTATCCACTGGCACAGAAATACATGCGCGGTGGCAATAGTTCCGGGATAGTAACTTTTGGCATTCAGGGTGGGCGTGAGGCTGGGGCCAGGTTCATCGACGCCCTCAAACTTCTTATCCGTCTGGTGAACATCGGCGATACGCGCTCGCTGGCCTGCCATCCGGCCACCACTACTCACCGGCAACTTAACGAGGCCGAGCTCAAGGCCGCTGGCGTGAGTCTGGACATGGTGCGCCTGTCGATCGGCATCGAGCATGTCGACGATATTATCGCTGATATCGAGCAGGCACTGGCAGCTGCAAAATAAATTTATGCCAATTTATGTTAAGTAAATAAAACGCCGCTGGATTTCAGCGGCGTTTTATTTCATGGAATATAAAAAGTTATTTGACCAGCCGACCGAGCATGGCGTCGATCTCACGCTCGGCGGCAAACCAGTCCTCCATATCCGCACCACTGCTGAAGCTACGCTGCTGGGCACGGTAATATGCAGCCTCGCTTATCATGCGCAAACGCATGTCGTCATTCACGCTGGCTGCAGTAGCTTTTTTACTCCGTGGATTTGTAGTCTTTTTGACCGCTGTAGCTTTTTTAACTGCCGCAGTTTTTTTGACAGCTGCAGCCTTGGGCTTGTTTGCCACCTTGGCGGCAGATTTCTTTTTTACTGATGTTGCTGCTTTTTTCTCGGCCATGGATCTTCCCTCGTAGACCTTACCTTGTTGTAATGCACGTCTGATACAGTATAGATGTGTATTAGAGCGTTCTCAAACTCACAAAAACAATAGGTTTTAATGCTGTTCGGCTTATCAGCTACCAGTATAGACATAACTTTACCGGCCGGGTCAAAACCAGGGACAGCAAGACAGTTAATGATTTTATCAAGGAGGATTACCGTGTATTTAACAACTTTGGTACGACACTTCCAGCCATGGTTTTTGCTGGTGCTATTGTTGAGCAATCAGGCCTGGGCAGATGATGGTATGCCTGGACGCGCTCTCTACCCAGCGGTAAAGCCGATAGAGCTGGGTAGGCTTTATGCGCTACGGCCCAATGTTACGATCGTTGATGTCCGCTCACGCTATGAGTATGAAACTCTGCACATCAAGGATGCGGTCAATATCGTGTTTGGTGGCCAAGGATTTATCGAGGCCATCAGAAAACTCAGAGCAGAGTCGGCTAAGCCGATAGCATTTTACTGTAATGGTCGCACCTGTGAGAAATCTTATCAGGCGGCCATGGAAGCGCAGAATGGCGGCGTAGATAATGTCTATGCCTTCGATGCCGGAGCCTTTGAGTGGACCGAGGCCCATCCTGAGGAGGCGGTGTTACTGGGGCAATCACCAGTCGACAAGACCAAACTCATATCCAGCAAAAAGCTGGCAGCACACAGTTTGAGTCCAAAAGAATTCGAACGCCGCATTGATAAGGACACTTTACTGATAGATGTGCAGGACACCTTTCAGCAGGAAGGTATCTCCCTGTTTCATGTACAGCAGGAATCTGTGCCTTTAGATAATAAGGCTTTGCAAAAATACATTAATCAGGCCAAGGCGCAGAACAAGACCTTGCTGATCTACGATGCGACTGGCAACCAGGTGCGTTGGTTACAGTATTATCTGGAAGGACAAAAAGTCAGCTCCTACTATTTTATGCAGGGTGGAGCCAAGGCTTATTACAAGATGATGATGAGCGAGATTCTCCGTTAGTCAATAAAAAAGCTATTCCTTCTGCTAACCATGCAGCCACCGACTGCGGGGCAATAGTTTATTTGTCACGCAGAAAAGGATTATTAAGTCGCTCATAGCCAAAGGTGGATATTGGTCCATGGCCGGGGATGAAACGAACTTCATCACCAAGCGGCAGTAGCTTGGTGTGGATAGATTTAAGCAGACTGGCGTGATCGCCACCAGGAAAATCAGTGCGGCCTATGGCACCACGAAAAAGCACATCTCCAACCAGGGCTAGCTGTGTCGCGGCATGATAAAAAACAATATGTCCTGGTGTGTGCCCTGGGCAATGAATAACCTGCAGTCGCAAGCGACCAATCTCTACCGTATCGCCATCGGCCAGCCAGCGATGCGGTAAAAACGCATCGACATGCGATAAACCAAACCGGGCCGCTTGCTGTGGCAATTGCTCCAGCCAATAACGATCATCTTCATGCGGCCCCTCAACAGGAACCCCCAGTTGCTGCGCCAACTGGGCGGCCGCACCAACATGATCGATATGGCCATGGGTAAGCAGCAAGCGGGTGATTGTTACTCCCGCCTCCGCCGCTGCCGCCAGCAAGATAGCACTCTCACCACCAGGATCGACAAATGCCCCCTGCATGCTCTGCTCATCCCAGACCAGGGAGCAGTTTTGCTCAAAATCAGTAACGGGAATGATTTGATATTGCATAGTTTAACCAAGACTAAGGAAGCGCATACAGCAGGATGGGCTGAGTGTAGTTGCTCAATCATTTTTGGCGACATTTGCCAGCTTAGCCTACAGCGTGCGCAAGACCCTGCCTGCGGCGGCGATGGTCTCATCCAGATCGGCGCTGCTATGTGCCGAAGAAACAAATCCGGCTTCAAAGGCAGACGGAGCTAGATAAACGCCTTCTGCCAACATGCCGTGGAAAAATTTGCTGAAACGCTCAACATCACATTTTTCTACTGCCTGGCCATAACTGGTAATTTTTTCTTCATCGCTAAAGAACAGGCCAAACATGCCGCCGATATGATTTTCTGTCATCGGGATACCGGCCTTTTTGGCCTCGGTCATGATGCCATTGACCAGATAGCTGGTTTTCTGCGCCAACTCATCATAGAAGCCAGGCTGGCTGATGATCTCAAGGTTGGCCAGTCCTGCCGCCATGGCGACAGGATTGCCTGATAATGTGCCAGCCTGATAGACCGGCCCAAGCGGGGCAATCTTCTCCATGATCTCGCGCTTGCCACCAAAGGCCCCCACTGGCATGCCGCCACCGACGACCTTACCCAGGGTGGTGAGATCGGGACGGACGCCGTAATGCCCTTGCGCGCCACCCAGAGCGACGCGAAAGCCAGTCATCACCTCATCGAAGATAAGCACAGCACCAGCCTCATCACACACCTCGCGCAAGGCCTGCAGAAAACCAGGCACGGGTGGAATGCAATTCATATTACCGGCCACTGGTTCAACAATAATGCAGGCGATCTGATGACCTTGTGCCTTAAATGCCTCTCTTAGAGCAGCTGCATCGTTAAAGGGCAGGGTGATCGTGTGCTCGGCCAATGCCGCAGGCACACCAGGACTGCTGGGCACACCGAGGGTCAGCATGCCAGAACCTGCCTTGACCAGCAGGGAATCCGAATGGCCGTGATAACAGCCTTCAAATTTGACGATTTTGTCACGGCCTGTATAGCCACGCGCAAGACGTATCGCCGACATGGTGGCTTCGGTACCACTGGAGACCATGCGCACCATGTCCATCGACGGCACCAACTCACACAGGCGATCGGCCATGATCGTCTCGCGCACGGTCGGTGCGCCAAAAGAAAGACCATTGGCCGCGGCTTGCTGGACTGCATCTATCACTTGTGGATGTGCATGGCCAACGATGGCCGGTCCCCAGGAGGCAACGTAGTCGATATATTTTTTGCCGCTTTCCGCCCAAAGATAAGCGCCTTCACCGCGCTGAAAAAAGATTGGCTCACCACCCACGCCCTTGAAGGCGCGGACAGGAGAATTAACACCACCGGGAATGTGCCGCTGGGCAGCGGCGAAAAGCTGGTCTGATTTGGACATATTTAACCCTTGGAAATTTAAAATAATTGACTGATATTTTGTGCGGCAGTGCGAATATCTGCCTGAGCAAAAACTGCAGAAATAACGGCCAGCAAATCCGCGCCTGCCTCGATTAACTGTCCTCCATTGTCGGCATTGATGCCACCAATGGCAACTAGCGACACTTGCAACTGTACCCTGGCCTGGCGCAACAGTTCGATTGATGCCACTGGCGCTGCTGGTTTTATGCTGGATGAAAAAAAGCTGCCAAAGGCCACATAATCAGCACCGCCAGCCTCGGCGCTCAGGGCGCGCTCCAGCTCGTTATAGCAGGAGATACCGATGATGGCCTGCTCACCAAGCTGTGTGCGGGCAGCGGCAATATCCGCATCGTCCTTGCCCAGATGCACACCGGCCGCCCCGAGCTCGGCGGCAAGAGCGACATCATCGTTGATGATCAACGGCACCCGCAAGGAGTGGCATAAATTGGCAAGGTCCTGTGCTTCCCAACGGCGTCTGGCTGCATTCTCACTCTTATCGCGGTATTGCACCATCACCGCCCCGCCTGCAATGGCGGCAGCTACGGCTGGCACGAGATTTTCCTCTGCAATGAGTTGACTGTCGGTGAGCGCATAAAGCCCTCGTGGGATGGTTTTGATCATCGGCAACCTCGATAATAATTTTTCTGCCAGACGAATATTACATGCATGACAAGCTTGTGCACATTAAGAGGTCAGGGCAAAATCATACTTGATTACTTTTTAACCAAAAAAAGTTCCTCCTGGATTCCCGCCTGCGCGGGAATGACGGTTCTGAGTCGAATGCTTGCTTGATGGCTTAACGTCACAATAGACACCGACATCAGCTAGAGGAGTTGCAGCATCCGGCGCTACAAAGCTCCCCTCTCCCGCTTGCGGGAGAGGGGCTGGGGGAGAGGGTGAACAGCCTGCGGAAATGACAGGATAGGTGCAGATCTTCTACATCCAGCGCAATACCCGTTGGTTGTTGCTACATTGTTTGTCCTTAGCCACAAACCTCTATTTCGTAAATCCGCATGGCACCAATGCTATTCAGTAATTTTGATCCTCATATTAAAAAACATGATCTTGCACTGATTAAGAGGCGATATTTGCTGGCAGGCAAAACAGATATGGGGCATGGTTATACTGTATAATCCCCGCCTTTACCCATCCAGCCATATTTACCTACTCCAAGAATTAATCTGCCTGATTCATGAAACGTCATCTGCAAGAACTTATCGCAACTGCACTTAATACGCTGCGCAACAATGGCGCACTTAACTGTGAGCTGCCTGAGAACATTTTGATTGAAAGCACCCGTGATAAATCTCATGGTGATTTCGCCTGCAACATCGCTCTGTCCCTGGCCAAGACTGCCCGCTGTAAGCCGCGTGAGCTGGCCGATCAGCTGGTCGGTGCCCTGACATCATCACCCCATGTGGCCAAAGTAGAGATCGCAGGTCCAGGCTTTATCAATTTCTTCATGCAGCCAGCGGCCTTTGCCATGGTTGTTGCTGAGGTATTACAACAGGGTGATGACTTTGGTCGTGCCACGATAGGCAAGGGTGAGCGCGTGCAGGTGGAGTTTGTCTCGGCCAATCCTACCGGCCCACTGCATGTTGGTCATGGTCGTGGCGCGGCCTATGGCGCCTGCGTGGCTAATCTGCTGGAGGCGGCGAGTTTTGCCGTGCAGCGTGAATACTATGTCAATGATGCCGGCCGACAGATGGATATCCTCGCTACTTCGGTCTGGCTGCGTTACCTGGATCTATGTGGCGAGCCCATCGACTTCCCCGGCAATGGTTATCATGGTGATTATGTCTGGGATATCGCCGCTAGCTTACATCGTGAAAATGGCGATGCCTTCCGCCACGCAGCAGTAACGGTGTTGCAGGACATCCCCGCTGATGAGCCAGCAGGTGGCGATAAGGAGGAACATATCGATGCCCTTATCGCCCGTGCCAAGGATCTGCTTGGCCATGCTGGTTACCGTCAGGTGTTCGATCTTGGTCTGGCAGTGATACTTGCCGATATCCGTCAGGATCTGGCTGAATTTGGCGTGCACTACGATAGTTGGTATTCCGAGCGTGAGCTGATGGATAGCGGCAAGGTGGATGAGGCCATCGCTCGTTTACAGGCAGCTGGTCATATCTACGAGCAGGCAGGTGCGCTATGGTTTCGCTCCAGCTCGTTTGGTGATGAAAAGGATCGCGTAGTAGTACGTGATAATGGCCTGAAGACCTACTTCGCCTCGGACATCGCCTACCATGCAGAAAAACTCCGCCGTGGTTTTGCTCGCGCCATCGATATCTGGGGTGCCGATCATCATGGCTATGTGCCAAGAGTGAAGGCTGCACTTGCCGCCCTGGGCGAGGATCCCCATCGCCTGGATGTGTTGCTGGTGCAATTCGCCATCCTCTATCGTGGTGGCGAGCGTGTGCAGATGTCTACCCGCTCCGGCTCTTTTGTTACCCTGCGTGAGCTGCGTGATGAGGTCGGCAATGATGCTGCGCGTTTTTTCTATGTCATGCGTAAGTGCGAACAACACATGGATTTCGACCTCGATCTGGCCAAGTCACAGTCAGCCGACAATCCTGTGTATTACATCCAGTATGCCCATGCGCGGGTTTGCTCGGTGATGCGTCAGCTTGGTGAAAAAGGCATGCGTCATGATCAGGACTATGGCCTCGCCAATCTGGCCCAATTACAGGAATCGCATGAGCAGGAGCTGATCCAACAGTTAGGACGCTATCCTGAAGTCATTGCCTCGGCTGCCCTGGCCCACGAACCGCACCAGTTGGCACATTACCTGCGCGAACTGGCGCATGGTCTGCATACCTACTACAACGCCCATCAATTTCTGGTCGATGATGCCAGCTTGCGTGATGCCCGTCTTGTCCTTATAAGCGCCGTGCGTCAGGTGTTACGCAATGGCCTGTCCCTGCTGGGTGTCGCAGCACCGGAGAGTATGTAATTCATGGCCAGTCGCCGCCCAAAAAAACGCCCTCAGGCCCGTCGTACAATCAGCAAGAAAAAGCCGCTGCCTGGTTGGTTGTGGTTATTGATCGGTATGTCCATCGGCTTGCTGGTGGCCTTGCTGGTCTGGTTTTATCGTGCACCTGCAAGTGAGTCAGCAGCACACCAGACAAGTATGGCAAAGCCTGCCGCCAAGACATCAGCACAAGATACACGCAGCGTAAAAAAAGCAGCCCCGGCCAAAGCGCCAGAAAAAACAAAACAGGATGAGCGCAAGCTGGCCTACGATTTCTATACCTTGCTGCCAGAGATGGAAGTGCCGGTACCTGATGACGAACCGAGATCACGTGGCCTGCCGCCGACACCAGTGGCTCCTGGGAGCTATACAATACAGGTTGGCGCATTTCGCACGCACAAGGATGCCGATGCACAAAAGGCCAATCTGGCACTGCTTGGTCTGGTATCCGCAATTCAGGTGATCACTATCGACGACTATCCGTTGTACCGCGTGCGCATCGGTCCCATTACGGAGTTGGAGCGTCTCGATGAGGTGCGCAATACCTTGCGTCAGAACGACGTCTCTTTCATGTTGTTGCGCGAAAAAAGCTAGCCCGCATATTTCATGTGGACATGAGGAAAATATTTGACAAGGCGTGCCTTGCGCACTAAATATCCGCATTGCCCAGCCTTATCCATTACGCTATCATCCGTGCTCCCTGGTGGAATACGCGGGCACAATACATCAGCGCTTTCTTATCTTCTTCTGTCGCCATCTCACTTGCCTGCACTGCTGTTTCACGCTATAAATACCAACTAATTCAGCAAGCACAGGATGTGCCGGGGAACGAGGCGCATCAACCACGACACGGCTTTTATGATGTGCCTCACTTATCTCGGCAAAGCCTGAATGAACTAGTAAAAAAGCAGTTGGCTATTTTGGTTTTTGCACAAACATACAAAGCCTTGTAACGACAACAACGTCAGAAGTTCCTCTCATGTCCTGATGAAAAGTGCGTGCCAGGATCACAGTCGAAAAGGAGTAGTCATGAAAGCGATATTCATGCCCGGCATCGCTCTATTAAACCGCTTGCGCTATCCGCGCAAATTTTTCCTTATTGGCGTGTTGTTCCTCACCCCTCTGCTGCTCATGGGCTACTTCCTGATTCATGAAGTCAGTCAGCGCATTGCCTTCATGGAACAGGAAAAACCGGGCATCGAATACATAGTTCAGCTGCGCAAGATCATCCAGCCACTGCAACAGCACCGAGGCCTGGGCGCAGCTGTGCTTAGTGGCAATGTCGACTCCCGCACTGAGCTGATGCAGCGACAAGCCATTATCGATCAGGAGTTCGCCAAGCTGCAGCAGCTTGATGGCCGTCTTGGGCTGCGTCTCAACACAGAAGATCGATTTAGCACCTTGCAGAGCGAATGGTCGAACCTGAAACAAGAGTTTGATGGCTATACGCCGGAGCAGAGCTACCAACGTCATACCAGCCTCATTGCCAGTATGCTCGAATTTATTCGCCATCTCGCCAATACATCAAACCTGATCCTTGCATCAAGGATGGACACCTATTATCTAATCGACACGCTGGTCAATCATCTGCCCAAACTCGCCGAGGACGCAGGCCAGTCCCGTGCCCTGGGCTCAACAATTATTGTCCAGGGGCTGTTTACCCCGGAGAACTGGGAACATCTATTAGCTGGCTCACAGCGTATTGCAGATGCAGAAACACATCTAGGGCGCGGCATACAGGCCGTCCTGCACGAGAACCCAGGTCTGGCAGACCGCCTGGAGCAACCGAGAGATCAGCTACTCAGCGCTGTGGATGCCTATAGCAAGACCATCAAGCTCATGCTGTATGAAGATGAGATCACAGTAGACCTTGACAGCTTTTTCAAGCAGGCAACACAGACCATAGACAGCGTGTTTAGCTTGTTCGATGTCGTTGCCCCTGCACTCAATGAATTACTGACAAAACATATTGCCGACTATCAGTTCATCCGCGCGATAACCATTGCCATTATGCTGAGCGTGCTGGTGGTCATAGTCTATGTGTTCATCTGCTTTTACCTGGCGGTGCTGCGTTCCATCACTGAACTACGCGCTGGCCTCGGGCAAATTGCGGCTGGTGATCTAACCACTCATATTGTCCTGGCAACACGCGATGAAACCCATCTCATTGCCGAACAGGCCAACGCCATGGCGCAACAGTTTCGTGAGTTGGTCAACAAGGTCTTGCGCTCAACCCAACAGGTAGCCACCGCTGCCGAACAACTCTCCGCCACCAGCGAGCAGACCAATCAAGGGATCAATGAGCAACAATCGCAAACCGATCAGGTGGCCACCGCCATGAATGAGATGAGCGCAACCGTGCAGGAGGTGGCGCGTAGCGCGGCCGCCACTTCCGATGCCACCCACAGCGCTCAACAAGAAGTCAATACCGGCAATGAAGTTGTGCGCGAGACCGTGCAGACCATCAATACCCTGGCCAGCGAGATACAGGCCACCGCCACCCTGGTACATAAACTAGGCGAAAACAGCAACGATATAGGCCAGGTGGTAGATGTCATCAGGGGCATCGCTGAACAGACCAACCTGCTGGCCCTGAATGCTGCAATCGAGGCCGCCCGCGCCGGTGAACAGGGCAGGGGCTTCGCCGTAGTTGCCGATGAGGTGCGTACTTTAGCTGGGCGCACGCAGCAGTCAACGCAAGAGATTCAGGCGATGATCGAACAATTACAGGCGGGGGCACAAAATGCCGTGCAGGCGATGGAGTCGAGCGAAAGTAGAACAGGCGAAGGAGTGGCAATGGTAGCGCGTGCCGGTAGTGCGCTGGAGTCCATCCATCGCTCCGTCACCACCATTACCGATATGAGCGCCCAGATTGCCAGTGCCGCCGAGCAACAATCCACCGTGGCTGAAGAGATCAACCGCAATATCACTGAAATAGCACATATCTCTGATCAGAATGCCGCTGCCTCCAACCAGACTGCGACATCCAGTGCCGAGCTGTCGAAGCTGGCCGAGGAACTGAAACACATGGTGGCCGTGTTCAATGTGTGAGAGCGTAGAGTCTTGCAATATTCAACCGAGCTGACGAAAAATAAGCCCCACCAGCACCAGCAGCACAGTAATTGAGGCGATACCACTGACGGCAAATGTATTGTAGGTCTGTGCCAGCTTGCGATTAAGGCTGGCAACTTCCTGTCTGCGCTCTACCAGCTCGACCTCCAGCTCATGATATTGCTGTGCTGCATGTTTTAATTTGCGCCGCAGATCGTCTACCTCAGCTTCACGCTGTTGTCGTTCTTCGTCACGCTTGATGCTTTCATCACTCTCCTGCTCCGCCTGCGCCTCGCCCAGGATAACCATGCCAGGCTCTTGTTTTTTGAGGACAAAATTAAGTGCATGCTCATGCGCGCACAGCTCTGCATACAGGCGCGAGGGCACCAGGTTCATCTCCTGCAGGCGAGCTTCGATGCGCTCTCTGGAAACCTTGATGTCACCAGGAGTAGTCATAATCAGACGCCGATAGGTATCTACATAGCTCATCGCATCGGTTGCCATGAATTTGCGCACAATCTCACCCATTATGATTCTCCTGCATACAAATGCGGCATCGGATTGAAGTTCATATTATGTGCCGGACAAAGCTGTAGAATACCTGCCTTCTGGCCGATAGACGTATCGCAATCGATGCACCTGGTTCCTCGACACATAATTATGCTTGTTGCCCAACCATAGATATAAGCCCAGGCTGCAATCTGCCAGCTTGAAGAAGACCGCCGGTCAGGGGACAATATAGCCCGATATTCCATAGCCTGGCAGATGCCACGGAGCAATCATGATACTTAACGCCCAGCACTGGTTCATAGAAACCCCTACCAGCGATGGTTCTACTCTTGCCCTGAAGGTCACCGGCAAGATCCACGAAGAGCAAACAGAATTCCAGAAAATCGAGGTCTACAGCACAGAATGCTTCGGCAACCTGATGGTGATCGATGGTTATATCATGCTCACCGCACGAGATAATTACGTCTATCATGAAATGATGTCCCATCCGGCAATGTTCACCCACCCAAAGCCAAAACGCGTGTTGATCATTGGCGGTGGTGATTGCGGTACCTTGCGCGAAATTCTGCGCCATCCGGATGTCGAGCAGGTGCAACTGGTAGATATCGATGCCGGCGTCACCCGGGCCTCGGAAAAATTCTTTCCGGAATTATGCGAAGCCAACAAAGACCCGCGTGCCGAGCTGAATTTTACCGATGGCATCAAATGGGTAAAGGAAGCCGAGCCGGGCAGCTATGACATCATCATCGTCGACAGCACAGACCCAATCGGCCCTGCCATAGGTCTGTATGTCGAGGAATTTTACCGCGACTGTCTGCGGGCATTGGCAGATGACGGCATAATTGTCCAGCAAAGTGAATCGCCACTACTACATATGCAAATCCTTACCGACATGCACAAGGCGATGCGTGCTGCCAATTTTGCCGATGTACAAACTTTGCAGTTTCCTCAACCAACCTACCCCTCTGGCTGGTGGACCTGCACCATGGCGGGCAAACAAGCACTGCCGAATTTCCGCTATCAGGACAGCGAACAAAAATCCTTCCCCACACGCTACTACAGTGCCGAGATCCATCAGGCAGCAAAGGTGCTGCCACCATTCCTGAAGGAGGCCTTTGCGGCAATTGCCAACAAATAGCCTGGCGCTAGTCCCATGTTTCATATTCGTGAGCGTGGATAATGTCCTTCCACCCTATCCCCCAATTCTCGTAAGGCGGGAATCCAGGAATGCAGGGCGCACTTCTCCTCCCTCCCATCAATGGGAGAGGGCAGCTTAATAATGTAAGGGAGCAACAACCACCGGGCATTGCGCCGAATGTAAGGGGTTTGCAGGCATTTATTGATAGGCTTGCCGGCAAGCTGAATGGGCAGTGAGCAAAAAATCTTCTCATATATTTCACTAAAAACAGTCCTGGACACAGCAGTGTATTAGAAGGAACTGTGTACGCTGGCGGAACAGGGCTGTGATAGAATCTGCAGTCTTTAGCAAGGATTTGACTGCCAACACAGACCACCTATCAGCATGCCAAGCACCTTACAAGGAAAGGTACGTGACAACAGAGAACCCACAGAACACATTTGACGCATTTCATCATTGGTATTACAACTCTGGTGTGTGGGAGAACGTCAAGTTTCTGGGTGTCCCCTGCCTCAAGTCCGTGATGGATATGTGGAACTATCAGGAGATCATTCACGATTTGAGCCCGTCTGTAATCGTTGAATTCGGCACTCATTCAGGTGGTTCGGCGCTGTATTTTTCATTTATTGGCCAGCTGGTCAATCCACAGATAAAAGTTCTTAGCATTGACATCAATCACGCTGGTGTAGACCCGTCTGCATCGGCCAACCCTGCAATCGAGCTGCTTACCTGCTCATCAGTCGATGCCAGAGTGAAGACCCGCATTCAGCAGTTGCGTGCTCAATTGCCCGGCCCGGCATTCTTTATCCTGGACAGCGATCACCACGAGCAACATGTGTTCGAGGAACTGGTATCGTTGCGTGAGGTCACATGCAGCGGTGATTATGTAATCGTTGAGGACGGCAACATCAACGGCCACCCAGTGCTGCCTGATTGGGGGCCTGGCCCATACGAGGCCCTGGCCCGCTATCGCATGCTCTATCCTGATGACTATCAGCGCGATACTGAGCGTGAAGCCAAGTTTGGCTTTACCTTCGCGCCCAATGGATTCTTAATTAGAAAATGATCGTATGAGCTCTGCCGATAATCTTGCTACAACCACCACCGCACCCAGGCTCCGCCTGGGCGAGATGCTGGCCGCCGCAGGCAAGATCTCGGTTCATGACCTTGAACGCGCTTTGCTGGCGCAACAAGAAGTGGGTGATTTGCTTGGTCGTGTACTGGTGCGGTTGGGTGTCATAGCTGAAAATGACCTGGTGCAGGCTTTGGCGGAGCAGTTACAACTGCCCTTGGTTAACAACGCAGAATTTCCCCTGGAGGCCATCTGGCTGGAGGGCGTGCAACTTGATTTCCTGATTAACAACAGCATCCTGCCCCTGCAACAGGACAAGGACATCCTGCATGTGGCCATGTCTGTGCCACAGGACAGTTTTGCCCTCAAGGCTCTGCAACTGGCCACAGGACTTACCATCAAACCATCTCTTGGCGTGGAATCAGAGCTGGTGACTGCCATCAGACGGTTGTATATCGATGTGGCCGAGGAGGAACGGGAAGGGGAGAGCTCAGACCATTCATTATCGGGCGAAGAGTTCATTGAGCACCTGCGTGATATCGCCAGCGAGGCCCCGGTTATCCGCCAGGTCAATCAAATCATCACCAATGCCCTGGATCGCCGCGCCTCGGATGTGCATATCGAGCCTTCAGAAAACAGCGTCAACGTGCGCTACCGCATCGATGGTGTACTGCAAGATGCCGAAACCTTGCCGCTGGCCCAGTCAGCAGCCATTGCCTCACGCATTAAACTACTGGCAAAGCTGAATATTGCCGAACGCCGCTTGCCTCAGGATGGGCGCATCAAAATGCGCATCAAAGGCCATGAGCTGGATCTGCGCGTCTCCACGGTGCCCACTGTGTTTGGTGAGAGCATTGTTATGCGCTTACTCGATCGTGAAACTATCCACTTCAGCCTGGAAGATATGGGTTTCAGCCGGGATATTCTGGAAGACTTTAACGAACTGCTGGCGCGCCCCCACGGCATCCTGTTACTGACCGGCCCCACCGGCTCGGGCAAGACCACAACACTTTATGCTGCCCTGACCAAACTGGACGCTACGGCACTCAAGATCCTTACTGTAGAAGACCCGGTCGAATATCAGCTCCCACTCATTAATCAGATACAAGTACAGCCAAAAATTGGCCTAACCTTTGCGTATGCCTTGCGCTCTATCCTCCGCCAGGATCCGGATATCATCATGATTGGTGAAATGCGCGACACCGAAACCGCGCAAATTGCCGTACAATCAGCACTGACTGGCCATTTGGTCTTGTCCACACTGCATACCAACACCGCGGCCGCCGCCATTATTCGTCTGGAAGACATGGGCATCGAACGCTATCTGCTTACCTCTACAGTTAACGGCGTATTATCACAACGCCTGTTGCGCCGCCTGTGCACCCATTGCCGCGAGGCCATTGATTTGTCGCCAGAATTAGTCAAGGAAAGCGGGTTGTCGCATTTTTTGCAAAACGATAGCCGACAAGTCTATCAAGCGCGAGGCTGCGAGAAGTGCAAACACACAGGCTATCTAGGGCGCACTGCGATACACGAGCTGTTCATCATGGATGATCGCATGCGTGCCGCCATCAATAGTGGCGCCGATGCCACCAGCCTGCACGCAGCCGCACGCCAGGCGGGCATGATGACGCTCTACGAGGATGGGCTGCGCAAGGTTGCCGCAGGGACAACCTCCCTTGATGAGTTGTTGCGCGTTACCCAGGATCAGAGCGATGCTGGAGTTTGATTACAAGGCCGCGCGGCGTAACGGCACGCTACAGGAAGGGCGCATAACAGCCAGCAACCAGGAAATAGCACAACGCCAGCTGCGTGCTCAGGGTTTGACCCCGATCAGCCTGCAACAGGCCGTGGGCACCTTTGCCAAGGCCGGTTCATCTGCCAAATTCTCATTTATGCAGAGGAACAAAGTCGGCAGCACCGAGGTTCTGGCCATGACCAGTGAGCTCAATGTCCTGTTGCGTGCTGGTCTGCCATTGGATCGTGCCTTCCGCCTGATGATCGAGACAAATGCCCATCCCGGCATGAGCCTGGTTATCAACGACATCCTGGAATCCATCAAGTCAGGCCGTGGCCTAAGCCAGGCGCTGGGCAAACACCGTGAACTTTTTGATGAGTTCTATATCAATATGATCCGTGCTGGCGAAGCCAGTGGACAAGTTTCGGAAACCCTGCAACGCCTGTCTGAGCATCTGGAGCGTTCCAGGCAACTGCGTGAAAGCATTGTTTCAGCTTTAATCTACCCGATCATCCTGTTGGTCGTAGCCGTTTTGTCGGTTGCCCTGATGCTGGGCTTTGTCGTCCCGCAATTTGAATCAGTATTTGCCAGCATGGGAAAATCCCTGCCGCTGCCAACGCGTATCATCATCGCGCTGGGCGATGGAATAGCAAACTATGGCTGGCTGATGATCCTGGTTATTATCGCCTTGGCTTTGCTCTGGCGGCACTGGCGTGCAACCCCAACAGGAACTCTGTGGTGGCATCGCCGCTTGCTCAGCCTGCCGGTGTTTGGTCAACTGCTCGTCAAGTACCAGATCACCCGTTTTGCCCGCACGATGGGGGCCTTGTTGCGTGGTGGCGTTTCCATGCTTGAATCACTCGACATTGCTGTAGACACCTTCGACAATCGCCATCTGAACAATGCCATGCAAGGAGTAAATCCGGCCGTCAAGGGCGGCAGTCGCATGGCACCAGCCCTGAAAAGTACCGGCATTTTTTCTGGTGTCGCCTTGCAGATGGTACAGATCGGCGATGAAAGTGGTCAGCTCGATGAAATGTTTTTGAACCTGGCCAATATCTACGATAACGAGGTTCAAGCTGGTATCAAGCGTAGCCTGACCCTGCTTGAGCCAGTCATCATCTTCCTGATGGGAACTCTGATCGCCGTGATCATCATCTCAATCCTTATGGGCATTATGTCTGTTAACGAGCTGGCAATTTAAGCTCGCCGAATACTTTGGAGGTTTTACATGCAGTATTATTCACAAGAGGATCGTCAACGCGGTTTCACTCTGATCGAGCTGCTCGTTGTGCTCGTGATCCTGGGCCTGCTTGCAGGTCTGGTCGGGCCGACAGTACTCAACCAGCTTGGTGGCGCCAAGAGCAAGACAGCCCGCGTACAGATCGCTGATCTGGAACAGGCCGCTGAACTATTCAAGCTCGATGTTGGCCGTTTTCCAAGTAATGAAGAAGGCTTGCAGGCGCTGGTCAGCAAACCCGCCATGGCATCAGGCTGGAACGGCCCCTACCTAAAAAAAGGCCTGCCCAATGACCCCTGGGGCAAGCCTTATTACTACACATCACCCGGCAAGCGCAGCGCTATTGACATTTACTCCTACGGTGCCGACGGCATGGCAGGTGGTGAAGGTGAAAATGCAGATGTCGGTAATTGGGAATGACAAATCTGCGCTTTGGTTCTGGTTGAGAACTCATCCTTTGAGATCTTTTTTTATAAACCGAAGCTCAGCCCGTCAAGCTATCTGCAGGTCGTGTGTCAATCAGCTACCCAAAGTAAATAGAACCAGCCTGGGCCAATCAGGTTTCACCCTGGTTGAGCTTATTGTCGCTCTTGCCATCATGGGCGTGCTGTTGGTCGCTGCGCCACTGGCCTTCATGCAAGTTCGCCCAACATTGCAATATCACAGTACTGTGCGCGAATTGACTACCGCCTTGGCTGCCGCGCGTCATCAGGCCAGCATGACCGGCCAGGCAGTTCCCTTCGTCATCGATCTAAAAGAAAGGCGTTATGGTGTGGGTGAGAAACTAGATCACAAATTACCTGATGAATTGCGTATAGATGTCATTATTGCCAACAGTGAAGTGCGCGATGGCCTGGGCATGATCCGCTACTACCCAAGCGGTGGCGCAACAGGTGGAAGCCTTGATCTGCGGCGTCCCTCAGGAGAGGGAGTGCGTCTGCGCGTTGATTGGCTGCTGGGCAGAACAACACAGGAAGAGTTACCCAAGTGATCTGGTATCCTTCCTCCAGGCCAATGACTCAGCGTGGTTTTTCGCTGCTGGAAATGCTGGTTGCCTTCACCATCATGGTGATCTCGCTGGCTGCCTTATACAGCATCATGGGAGGCAGCCTGCGCGGCACGCTCGAAAGCATGCGTTACAGTTATGCCGTGATGACCGCCGAATCATTGATGTCGCTACAGCTGAGCGTGCCAGCCGAAGGCATCAATAAAAATGGCGAAACAGGTGATGGTTATCGTTGGCAAATAACAAGCTTCCCGTTTGCCACCGAGCCCGAGTCCAACATAACTCAGTTACATCTAATTCGTGTGCAGGTGAGCTGGGGAATAGCGCCTGGTGATAGACATGTGATACTCACCAGCCTGCTACCTGAAATCAGTCAGTAAGGCAGATTATGAAACGCCATGCTACAGGTTTTACGCTTGTTGAAGTGGTCATTGCAGCGGCGCTGTTTTCGCTGATCATGCTGGGCCTGCTGTCGGCCATGCGCGGCATGGCCGACAGCGCCGGGCGCATCACCCAACATACCGAACGGATAGACAACATTCGTCTCATCAGCGATGTGCTGCGCAACCTGCTGAGCTCAGCCCAGGACATAAACATCAGCACAGATAGTGAAAACCATCTGCCAGCGCTGGTGGGCAGCACGCATGAGCTTATCTGGATCGCCCCCATGCCGGCATATCATGGCACAGGTGGTCTGCACCTGTTTCGGCTCGCAGCAATGAGCCCGCCAGGGGATGCCCGCACGGCATTGACGCTTAGCTTTGTGCCTTTTAGTTTGCAGCTGATTGTGCCCAACTGGTCAGCCGTCGATCCTTATATCCTGATCCCGGACGTGCAAAACTTCAACCTTGGTTACCAGGGAGTCCGCGACGAGCAGTGGCTGGAAGACTGGAGTGAACCTGCATTGCCTGCCCGTATCAGCGTGCACATCAGCTCACAGGAGCGAAACTGGCCGGAAATCATCATCCCAATCTACCGGGGCGCGCCATGAACAACAGCCAGCGAGGGGTAGCCATCGTCGCCGTGATGTGGATCGTCAGCGCCCTGGCTATATTGGCGTCTGTCGTTGCCTACGCCACACGCGTCGAACTAAGGCAAACGCAACTGCTGCGCGATCGTGCGGTAGTCGCGGCGCTGGGCGACGGTGCCATAAATCTGGCCATTGCTGGAATGCAGTCTGGTAGCCCGGCTGGCGATGGCCTGCTTTGGCGTCGATACACCATCGACGGCACTACTGTGCATGTACGGCTTATCCCGGCCACCGGCCTCATCAACCTGAACACTGCGCCGGAAACCCTGCTACGTGACACCTTTCAATACGCAGCAGGGATTAATGAAGAGCATGCCCTGAGTCTGGCCCATCGCGTGATCGACTGGCGTGATGCAGACGATGATCCTCTCCCGCAGGGTGCGGAAAATGAAGATTACTACTCGGCTGGCCGGCCTGAAGGGGCGCGTAACGGCCTCTTTGTAGTCAATGAAGATTTGCGTCAGGTGCTTGGTCTGTCGCCAGATATTTATGATAGCCTTAGTGGCCTTATCAATGTCTATCCAAGCGGCAACTCCGGGGTCAACCCTGCTGCTGCGCCACCTGAAGTACTGGCCATTTTGGCGCGTGGCAACGATGAGGCGGTGCAACATGTCGAGGACATGCGCCAGCTCGACGAGCCAGCAAAAGACTACTCTGGCTTGGCCCAGGAATACATTGAGTCTGGCTCGGCAACGGTCTACCGCATCGAGGCATATATTCAAACAGGTGACGGGCAATACATGAGCCGCGTGCGCTGGGTAGACATAACGAGGGGATTTGGACGTTATCCGTGGCAGATATTTCGTGTAGAGCCCGTCATCGGCGTAAAATCAGCAGCCCTGCTCAACAGGGCTGCGACAGACTGAAACCGTATGGACATGCAGCAATGAACGGAGTGATAAATGCCGCACATAAACCAAACAAAACATACCCCTTCAAGGGGAGGGCCGGGGTTGGGGTTGTTTATAAAATGATAAAAACAGAGCGATAATGAAGGGATAACATCATGCCAGCACATGTGCCATATTAGCCGCTGCAAATCACATAGAATCATTTTACACATGGAACAAATGAAAACTTCCACAATGGATATCTTCACATGGTACTGATGGCAACAAGCTTGCAGCTATGTCAGGGAGCGGGTGCATGTCAGTAACGCGTGACAACAGCAAGTTTTTCGGTATCGATCTGTTTGCCCTGTATGACCAATGGCGTGCTGGCTGGCGCGAGGCGCTGCGCTGGCGTTGGCTTGCCTGGCTGGCGCCACAGGAACCAGTCCGCCTGCTATTGCCAGACGGTACCACCAGCATCTGGCGTGACGACAAACGCCTGCCTGACCGTGGCGAGGAAGCCGCCAAGGTAGACCTCTGGCGCGTGCAACTGCCCGATGAAATCGTCCTGGCTCACACTCTGCTGCTACCGGTCATGAGCCAAGCCGAAATGTTCGAGACGGTCAGACATGAGGCCGAGGCCGCAGCTCCTTTTCCTGCAGACAAACTGGCCTGGGGCTGGCATCGCGAAGTCATTTCCAGCGATCGCTATAAAATCATTATCACCATCTCGTCACGCAACCACATCGAGCGCCATCTGGCCAGCCAGCAAGGCCGTTTGCGCGGTGCCCCGGCCGAGGTATGTGCACGCCTGGAAAACCGTTGCGTCATCTTCAATGGCTACGGCGACAATCTGCGCGTCATGCGCAATCGAAGGCACACGCGCCGGCTATTGTCCTGGCTCCTGCTCATTATGTTGCTATTCATCCTGCTCAATGCCGTGCCGCTATTGCAGGCCAGCAAAAACAGCAAAATCGTCAGTGACTACTATAACGATATCCAGTCACGCACGGCGGAGACGGTCACCGCCCGCGATAACCTGCGGCAAGGTCAGGAGCAGTTGACTGCATTGACAGACTTCACCACTGAGCGTGCGGGCGCGTTGCCAATCATTGAGAATCTCTCGCGCTTGCTGCCAGATGACAGCCATCTCGAACGTCTGGATATCCAGCCCGGGCGCGTGCGGCTGACGGGGTTGGCCGTCAATGCCAGTGCGGTGGTACAAATTCTCGACCAACAGCCTGAATACCGCAATGTACGTCTCTCTGGCGCCATAGTCCGTGGCGCGGGTGGCCACGAGCGCTTTAGCGCCGAGTTTGAATATGGAGCAGAGCGCCAGCCATGATCCCTTTGCGCTATCATCCCCATCTGAGCGTCGCCAGCACCCTGCTCGTATTGCTGTTGCTATTGCTGCTGATACTGATACCACTATGGACAGCAAAAGCCAACAAATCAGCCCAAATCAGCCAGATGACGCCGCGTATTGCCCGTCTTGCTGGCATAGAGCAAACCCAGGTGCAAATCCAGCAGGCCGCTGCCGCCGTGCGCAGCGAGCTTACGCAGCTCAGCTACCCTGCCAATCAGCAAACCGCCCAGGTAGGTACGGCAATGCAGCAAACCATTCGCCGCATCATGAGCTCGGCAGGGCTTAACATAGTCAACAGCCAGGTAATGGCTCCGCGCATCCATCCTCAATTTGAGGAAATCAGCGTAACCATTACCGCGCAAGGCACCATGGATAGCCTGCAAAATGCCCTGATCGCCCTGCAACACGAAACCCCAAGCCTGTTTGCCGGCACAATCCTCATACAGCCCACAGGACGTGCCGCCCGTGGCCAGCAAAAATCCAGTCAATTAATAAACGCCCAAATAAGCTTCAGCACGGCACATCTAGTCCCATGAAATCACTTAGTCCAGAAGCTGTCCTGAAATACATCAGCCTTGGCCTGCTGCTAGGCATTGCCATAGTATGGCTGCTCGGGCGGAGCCACTGGCAAGCGCCAGAACCAATTTTGCCAGAGCCCGGTGCCCTGCAAGTCGTGCCACCCAAAATCCCCGTTTACTCAGCCATCGAGCTTACCGCCATGCTGGAGCGACCCCTGTTATGGCCAGAACGCCGGCCTGAAATTATTGCAGAGGTAAAGATAGAACCTAAAAAAATAATAGAGGAAGACCCGTTCAAGGATCTGAAAATCCTGGGCGTGTATGGTCAGGAGGGTAATGTAGCCGGTGGCATCATCTTAAAATATAAAGGCAAAAACCGGCGCATCCGCCTCAATGAATATCTGGATGATACCTGGAGACTTGCGGAAGTCAGCGAAGACAAGGCTGTCTTTATCAACACTAAACACCCTGAAGTGCGCGAAATACTGTTGCAGCGCAGCACTCAGCCAAAAAACGCTCCACCTGCACCAGTCCAGGATAAAGAAGCAAAAGAAACAAAAGAAACAGAAAGCGGGAAATAAGGCGCTAACGCCCCTCAAGGGAAGGGGCGTGGAGGGTATGGGGTAAAACGGTGAGACTATATTAAAAACATTCAATAGTAATCAGCGCTGCAGGGAGCAATAACCAACGGGCATTGCGCCGAATGTAAAATCATATGTAAGTATGTAAAGGGCCTGCATCTATTCCGTCATTCCCGCGTAGGCTGGAATCCAGTGGTGTTAAAAACTGTAAGCGAAGTCGAAAAGTGGTCATTCCAGCGCAATAAAAGGCAGAGTGAACGAGTATGAAAAGCTTTTCCACCCTCTCCCCCAGCCCCTCTCCCGCTGGCGGGAGAGGGGAGCTTAGCCGCGCAGGCGGGAATCCAGTAATGGGTGCAATAACCAACGGGCATTGCGCGCCGAATGCAGGTGCCGCATGAAGCCAGGTTATAAGCAATGAGCCAGGAGCCAGGAGCTACCAGACTGGATTAAAAGCGCCCCAGATGGATTAAGTATGACGGGGATGGGTTAAGATTGATCAAATACGAGTTAAAAATGACTAGGGAAGCGCTGAATAACTACCTGCGTTATCAGGGCTAGGCAACATTATTCAGCGCTTCCCTAAGGCAGGGTAAAACCGAAGGGAAAACCGATATGCCGTATTAAAATCTGCTCCACAGCCAATGAATTAATCAGGATAATTTCAGACATGTAAAAGCCAGACTCTAAAGACAGGCAGCAAGCAGACAAAAACCCATGGACAG